>Ga0163151_10000943_pt1 | contig 50372 bp, 48 predicted proteins | sample OliLakLV19MP5IB2_FD_145596 | JGI IMG/M metagenome (GOLD analysis project Ga0163151, IMG submission 145596) | Freshwater microbial mat bacterial communities from Lake Vanda, McMurdo Dry Valleys, Antarctica - Oligotrophic Lake LV.19.MP5.IB-2 | ecosystem: Environmental > Aquatic > Freshwater >...
TCTTCCTGCTTGACTTGGGCAGCGGCTGCTACTGCGGCCGCCTGGTTCTTATGGAAGGTCTCCATCTGGTCCTGCACGTCCTTGCCCAGCTTCTTGGAATCGACGGCCAGGACCTGCTCGTCGCGGGAACCGTCGCGGTAGATGGTGCCGCCCTTGCAGCCCAAGTCGTACATCATCTCATAGAGCTTCTTGGTCTGCTCGATGGTGTAGTTCTCCGGGGCGTTGACGGTCTTGGAGATGGCGGAGTCGGTCCAGCGCTGGATGGCGGCCTGCACGCGCACGTGGTCCTCCGGGGCCAGTTCCATGGCGGTGACAAAGTAGTCAGGCAGGGTCTGGCCGGGGTTGGCGTCCAGCCAGTCCTTGGCCAGCTTGATGTGCTCCTGGTGCACGCCCAGGCGCGACTTGCGGAAGTAGGTCCAGGAGAAGAACGGCTCGATGCCGGTGGAGGTCCCGACCATGGTGCCCACGGTTCCCGTGGGGGCCTGGGTCAGGATGGTGACGTTGCGGATGCCGTACTTCCCCACCAGGTGGCGGATGTACTCGGGCATGTTCTGCATGTAGCCGGACTGCAGGAACTTCTGCGAATCGAACTGCGGGAAGGCGCCCTTCTCGCGGGCCAGGTCAACGGAAGTCTCGTAGGCCGTGATGGCGATGAACTGGTAGAGCTTGTCGATGAACTTCACGCCTTCCGGGGAGCCGTAGCGCAAGCCGAGCTGGATCATCATTTCGGCCAGGCCCAAGGTGCCCATGCCCACGCGGCGCTCGGACATCTGCTGCTCGAAGTTTTCCTTGAAGAAGTACGGGGTGGCGTCGATGATGTTGTCCTGGAAGCGGACGGCATGCTGGACCGTGGTCTTGAGCATGTTCCAGTCGGCATCGCGCTTGGCCATGTCCACGTGCCTGGACAGGTTGACGTGACCCAGGTTACAGACGGACCAGGGAGCGAGCGGCTGTTCGCCGCACGGGTTGGTGGACGGCAGCTGGGCGTAGTACCAGGAGTTGGAGTAGTGGTTAGCGCGGTCGATGAAGTAGACGCCCGGCTCGGCGGACGAGTGCGCGGAGGCGATGATGTTGTCCCAGATGTCGGTGGCGCGCACGGTCTTGTGCTTGATGACGCGGCCGCCCACTTCCTTCCATTTATTGAGGTCGCCGTCCCAGTGCTTGTCGTACAGCGGGTCGGAGGAATCCGGGAAGACCAGGTCCCAGGTCTTGTCTTCCTTCACGGCCTGCATGAAATCGTCCGTGATGCCCACGGAGATGTTGGCGTTGGTGATCTTGCCCGCCTCCTTCTTGGCGTTGATGAAATCGACCACGTCCGGGTGCCAGACGTTGAGGATGAGCATGAGCGCGCCGCGGCGGGAGCCGCCCTGCTCTATCAGGCCGGTGACGAAGCTGTACAGGGAGGCCCATGACACGGAGCCGGACGAGCGGCCGTTGACGCCCTTGACGTAGGCGTAGCGCGGGCGCAATGAGGAAAAATTGAAGCCGACCCCGCCGCCGCGGGACATGATCTCGGCCATCTGGGACAGGGTCTCAAAGATGCCGTGGCGGGAGTCCTTGGGGGACGGGATGACGTAGCAGTTGTAGAATGTCAGGTTCTGTCCGGTGCCGGCGCCGGTGAAGATGCGCCCGGCCGGAACGTACTTCCAGTCTTCCATCAGGGAGCGGAAGTTCTGCTCCCACTCGACCTTCAGCTCGTCGGTCTGCTCGACGGACGCGATGTGCCTGGCGATGCGCGCGAACATCTGCTCGGGCGCGGTCTCCAGCGGCTTGTCGACGTGCTCGATCGACCGCTTCTCTATGCTGCCGTCGCGCAGTCGGACGGAAATCTCGCGGATCGAATGGTCGATGCCTTCCACCACGCCGATCTCCCTCTGCCCGGTCTTCAGATTGACGCATACGACAACCGTATCGCCGGCAGCCAGAGTCTCTTTCTTTGCATCCTTCATGGCGTATCTGTCCAAGAATATCTTCTCGCCCAGTTCGCTTAAGGCATTCTTGGTCCTGTTCTGCAGGTTTGTGTCGGTTTGCATGCTCATCATTTTAAGTAAGTGATCTATTAATTAGCAATCCGCCTAAACTATCGCGGGGTGATTTACAGTTTTTGCGCTTCTTTCACGAACTCGTCCACGTCCGCGAACTGCCGGTAGACCGAGGCGAAGCGGATGTAAGCGACAGGGTCCTTCTTCTTTATGTGCCTCATGACGATGCCGCCGATGTCCTTGGCGCTGACCTCGTCCTTGCCCAGCTTCTGGATGTCCTGCTCGATGCTGGAGATGATCTCCTGAAAGTCATCGCGGGTCAGGGGACGCTTCTCAAAGGCCTTCCTTATCCCCGACTCGATCTTCTCCCTCATGTAAGGCTGGCTCCGGCCGTCCCGCTTGGTGACCATGAGATCCAGGATTTCTATCTCCTCATAGGTGGAGAAGCGGAAAGAGCAGCTGCTGCATTCCCTCCGGCGCCTGATGGCCAGGCCCTCGTTGACGGGGCGGGAATCGCAGACCTTGGTGTCGTCATGCGAACAGTTGGGGCAGCGCATGTGATTGGTCGGGTTTTTTAGGGTATTAAAAACAAGAGGTTTTTGCCGCCGGCCTGCTCTCTAGGCCGTGGGGCGCCTCTCGATATGGGGAAAGTAATGAACTGGACCGATTTTTACCAGGTATGGTATCTAATATTTGATTTCAGACACAAGATGTTGTGCTGACCATAGATAATATAACCCTATATGTAGTAGGCGTCAAAATCGGCAAAATTAATGGCGATTTGCCCTGCCGTACATTTTGCGACTATGTTTATGCACATTAATTGCTGACGTCGGATTAACGCGTGTCAAATGGCAAAGGCCATAAAAAAAGCCCGCTGGATTAGAGCAGGCGCGAACGTGCGGCGATGATGATGACGGCTAGACCAGACTGGATTTTCGGGGCTGGACCCTCCACTGGAGGGTCTCCCCGGCCTTAAACGGGACCACGCCGGCATACTTTTCCGGCACGACCCAGTCCTCCTTCTCGATGTCGATTGACCCTTCGTTGAGCGGCAGCCCGTAGAACTGGGCGCCGAACTCGGAAGTGTAATGCTCCAACCGCTGCACTCCGCATTTCAGCGGCATGAACAGCCCGGCCAGCAGGCTCAGGGCGACGTCACCAGGCACGTACACCCCGGCGCAGCCGTAGGCGCTTTCCTTGACCGAGACGTCATGCGGGGCGCTGTCCGTCCCCAGGAAAAACTTGGGATTGCCGGACAGTGCCGCTTGGACCAGCGCCCGGCGGTCCTGCTCCCTCTTGGGCACCGGCTTGCAGAAGTTGTGAGGCTGCAGCTTGCTGCCCTTCTCGGTCTGCCGCCCGCCCAGGATGTCGTCCGTGGTCAGGAACAGGTGGTGGACGGTGATGGTGGCCGCGACGTTCGGGCCCGCCGCCTTGACGAACCTCACGCCCGCGGCGGTGTCGACGTGCTCCAGGACGACTTTCAGGCCGGGAAACTGCTTGGTCACCCAGGGCAGGATGTCGTGAATGAACCGCCGCGACCGATCCAGCGAATAAATGCCGGGGTCGGGATGCTCGCCATGGAACAGGGCGGTCATGCCGCACCGCTCCATGGCCTCCAGGGCCGGCAAGAGGTTACGGTACTCGCTGACCCCGTTCTCGGAGTTGGTGGTCACGCCGAACGGATAGACCTTGCCAGCCTTGGCGCCAGCAATGTAGGAGGAGATGATGGTACCGGGCGTAGTCGATTCCGTCACCTGGATGGTCATGATGGGACGGAACTCGTCAGTGCCCACCGCTGACATGATCTGGTCCCGGTATGAGACCATCGCCTCCGCATCCAGGATCGGATTCGGGTGCAGGTTGGGCATGACCACGGCGCGACCATAGTAGCCGGCGGTGTCCATGACCACCCTCTTGAGCATGTCACCTGAGCGCAGGTGGACGTGCATGTCGTCAGGCAGTCGAATACTCAGTTTCATCTGTCCTCCTGTGTTGGTTGGCCAACTAGGCCTGGAGATGGCCGTCCATGATGTCGACCAGCTCGCTGGTGATCCTTTCGAGAGGTGCCACACCGAGCCGGCCGTCCTTGAGCAGCTCAGAAGTGACCTGAACCGCGTCCGCGCCGGCCCAGAAGTATTCCTGGACGTCGCGGCCGGTGGAGATCCCGCCCACGCCGATGATCCTGATTTGGTCAACGAGCATGTCGCGCCAGAGCTGGACCTGGCCGAGACCGATTTCCTTGACGGCCCGGCCGCCCAAGCCTGAGTAGCCCCGGAACTGGGGCACCAGCCTGTGACGGCCGCTTGGCGTGAAGGCCAGCGCATTGGCTAAGGTGTTGATGGCCACTACCGCCCCGACCCAGTATGTCGAACCGGAAATGACCGATGCTACCTCGTCCATCAGGACGCGATCCGGGAAGTATGAGACCTTGACGGTCAAAGATATCGAGCTGCCGCCTTTCTCATCCAGGACCGACCGGACCTCGCGCAGGATGGATTCCACCAGGCACGGGTCATAGCACGCGATTCGAGCCAGTTTGCCGCTGGTCAGGTACTTGTTCGGGCAGCCGAGGTTGACCTCCACGCAGCTGACGTTGGCCATGACGGCCAGTTGGGCCAGCTTGCGGTAGTCGTCCGGGTCGGTCCCGGCAATCGAGAAGATAACCGGCTTGTTACTCAGACGGCCTTTCCGCGCCATGTCGACCAGGATGTTGCCGTAAGCGACCAGCCCCGGGTTTGGCAGGCCCAAGCTGTTGAGGGACCGGCGTTCGTCCCAGTCGAAGACGTTCCCTGCATTACCTGTCCCGCCGTTGATGGTAGCCGAACCGACCACCACCGCACCGGCGGTACTGGCCATGACCAGGTCGAAGTCATCCATATCCTTGCACGTCCCCGCCCCGTTCATGATGGGCGGTTCCAGTTGCATCCTGGCCACGTTACGAACCAATTGACTCATTGTTCCCCCTTTGGAAGTGGCCGAAATATAACAGAAATTGGGCTGTGTGGCAAACCGCACGGCCGCCAAATAAAAAACCGGTTCCTTGGGGGGAGCCGGTGTAGCCTGGCGAGGCTGGGGTCAAATGCGTGAGATGGGCCTACTTGTTGCCGTGGGCCTTAGGTCGGTTGGTGAACGTCGGGTCGGCGTCGATCCGTACGACGTACGCCAGCGGGAAGGCCGCGGGATTGTAGCCGGCGCCGCTGATGGTGTTGCCGTTCATCTTGTCGTTGTTGCCGACATCGCTGATGCCGGCCTGGTAACCGAAGCCACCGTAGTTGTTGAACAGGCCGGAGTTGCTGATCACATTGTTGATGACCTTGATGTTGGTGGCCGTGGCCGGCGCGTTGCCGCTGGCGTCGAGGTTGGTCAGGAACACCCCGACATCATTGTTGATGACTCGGTTTTGCACGATCTTCGTGTTGACCGTGTAGGCGCAGGGGTTACCGTCCGGGCAGGTGCCGTATCCAGGGCCGCCGACGACGATGATGCCGCCGGAAACGGTGCTGGTGCCGCTGTACGAGTTGCCCACCACTGTGTTCTTCATGACCGACGCAGAAGCGCCATACCCAATCTGGATGCCATTCTGCGCGATGAAGTTCACCGTATGGAACCCGGTGACTTGGTTGTCCTGGATCTGGACGTCGGTGCCGGGCCCGTTGGCCACGATGCCGCCCTTCTGGTAGTTGTAGATCGTGTTGCCGGAGATGCGGCCGGAGGCCGTACCGGCGGAGTAGAAGGCGCGGTAGTAGACCGCCACGCCACGCTGGGTGCCGTTGAACGGCGAATCGCCGATGTCCCGAATTTGGGAATCGATGACGTCGACGCTGGCGTTGTTGGCGTCCCCGTGTACGAAGACGCCATACCAGAGGGCGCCGAAGACGTCCGCCTGGTAGACCAGGCCGTCGCTGGTGAAGTAGACGCCGATGTCGCAGCCGGTGGCGTTCACCGAGCCGGAGACGGTGGCCGTGGGGTTGATCATGGCTGCCGTCAGGCCGTTGAAGCCGGTGGGCACGCATGGGGCAGCCGAAGCAGCCCGCGGCGTAGCGAACATGAACGCCAATGCAACCACGAAACCGACGACGAAGTAGGTCTTTCTCACGTTTCCTCCTGGGAAATTGGAATGCCGTACCGGGGGTATCCCTGTATAAGCTGAGAGAGCATACACTATTTGGTCAATTTTGTCAACGCTTAGGTCATGAATCCAGAAATGTCAGTGCTGGCGATCAATATTATTGGCGTGCATGATGGCGGCGACCTTGAAGCCAAACAAAAAAACCGGCGGCACGAATGGCGTGCCGGCCGGCTGACGAACCGTGAAACTACTGATACCTGTGATACCTGGACGGCTCTGCTTCCTTCGCCGCCAAAAACTCCTTGCCGTGCCCGACCTCCGTAGTGATGGGGACACCCTGTGAGCACATCGGACATTCGGCCGGGTCATACGTGACCATGTCGACAGTGACCGCTGACCAGAGCTGGTCCACCCCGACCATCTCGGCGGTGACCTTGCCGCGATTACAGATGGCGGCCACCCCGACCACTTCCCCGCCGGCCTTTCGGACGGCCTCCACGACCAGCTTGGCCGAACCACCGGTGGTCAGGATGTCCTCCACCACCAGCACCCGCTTGCCGGAGATGAATTCCACCTGTCCGCGATTGAAGCCGAACCCCGATGACTTGACCACCAAGCTGTCTCCCGGGTTAAGAGTGATTCCGAATTTATCCTGGTGGCCCGCCCAAGCCTCTTCCTTGGCCGTAAACCCGACTGCGCCCCCCTTGTTGACCCAGACCACACGCTCCAGGCGCTCGGCGTAGACGGACATGACACCGCGGAACCCGGAAATGGGCATGCCCATGGCATGGAAGAGGTGACCGGCAACCCTTGACGCCAGGCTCACCGCTCCCATGGCCGGCCCAGCCACCACCTCGATCTCACCCCGGAAATCCTCCTTCACGCCCTGAGCCACGATCCAGGATATTTCGTCCAAGCCACCCGGATGGACATTAAGTCGGTCCTTGTTGACGTACTCGGATCCGTGCCTCCCGGACTTGTAGACCACGTGCAGCCCGGCCATGACTGCGCCGACACTTGCCAGGATGTCTTCAGCTTGCGGCATCATGCCCTCCTGACGCGGCGACTGCCGCGACCTGTTCGGCCTTGAACATCCCCACTTGCCCGGCGAGCCGGACGGCCATGGCCTGGGCCTCGCCCAGGGTGGGATGGTCCAGGACCACGATGATCCTGTCTTTTGGTTGGATGCTCGGTTGCATATTCCGTCCCCCTTGTGGATTTCCTGCTTGGCAGACTATACCAGGATTGACAGCCAAAATCAAGGCCGGGTGAAACAAAAAAGCCGCCCGGATGGGCGGCTTGGCTTGGCGTGTTTAGCGAATCTTCTTGCGGATGAAGGCCGGGATCTCCAGCTCGTCATGGTCGGTGTCCACGTCTATGTCCTCGCGCTCCGGGACCATGGGCCTGGACGGCGGGATGGCCGGCTCCTCCTCCATGACGCGCGGGGCGTAAGCCGGCTTGCGCACGGGCTCTGGCATGGGGGTCGGTTCCTCTATGCGCACGACCGGCGAATGGGCGCGCTGCATGGCCTCGTCAAAGCCGGTGGCGATGACCGTGATCTTGACCTCCTCATCCATGTTCTCGTCTATGACGGCGCCGAAGATGATGCGGGCCTCGGGGTCGGCGGCCTTGGTGATGTACTTGGCCGCGTCGTCGACCTCATACATGCCCAGGTCCTTGCCGCCGGTGATGTTGAACAGGACGCCCTTGGCCCCGTCGATGCTCATCTCGAGCAACGGCGAGTCGATGGCCATGCGGGCGGCATCCAGGGCGCGGTTCTCGCCGCTCCCCCGGCCGATGCCCATGAGGGCCGAGCCGGCGTTCTGCATGATGGCCTTGACGTCGGCGAAGTCGACGTTGATCATGCCGGGCGTGGTGATCAAGTCAGAGATGCCGGCCACGCCCTGGCGCAGGACCTCGTCCACGGTCTTGAAGGCGTCCAGGAGCGATGTCTTCTTGTCTATGATCTGGAGGATGCGGTCGTTCGGGATCATGATGATGGTGTCGACGTTCTGCTTGAGCGCATCCAGGCCCTTGTCCGCGATCTCGCGGCGCTTGGCGCCCTCAAAGGCGAACGGCTTGGTGACCACGGCCACCGTCAGGATGCCGACCTTCTTGGCCAGCTCGGCGACCACCGGCCCGGCGCCGGTGCCGGTGCCGCCGCCCAGGCCGCAGGTGATGAAGACCATGTCGGCGTTCTTGATGACGTCGAGGATCTCGTCCTTGCTCTCCTCCGCGGCTGCCCTGCCGATGTCCGGGTTCATGCCGGCGCCCAAGCCGCGGGTGATGGTCTTCCCGATGTGGATCTTGTGGTCGGCCGCGGAATTATGCAGGGCCTGCGCATCCGTGTTTATGGCCACGAATTCCACGCCGCGGATGCCGTTAACCATCATGCGGTCAATGGCGTTGCCGCCAGAACCACCCACGCCAATTACCTTGATGCGGGCGAAGGTCTCGATCTTGGGTTTAACCTCGTAGGACTTTAATTTCATAGGGGCATCTTACAGCTTTAATCTTTAGACGGCAACCGGTGCCGTGGGGTTGGGTTGGCTTACGGGAGGAAGGACTTGAACCACTTGCGCATGCGGTTGACCGCGTCGTTCTCCAGGACCTTCTTGGCAAACTTGTTGACCGTGTGGGAGGAGCCCAAAAGGTACTCGTTGGCCCACATGACCAGGCCTATGGCCGTAGCATATGACGGATCGTTGACCCGGTCAATGACCGTATTGACCGACCCGGGGACGCCCAGGACCACGGGCAGCCGGAGCTCCTTCTTGGCCAGCTCGACCACGCCCGGGAGCTTGGCGCCGCCGCCGACCAGAATCGCGCCGGCCGGCAGCTGGCCGTCCTTGTTGACGCGCTTGAGCTCCTTGTTGACCAGGCTGAAAATCTCCTCGAGGCGGGCTTCCACAATCTCGGCGACGTGCTTGGTCGAGACCGTGCCGTCTTCCTGCTTGTCTATCTTGTTCAAATCGATCTCGACGTCCTTCTTGACCTCGCGGGCCTCAGCAAAGGCGTACTGGAGCTTGAGCTTCTCGGCGGTGTCCACGGAGGTCCGCAGGCCGATGGCCAGGTCGTTGGTGATGTGCATGGCGCCCACGGGAAGGATGTTGCTCATGACCAGGTCGGCTTCCTCAAAGACCACCATGCCGGTGGTGCCGCCGCCCAGGTCGATGACGACCACACCCAGCTCCTTCTGCTTCTTGCTCAGGACGGCCTGTGAGGCGGCCAGCGGGGCCAGGACCAAGTCGTCTATCTCCAGACCGGCCTGCATGATGCACTTGGTCAGGTTCTTGATGAACGGGATGGAGCCCTGGATGATGTGGGAGTCGACTTCCAGGCGGATGCCGGACATGCCCACCGGGTCCTTGATCCCCTTCTGGCCGTCCACGGTGAAGGTCTTGGGGATGACGTGGAGGATCTCGCGGTTGGATGGTATTGAAATGGCCTGTGACGCGTCAACCACGCGGACGACGTCGTTTTCCGTGACCTCGCCGTCGGCGCGGGCCACGGCCACGACCCCGTGCGACTCCTGGGAGCTGATGTGCGCGCCGCCCACGGAGACCACGGCATGGTCTATGCTCAGGCCGGTCATGCGCTCGGCCTTCTCCAGGGCCTCGGAAATGGAAGACACGGCCTCATCAATGTCCACGATGACGCCGCGCCTGATGCCGTTAGACGGCGCTTCCCCGACGCCGATGATGCTCGGCTGCCCGATTTCGGATTCTTGCTTACCAATTACCACGCGGATGGCGGAGCTCCCGACATCCAATCCTACGAATATCTGTTCCTTAGGCATGGTTGGCCTTTATGGGGCGGTTGCAAGGCGCCGGGCAAAATGTTGAGGGGGAATTTATGTTTTTGTTTTGCATGGTCATGTTATGGCTGGCTTACTTGCCGGCTAATTCTTCCTTGGCGATCTTGGAGACGACCCCGCCGTCGGTCGCGCCCTTGGCGCGGGCCAGGACGTCCTTTATGACCTTGCCGAAATCCTTCTGGGTAGCGGAGGTTTCCGCGATGACCGCCTTCACGATGGCGCGAACTTCCTCTTCCGGCATCTGCTGCGGGAGGAAGGCAGCCAGCACGGCCAGCTGCTTTTCCTCGTGGGCGACCAGGTCTTCCCTGGCTCCGGCCCTGAAGCTGTCGATAGAGTCCTTGACCTGCTTGACCTTCTTGGCGATGACCTTGAGGACTTCCTCGTCCGTCAGGTCAGCCTTCTTCTCTATCTCGGCGTTCTTGATGTCGGCCTTGAGCATGCGAAGCGCGCCAAGGGAGTTCTCGTCCTTGGAGCGCATGGCAGTCTTGAGGTCGTCGTTTATCTTTTCCAGGATCATTGTATGGGTTTAACGCCTGCGGAATTTAGGACCGAACACAGGCAACTTTCCGAGCTTCTTGAGCTCTTCGCGCTTCTCGCGGTTCGTCAACCGGCGCAGGGCGTTTACGCGCTGGATGTTGCGCGATTTTGTGGGTTCATAGAAACGGATCTTGCGGGCGCGAACCAAAACACCGCTCTGCTGTATCTTGCGGTTGAATCTGCGGAGCAGGCTTTCGAACGACTCGCCGTCCTTCTTCTTTACTTCTACCAAGTAAACCACCTCACTTTCGGAAATTTGCCTATGTTAAGTTCTGGATCGACCGTATGTTATCCCGGCAAGGTCGTTCGTATCCGCACTTGCGAATGCCGAGGATTTTACCGGAAAAGGCTGCATTATATATAACACATTTGGACCCCCTGGTCAAACGCCAAAGTGGCTGTGGACTAGGGGGTTGGCGTCGATTTTCGCCGTCGGCAATCCGATATTTTTGAGTATAGGCCAGCATCCGGTAAAAAATCAGGGAACCTATTCCTCCAACCGCTTCTTGACCTCTTCGATGATCCGCTCGGAGGTGAACAGCTCCTGCATTCCCGAACGGACGTCACGGAGGATGACGGTGCCCTCACGAGCCTCCTTCTGGCCGATGATCAGCGCGATGCTGACCTTGTTGGCCTCGGCCAGCTTGAGCTGGGTCTTGATCGAGCCCGGGCCGATGAACTCGGAGGCCATGATGTTGTTGGCCCACAGCTGGCTGAACAGCTTGAGGGTCTTTTTGGCGGCCAGGTCGCCGAGCGGCACCAGGTAGACGTCGACCTTGTTCTTGGAGGAGAACTTGATGTTGGCGGCGTTGAAGACTTCCAGGATGTCCTCGGCGCGGGCCGTGAAGCCCAGGGCCGCGGACGGCAAGCCTCCCAATGACTGGACCAGGTCGTCGGAGTGGCCGCCGGTGCCCAGCGTGTACTCCTGCTCCCCTACGCGGGTGCGGATCTGGAACACGGTCCGGCGGGACCACGGCGAGCCGATGACCTTGGGGTTGAGGTTGTAGGGCATGCCCAGCTCGTCCAGGCCTTCCAGCACGCCGATGAACTGGCGGCGGCAGTTCTCGTCCAGGTAGTCGACCTGGGCCGGGGCTTCGGCGGCAGCCGTGCTGCAGGAGATGTTGGCGCAAGCCAGGATGCGCAAAGGGTTTTCCTCTATCAGTTCCACGCAGTTCTCGCAGAGGTCATATTTCTTGTCGCGGAAATAGCCGCGCAGGACCTCCTGGTAGCCGGGCAGGCATTCCAGGCAGCCGATGTTGTTGATTTCCAGGGACATTTCGGGCATGCCGACGTCCGTGAACAGCTTGTTGAAGAGGTTGATGACCTGGGCATCGGCAATCGGCGCGGTGTCCCCGAATATCTGGACTCCGAACTCGTGGCCGTGCTTGACCTGGCCGTGGCTGGAATAGGTGAAGAGAGAGACGTAAAACCACTTGCTGACCTTCTCGCGCTCCTGGTAGAGGTGCTCCAGGTAGGCGCGGGCCATGCCGAACAGCGCGGTCGGGCGCAATGCCATGCGGCCGGTGCCCTTGTCGTCCGCGATGCGGATTAGGTCCCCTGTCCCCAGGGCTTCCCACTGCTTGTACAGGCGGGAGTCCTCCAGGTTGGGGGTCTCTATGCGGGAGTAGCCAAAGGTGTGAGCCAGTTCGGTGAACTTGTCCAAAAGGAAGTCAAACCCCAGGTGCTGGTCAGGAAGCACGTCTAGCGCGCCAGCCAGTCTGGCCGGGGCTTTTTCTACGACCGGGGTGATCTTTTTGGGTCTGCCCATGGGAGTATGGTAATTAAAAATTCCAAAACCTTATAAGCTGCCAGGATGTCGGTTCACGACTGCTTGCTTTCGGGACGTCTCAGAGGTCGACTCACGCAAAATTTCCCGGAAGGAGATTTTGCCTGCCCTCAAGCAGGAAGGTCGGTCGCCTCCGCTTGGTGTTTTATTTTAGTTTTTAGAATTTTTGTTTAGGGGAAGCCCGAAAGGGCTAGTCAGCGTACGCCGGGGGGGAGAACTTGTAGAATTTGGACAGCGGCAGGACTCGGATGAACGCCTTGCCTATGATGTCATCCTCATCGAGGGCGCCCCAGTCGCGGGAGTCGGAAGAGGCCAGCCGGTTGTCGCCCATCATGAAGTACTCGTCGCTCTTGAGCGTGATCGTCTTCTTGCCGCCGACTATGGAAGTGTTGTGCGGGAAGGTCAAGCCCTGGTTGGGCAGGTAGGACTCGTCCAGCGTCACGCCCTCAGGGTTGGCTTCGCTTATCACCATGACGCGCCCGTCATCCACGGTGATCTTTTCACCGGGCAGGCCGATGATGCGCTTGATGAAGAACTGCTTGCGGTCATTCGGGTAGCGGATGACCAGGACGTCCCCGCGGGTCGGATCCGAAAGCGGTAGGACAGCTCGTCGATGAATGAGGTACTGGCCGTCGGAGAAGTTCGGTTCCATGGATGAGCCGGAAACGATGAACGGCTGGAACACGAAATAGCGGATGGGCAGGATGATGGCCAGGGCGATGATGATGACCTTGGCGAAATCCCAGATGAACATCAGGGTGCCGGCCAGCCCGGATGGCTTCTGGGGCGGGGCCTGCTGCTGGCCCGGCTGGATGGGGGCCTGGCTCTGCGGGGTGATGAATTCCATTGTGTGATGAGGTTATTTGGTGGACGATAGTGGGCTCGAACCACTGACCTCGCCGATGTGAACGGCGCGCTCTAACCAGCTGAGCTAATCGTCCGGAGGCGGCTTCCCTGTAAAAAATGTCGCGTCTCACGCCGCACGGACATTTAAGGTTCTGTTTAAGCTTAACAGATATCGGGGCCGTGTTCAAGCCTGGAATGCCCAATGAAAAGGGGTATTATTCACATGGATTAAAGCCGAGATTTGCGGTATAATTCCCTGTGACGGCTTCAAGGCCGTCGATATTGTTAGCAACACATAATGAACTCATTCGACGGCATAAACAACCAGGCCCCAAACGCCCAATACATCCCCCCGACCATGGGAGGTTTCAACCCACCTCCCCCGCGCAAGCGCCGCGGCCGTAAAAAATGGGTCATCCTGGCTTTGCTCGTGATAGTGGGCGGCGCCCTGGCGTTCGGCACCAGCCTCCTGTCCCGCGCCAACTCCATCTTCACCAACAAGCAGAACATCTTCAAGCGGTTCGGCCAGCTGATAGTCTCCGACGACAAGCCCCTGCAGGGCGAGGAGCAGGGCCAAGTCAACATCCTGCTCATGGGCATGGGCGGACCGGGCCATGACGGACCTCTTTTGACAGACACCATGATAGTGGCCAGCATCGACACCCGGACCAGCGAGGTTGCCCTGGTCTCCATACCCCGCGATTTCATGGTCAGGCTGGACGGCCGCGGCTACAGCAAGGTTAACGCGGCTTACGCCTATGCGGAAGGCGGCCAGGAAGGCGGCGGCGGACCGGCGGCCATCGCGGAGGCGGAGGAGATCACCGGCCTGAACATCCCGTACTTCGCGGCCATCGACTTCAAGGGCTTCGTCAAGGCGGTCGATTCCGTGGGCGGCCTGGACGTCATGGTCGACACGACGTTCACCGACAGCCAGTACCCCAACTACAACAACGGCTACATCCCGCCCATAACTTTCAAGCAGGGCGAGCATCATTTCAACGGCGAAACCGCCCTGATATACGCCCGCTCCCGCCACGGCAACAACGGCGAAGGCTCCGACTTCGCCCGGTCGGAAAGGCAGAAGAAGATCATGCTGGCCTTCAAGGACGAGGTCATGGCCCTGGACCTGACCAACCTGGGCACGCTCAACAGCCTGCTGTCCGACTTCACGAAAAACTTCCGGACCAACATGGAGCCGTTCGAGCTGCTGCGCCTGGCCAAGCTGGGCGGCAGCATCAACGGCGACAATGTCTTCTCCCTGGCCCTGGACCCGCAGGCTGACGTCATCTGCGACGGCTCATATGACCTGGCCACCGGCCGGCCGGCCCCGGCCCGCGTCCTGGCGCCAGCCGAGCCGGTCGCCGAGCCGGTCGAGGGCGAAGAAGGACAAGATGCCGCGGAAGCGGCAACCCCGGCCGACGCCGCCCCCCAGGAATACCTACCTGACCCGGAGGGCGTGATCCGCGCCTACGTGGTCGTGCCGTGCAGCGGCAAGACCACGGCGGACGTCCACCAGTACCTGTCCACCGCCACCGCCCTTGCCAACCTCCAGGGCGAGTCGGCGACCATAGAGGTCCAGAACGCCTCAGGCAGCGCGGTCGCCACGGACAAATGGCGCAGGCTGGCCCAGTACGGCCTGAGCATCAAGGTCGTCACCGCCAAGACCCCCATGGACCGGACCATAATCTACGACAACACCCAGGGCAAGAAACCCAAGACCCTGCAGTACATCAAGCTCAATTTCAAGACAGACCAGGCCGACCTGCCCTACACTCAATCAACTTCCGATTTTGTGGTAATCTTAGGGAAGGACGCCCTGGTACCGTAACCCAGGCAACATACCAATGAAAATCCCCCTAGTCGCGATCATCGGCCTGCCCAACAGCGGCAAGTCCACCTTCTTCAACAAGGTCCTGGAACGGAGGACCGCCCTTACCCATGACATCGCCGGGACCACCCGCGACCGCGCCTACGGCCTGGCCACCTGGGGCGGCATGGGCTTTTACCTGGTCGACACCGCCGGCATCATCCCCCGCACCGACTCCGAACTGGAGAAGAACATCCAGAAGCAGACCGAGATCGCCCAGGAGGAGGCCGACGTCATCATCATCATGGTCGACGGCAAGACTCCCCCGGCCAGCTCTGACCGCGACGTGGCCAAGCGCCTGCATAAGACCAAGAAGCCGGTCATCCTGGCCGTCAACAAGATCGACGTCCACAACGCCAAGACGTCCGCCAACGGCGAGTCATACCGCAAGCTCGGCCTGGGCACGCCTTACCTCATGTCCTCCGTGAACGGCTCAGGCATGGGGGACGTCCTGGATCAGGTCGTCACCGAGCTGAAGCGGACCTTCAAGGCCGAAGCCTACGAGCACAAGGGCCTGCGCGTGGCCTTCCTGGGCAAGCCGAACGTCGGCAAGTCGTCGCTGGTTAACGCCCTGCTCAAGGAGGACCGGATGCTGGTGGACGCCAAGGCCGGGACCACCCGCTCATCCGTGGAAATCCCCTTCCAGCGCGACGGCAAGGACTACGTCCTGATCGACACCGCGGGCATCAAGAAGAAATGGAAGCAGGAAGTCGACATCGAGGCCGCGGCCATGATGCAGTCGCTCCGCATCATCAGCCAGGTCGACGTCGGGTTGTTCGTGCTGGACGCCACGGAACGCATCACGGTCCAGGATCAGGTCATTTCACAGAACATAATCGAGGAGAACAAGCCGGTCGTCGTGCTGCTCAACAAGGTCGACATGCTGGACGCGGACGCCCGCGAGAAGCTCATGAACATCCTCCCCGACCACTTCCCCCAGATCTGGTGGGCGCCGGTGGTCTTCACCTCCGGCAAGCGGGGCACCAACCTGGACAAGGTCCTGGAGCTGGCCCAGCAGTCCCACGATTCCGCCAACCGCATGCTGGAGAACACCCAGCTGGACGCCTTCCTGGACGGCATCCTCAAGGATCACATGCCGGGAAAGATAGAGGACCAGCGCGCGCCCAAGATTTACAACATCAAGCAGCTGGCAGTCCGCCCGCCCTACTTCAAGATCACGGTCAACTTCCCCAACGCCTTCGCCCAGGCCTGGAAAAAGCTGCTGGAAAAGCAGTTCCGCCTGAAGTTCGGCTTTGAGGGTTCCCCGGTCATCATCACTTACGCTAAAAAGGAGTAACATGCACTTGATAGTCGGCCTGGGCAACCCAGGCAAGGAATACGAAGGCACCCGCCACAATGCCGGTTTCATGGTCCTGGACCTTCTGGCCGGCGGGCAGGAGTGGGACAGCAAGTACGATGCCCAGTTCCTCAAGACCGAGGACGTCATCCTGGCCAAGCCGCAGAAGTTCATGAACCTCAGCGGCGAATCCGTGGCCCAGATACTCAAATTCTACCCGGCTGCCACGCTGGTGGTCATCCATGACGAGCTCGACCTGCCGCTGGGCGCGATGCGCATCCAGCATGGGGTGTCGGCCGCCGGGCATAACGGCGTGCAGTCCGTCATGGACAACGTGGGCGGCAAGGACTTCATCCGGATCAGGATAGGCGTCAGCAACCCGGAAACCCGCGGCGAACTGCCGGGCGACGCGTACGTCCTCCAGAAGTTCACGGACCGGGAATCAGACATGATGAAGGAGACGATGGTCTCGGCGCGCAAGGCGGTGGAAATCATCCTGACCGAGGGCCTGGAAGCGGCCCAGTCCAAGTTCAACGGCTGACCATAAAAATTTGAACGAAATAAAAGGGCCGGAAGCAGAGATGCTTCCGGCCTTTTCTTCGTCTCCCACTGGGTATGGGTGACGGAGGAGGGTGACGGACGGCGCGGTGTCTTCAGTCGACGAGCCGCTTGTCGTGCACGAAGCGGCAGGGGCTGCTGCGGCGGCGCGGCGGCGTTGTGGCGATCCTCTCCAGAGGAGAAGATCTCTGCTGTGTTGCCGCTACAGTTAGCTGCCAGTGGTCAATCCCGGCGCTTTCGCCGAGGCCGACTTGCTTGATCGCTTCCTTGGAAGCGATCCGGCTGGGATAGCCATCCACTGGCCTGGCCCTCATGGCCGGTTCTCCTTCTGGAGGACCGGTTCGGGCATGGCGGCCGTCTCCCGCTTGAGCGCCTCCTTCACCAAATCGTAGGCGACGGAGGCGACGAATGCCCCGACGACTGCGACCGCGACGATACCGATGAAGATCGGCAACGGCGTTTCCACCACGCCTGCCCAGACCTTGGACAGGAAATTGCCGAACATGGCAGCCCCTGCGATAGCCAGACCAGCAGCCGTGACAGTCGATTGACCTGCACCCATCAGAGTCCTCCTTGTGAACGACTTGCACCCAGAACGAGAGGCCGAGAGACCGAAACAAGAGCGGAATGCACTAGACCCTACCTACGAGCGCAAGACGTGAACGGAAAACCGTTCAAGCCTTAACTTGTGGCTACTTGCGAACAATAGGAGGGATGCTGCTCACTTTCGCCGCTCGCAAGGTAGGGTCCAATGCACAATCCACAGGGACCGATTGATTGTAAATTTACGCCAAGGTATGATGGACTCTTTCCATATTTCCATGACCAACACATTCTACATCAAACAGCATATCTTAGCAAAAATCGGCCAAAATGTCAACTCCTAGCGCCAGGTGGTGGCATGCCCTGAACCTCTGCCTGGACTCTGAGCTCTGGCGGCTGGGCTGGCTGGGCCATGAACCGGGAGGCGCGGAGGCCATTTTCCGCATGCCGGAAGACCGGCTGGCCCAGGCCGGCGTGTCCCAAGCCCAGGCGCGCGCCCTGTCCAGGCGGCGCCCCAAGCTGGACGTGGATGCGGAATGGGCCAGGCTAGGGCGGCTGGGAATCCAGGCCATTGCCTGGGATGACCCCTCCTATCCCGCCCGCCTGAAGGAAACCCACTCGGCTCCCCCTCTTATATATGTAAGGGGCGACGCCGGAATCCTGTCCGGTGCCTGCCTGGCCGTGGTCGGCAGCAGGAAGCTGACGCCGTACGGCCGGCAGGCAATAGAGTCACTGGTCCCGCCGTTGACCGGCATGGGCGTGACCGTGGTTTCCGGCATGGCCCTGGGCGCGGATGCCGCCGCCCTGGTTAGCTGCCTGGAAAGCGGCGGCCAGGCCGTCGGGGTGCTGGCCAGCAGCCTGGATTACCCTGAAGTCGCGCCGCAATCAAACTTCCGGCTGGCCCAGCGGATAGAGAGGCATGGCTGCCTTATTTCAGAGAACCCGCCGGGCCGCCCGGCGTACAAGGCCATGTTCCCCCAGCGCAACCGGATAGTCTCAGGCTTAAGCCAGGGCGTGCTGGTGGCGGAAGCGGCGCTGGCCAGCGGCTCGTTGATCACGGCGCGGCTGGCCCTGGACCAGGACCGCGAGGTCTTTGCCGTGCCGGGCAGCATCTTCTCCGCGCAGTCCGCCGGCTGCCTGGACCTCATACGCCGCGGCGCCAAGTGCGTGTCGTCGGCCGGGGACATCGCGCGCGAGTTCGGGTGGGACCTGGAGGGCATGGGGCGGGTGGTGACGCTGGATGATCCGGCCCAGGCGGCGGTGGCGTCCGCGTTCGACGGCGAATCTGAGTCGGTGCAGTCCCTGGTCGAACGCACGCGCCTGCCCGCGTCAGAGGTCATGGCCGCGCTGGCTGAACTGGAAATTCGGGGCGTCGTCAGCGCGTCCGGCAACGGATTGTATGTTAAGATTAGGTAAATGGACGGCAACCGCAAGACAATCATCATGGCGCTGACGCTAATCCTCCTGGCCGGAGGGCTGGCCTTTGCGTTGGACGGCGCACCCGGGCCGGCGGGCTTGCCCTGGCAGAGACCGCAGTCCCAACTGCCGCCAGCGCCCGAGTCCGCCACCCTGTTCTTTGCCGGCGACGTCATGCTGTCCCGCGAGGTCAACGCCAGGATCACGGCGGCCAACGACCCCGGCCTGCCTTACGCCAAGGTCCGCGAGGAGATCCGTAACGCTGACATCAGCTTCGCCAACCTGGAATCGCCCTTCTCCCCGACCAGCGACAACCCGACCAACCGGCTGGTCTTCCAGGCCAGGCCGAGTTCCGTCACCGGGCTCGTCGACGCCGGCTTTGACGTCCTGTCCACGGCCAACAACCACGCGTTTGACCAGGGGCTGGACGGCGTGGAATACACCCTGTCATTGCTCAAGCAGAACGGCATCAAGCCGGTCGGCACCGGGCTTGATTGCCATGAGGGCCGGATCATGAATGCCAAGGGCATGAAAGTCGGGTACCTGGCCTATTCCTATGCGGCATACAATGACGGCGGCGCGGTCCAGGATCCCATGTCCTGCGACTGGAACGACACCGCCCAAATGAGGAAGGACATCCAGGCGCTCCGCTCGTCAGTCGACTACCTCATAGTCTCCGCCCACATGGGCGAGGAATACAGGCGCGAGCCGGAAGGCACGAACGTCCTGGCCGCCCGCGCCGCCATCGACGCCGGCGCTGACGCGGTCATCGGCCACCACCCCCACTGGCACCAGGTCATGGAGGAATACAAGGGCAGATACATCTTCTACTCACTCGGCAATTTCGTGTTTGACCAGATGTGGAGCCAGGAGACCCGGGAGGGCTTGGCCGTGCAAATGTTGTTCAAGGATAAAAAACTGGATACAATAACCCTATTGCCGGTAGTCATTGACGATTACTGCTGCCCGAGGTGGGCCAACGAGGAAGAAACAAAAAGCATTTTAGGCAAGGCCAATTTGACAAGCCCGCTGAAGCCTGGTAAAAATTAACACCTGCTGCAAACTAACCAAACGATATGGCCAAGACAGGCAAGTCACTAGTAATTGTGGAGTCGCCCACCAAGGCGAAGACGATTTCCAAGTTCCTCAACGGCGAGTATAAGGTTGAGGCGTCTTTCGGGCACGTCCGCGACCTGCCGTCCAGCAAGATGGGCGTGGACATCGAGCACGACTTTGAGCCCACCTACCTGGTGCCGCCCAAGGCCAAGAAGCGCGTGGCCGAATTGAAGAAGCTGGCCAAGGACGCGCCTGAGGTCATCCTGGCTTCCGATGAGGACCGCGAGGGTGAATCGATTTCCTGGCACCTCATCCAGGCCTTGGGGCTCAAGCCCGACCGCATCAAGCGCATCGCCTTCCACGAGATCACCAAGACCGCCATCGAGCACGCCCTGGCCAACCCCCGTCAGCTGGACCAGAACCTGGTGGACGCCCAGCAGGCCCGCCGCGTCCTGGACCGCCTGGTCGGCTACGAGCTGTCCCCCTTCCTCTGGAAGAAGGTCCGCCGCGGCCTGTCCGCCGGCCGCGTACAGAGCGTCGCCGTCAGGCTGATCGTGGAACGCGAGCAGGAAATCCGAAAGTTCGTGCCGCAGGAATACTGGAGCGTGACCTCCCACTTTGAGAAGGACGGCAAGTTCATGGGCCGCTTGGCGAAGGTCGACGGCAAGACCATGGACAAGATGGCCATCCACGACGAGGCCCACGCCAAGCGCATCCTGTCCGACATCAAGCACAATCCGGCCCTGGTCACGGAAGTCATAAAGAAGGAAGTCCGCCGCAACCCAGCCGCCCCCTTCATCACCTCCACCCTGCAGCAGGAAGCCGCCCGCAAACTGGGCTTCTCCGCCAAGCAGACCATGATGTACGCCCAGCAGCTGTATGAGGGCGTCGAACTGGGCGAAGGCGGCTCGACCGGCCTCATCACCTACATGCGCACCGACTCGGTCAACCTGTCCGAGCAGGCTTTGGCGTCCGCCAAGGAAGCCATCAAGTCCAAGTTCGGTGATGACTACCTGATTGACCAGCCCCGCAAGTACGCTTCCCGCTCCAAGAACGCCCAGGAGGCCCATGAGGCCATCCGCCCGACAGATCTAATGAGGGATCCGGAATCCGTGAAGGAGCACCTCGACCGCAACCAGCACCGCCTGTATGACCTGATTTGGAAGCGCACCATTTCCACCCAGATGCCGGAGGCCTTGTTCGACGCCACAGCCGTGGACATCGAGATCAAGGGCGACAAGAGCGAGTACATGTTCCGCGCCACCGGCCAGGTCATCAAGTTCGACGGCTTCATGAAGGTCTACCTGGAAGGCACGGACGACGAGGAGACTGAGGAGGAAGGCATCCTGCCGGAACTGACCAAGGGCGACCAGCCCAAGGTCACGCGCATCGACCCCAAACAGCACTTCACCCAGCCGCCGCCCCGCTATTCCGACGCCTCCCTGATCAAGGCTTTGGAAGAGCACGGCATCGGCCGCCCGTCCACCTACGCCCCGACCATCACGACCATCCAGGACCGCGGCTACGTGGAAAAGCTGGAAAAGAAGTTCCATCCCACGGAAATCGGGTTCATCGTCAATGACATATTAGTCGAGCACTTCCCCAAGGTGGTGGACTTGCAGTTCACGGCCGACATGGAAGACCAGCTGGACGAGATCGCCCAGGGCAACAAGCAGTGGGTCCCGGTCATCCGCGAGTTCTATGCCCCCTTCCACGCCAACCTGGTCACCAAGGAAAAGGAAGTGGAAAAGCACGTCGAGCACCTGGATGAGAAGTGCCCGACCTGCGGCAACGGACTTGTCATAAAATTCGGGCGATTCGGCAAGTTCGTGGCCTGCTCGACCTACCCGGAATGCAAGTTCACCCGGCCCATGCCGGAGGAGCAGAAGATCATAGAGGAGAACTCCGGTGAGATCTGCGACAAGTGCGGCAAGCCCATGGTGGTCAAGTTCGGCCGGTTCGGGTCATTCCTGGGCTGCTCCGGCTACCCGGAATGCAAGGGCATCAAGAAGATCATCAAGAGCACGGGCGTGAAGTGCAGCCTGTGCGGCGAGGGCGAGATGATCGAGCGCCGGTCCAAGCGCGGCATCTTCTACTCCTGCTCCAAGTACCCGGCCTGCAAGTTCATCCTGAACGCCAAGCCAACCGGAGAAAAGTGCCCCAAGTGCACTTCCCTGCTGGTCACCATGAAGGACGAGACCGTCAAGTGCTCAAGCAAGGAATGCGACTTCGAGAAGGAGATCTTGGCCGAGGCCCCAGAACAGGCCAAGGAAGCCGCCTAAACCTAATCAATCATTAAGCAAACATTATGCGCAACCCTGAATTGGGTGCTGCCCAGGAAGCCCTGCAAGCGGAGGCTGAAGACCTCCGCAGCAAGATAACCGTACTGGAAGCCAGTCCCGAGGGCCATGAGGAAGAGCTGTCCAAGCTCCATGCCCGACATGACGAAATCCAGCAGCAGCTTAAGGAGTTCGAGCACACGGACCAGCAAGCAGCCTAAAAAACAGCCCTCCGGGGCTGTTTTTTTTGCTTGCCCAACAACACTGGCCCTGCTAGTATGGTATTTCTTAAGGAGGACACATGAGCGGATTTGACCCGACAATGTATGGAGTGAGACGATCCTGGGAAAGGGTGGTTGATCCCAGCCAGGCTAAGCCATCGACCAAGAATCAGAAAATGATCCATTCCGCTATGTTGCGGCGACTGGGCGAAATCAAGAGGCGAATCAGCAACCTGTCGCTAGGCAGCTTCCAGGGCTTGGACTACCACATGATCCACAAGGTCCTAGTCACGGGCTTCCGCCCCGACGAGATGTCGAATGAGTGGATTGGGCCCATCTTTGACGGATACGAACGCCAAATCACGGAGGCGGAGGCTCGGGCGGCCAGTAGCGCTATGCCGTAAGCAGGACCCGCGGCCCAACCGGCATGGAAGAGCAGGTCAAGCAGGAAATCCTGGATCACGCCAAGTGGTGCAGCCCGAACTGCCTGATCTTCATCCCCGAATCCTACCGGGAAGCCCGGCTGGTGGCAGGAAGGGCCGCCGAGGACGTCCAGCGGGACTACGACAGCTGTCACATGTGGCGCTGACTCAACCGTAGGACAGAATGACTGATGACGTGAAACTCGCCGTTGCAGAAAAAGCGGGGCGTGTTGATCTCATGATGAGATTCAGGGCGCTACGCAACCGCTTGAGTGACGCGCCGGCGTTCAAGTTCCTGGCCAGCGACCTGCGCCTGATATTCCAGACGCTCAACGACTTGGAAGACCAGGACGCGCGCTCCAACAAGTATGACACCTTCCTGGACCGGCTCGAAGAACTGGTCAAGCGCGCCGAGGCACCGTCTCTCTTCACTCCACCAAGCTAACCTACCCGTACGACCAATGGCGCCTCCCCACCTAGGGACGCGCCGCTTTTTTTGCCGTCAGTTGAGCCGAATGCGCGCCGAGTCTCCAGCGGCAGGGTGAAGATCACGGTGTTCGACAGGTCCGGGCTGACGTCGTTGTTGAGACAATTGGGAGATAAAAAAGACCCCTCTTGTCGGGGCCTAGTCGTTCTTGATGAACATGCGGTTCTCGAACAGCCAGTACTGAATGGCCTTGAACAGCGGCAGGATGGACATGAAGTACTTGAGGTCGGCTATCTTGCGGATGAACCAGCCGGTGAATCCGGACAGGATGAGGTTCGGGGTGTAGAAGATGGCGAACTTGCCGCCGGCCGGGATGACGTAGCGGGATGGGCCGGCAAAATACGGGGCCAAGTCCTTGCCCGCGGCCATGCGGTAGATGTTCTTGGCGACCAGCCCTCCCTGGCGGATGGCTTCCTGGGCGGTCTGCGGCACCGGCTTGTTGGTCCGGGAGTCGATGAACCCGGCATTGTCCCCGGCAATGAAGACGCGCGGGAAGTTCTTTAGGTTGAGGTAGTCGGTGACGGCCGTGCGGTCCTTCTTGTCACGGTCGAGGTTGGTCTTGATGGGCAGGCGCAGGGAACGGACTCCCCCGGTCCAGACCAGCAGGTCGCAGTCCACGCGCTCGGTCTTGTTGAGCATGACGAAATCCTTGCCGGCTTCCGTGATCAGGGTCGAAAACTTCATGTCGATGCCCATGCCGGCCAGGCGCTTCTGCAGAATCTGGGCCACCCGTTCGGACAGGCCAGGCAGGAGGACCGGCGCGCCCTCCACTATCATGACCTTGAAGTTCTTGAGCTCCTTGCCGTGGATTTCGCACTCATGCTTGAGCAGGCTATGCAGCTCGCCGGCGAACTCGGAGCCGGCAAAGCCTCCTCCGCCCACCACCAGGCGGCCGGAGTCCTTCTTGGAGACGATTTCCTCGACCCGGTTGCGGATCATGACCGCGTCTTCCAGGCTCTTGAGGGAGAAGCCGAACTTGTCGAGGTTCGGGATGCCATAATAGTCGGCCACGCTGCCCATGGCTATGACCAGGTAGTCATACGGGATGATGCGGCTGTCCGTGGTGACATGGCCGACCTCGATGTCGATGTCCTCGATGAAAGCCTTGAAGACCTTGACCTTGCCGCGGCGAAAAATGAGCTCCAGGGGCACGCTGACGGCGCGCTTGACCTGCTTGGCCTCGACCATGCCGTGCATGGCCGTGGCAGCTTCATAGAGGGCGGCGTGGTACGTCAGGTAATCCTTGCGATCGACGACGATGACCTGGTATTCGGGCTTGTCGTGGAAATACTTAGCCAGGTCCAGGCCGGCGCGGACGCCGGCAAAACCGCCGCCCAGGACGACAATGTTCTTGATCTCGGGCAAAACCTGGGTTTGTCTTTGTTTCGGCAAGGGAATGGAATGGATTTAAAAGCGACCCCAGTATTATACCATAGTGCCGCTTCTGGGATTAACTTAACTATTTAATGCCGTTCGGGGTGGCTTTCCTGATCCCGGCCCCGAATCCACCAACGGACTGTTCCAGGCAGAAGCTGATCTCGTAGCTGGGCGGGTCAGAGGTGTCCGAAGCGCCAGCCGCCGTCACGCCGTGGTAGACGTAATCGTCATATGGCCACTGCGCGCATGGGCCGACGGGTGCTTTGGGCATGGTCGGCCAAACGGGATCGCGATCCTGCCATTCGGTTGACGCTGACCCCGTGGGGCCAAAAGATTTCGGGCTGGGATCGGCGTAAGGTGAAACCTGGTCCGGGTAGGCGCCGTTGTCGATATGGTAGAGTTCCATGAAAATCTTGATGGAACTGATGTCCGCCAAGCGCACGGCATCACGGCCTTTCAGCCTGGCTAACTCCTCGGCGACGCCCAGGTCCTCCTCAAGCAAGCCGCTGCCAACGCCCGGGTCCAACCCAAGCGCCGCACTGACGACGTCCTTGATGTTGATCCTGTCGCCTTCCGGCGCGACCACCGGTGCCGGCCGGCCGTAGTTTGAGAAAGTGAAGTCGGCCTTGAGCTTATAGTCCGTCTCAGAGCCCAACCTGGTGCTGGCCGGCTCGCTGGAACGCCGGGAATCACCGCTCATGCCGAACTGCAGCCGGCGGGGCAGGCTGTCCCGGCTGCCCAGCCAGACATATCCCGGTTCATAGACCACCGTCTCCGACGCCTTCTCAAGCCCCTCAAGAGTCATGTCGGTCACGGCCTGTTTTTCCTCAGGCTCCAGTATCCTATAAAGTTCCGAGAGCATGCTGACCAATTTGGCCTTGTCTATCTCATAGCGGTACTTGCCGGCCTTGTCCTGGCCGATCGTCTCCACCGCCTCGCGCTTGCCCAGGGTCAAGAAATCCATCTTGAGCACCAACTGCTTGATCTTGTCCAGCCTTTCCGCATCCAGGGCGCTGGCTTCCTCCTGATCATAGCCAAGCTGTTCGGACAGGTACTTTCCGTCCAGGTAGATCCACTTGCCGATGTAATCTCGCAGGCCGGACGCGAAGGCCAGGGGAAACTCATTGATCTTGATGTACCCATTGCTGCCGACTCGCCGGATGTCCATGCTGAACACCAAGCCCTCCCCCGTGGCCTTGATCCGGATTTCCGACAGCGGCTTGTTCTCGTCTCGCTCATCGACGCTGCCTGACACTTCCAGGCTGAACTTATATGCCTGGGAGCCGAGGACTTGGCCGGGACGAAGGAGAGCCGCCAGTTCCGATTTCCCAGTCACGGCGCCCTTGACGTTTCCACCCGTGCCCCACAGGCCCCCAAACCCTGAACCATCAGAGGATGGTCGGCCGGGTTCGACGTCAGGCTGGGTGTCACCTTCAGGTTGGGTAAAGCTAATGTCATCTGGAAGGAAAGAAGTCATCTCGTACTCCATGGTGCCGCTGTAGTCAAACGATTTGGCCTGTTCGATGTTAGCCACCAGCCGGGACACGACCTTGGCCGTGGAAGGCCTGATCATGGTCTGCCCGAAAACCGCCCCAACGACCAGGACGGTGGAGACGACCACCAGCGCCACGATCAAGCCAAGACGGCTCTTCTTGGCCGGTTGTGGGCTTGGAGCCACGGGGACCGGAAGCGGCTGAATTGGCTCTATCCTACCCGAATTCGGGACCTCTATGGGTTCGTTCATAAATTTTTTGTTGTTTTTGTTTCTAGTCGAGACTATTGGGCCGGCGGAGTGTCGGTGGGCGGTGCCGTGGGCGGCGGCGCGACTGGCGGCGGCTGTGAGGCGGTAGCCGGTGCGGTCACGTGCATGCCGGCGACTTCCGGGCGCATGGCCTTCAGGCGCTCATAAAGCATGTAGGTGTAGATGGTCGAGTACGGGAAGAGGACCAGGTTGGCGGCCAGCTGGATGATGCCGCCGATGAAATCGCCGGTGATGGAGCTGATGGCGTTCAGGACGATGGCCGCGAGTATGTTGATGGCCAGCAAGCCCAAGACCGAATAGAAGACCGGCCACCACTGGCCTACCACGTAGTCCCTGCTGGCATTCAAGGCGGCCATGCCGCGCTTGCCCTGGTCCATGACCACGTTCTGGACCACCGAGTAGCGGACCAGCAGTATTATGCCGGGGATGATGAGGGCGATGAAGCCCAGGCCGATGAGCAGGCCATACAGGAAATTAGACCAGAACAGGCTGCCGATGAACGGAAGGGCCTTGTCCTTCAGTTGGGACACGGTTTCCGTGCCGCCCCTGCTGTGCAGGACCAGGATGAGGGTGGCCTGGATCCACATGGCGTAGTAGACAAAAGGGATGATGACGACCAGCATGACGCCCAGGGAGCCGAAGCTGGCGGCCGCGCTGGCCGTGTCACCCGTGCCGGCGTAAAATCCGTAACCGAACAGGATGGCAAACAGGATGACGAACGGCACGGCAAAGGACTTGTACAGTTCAACTATGGTCGGGACCATCTGGTTGAGCAGCTCCCACGAAGGCTGGATGAACCGCCCGACCTCGCCGCCGCCTGCGGCAGCTTGCATTTGAGGGACGACAGCCTCTGGCGTACCCGCCCGCCATGCCGACCAGGCCATGTCGATGTCCGAATCCGCCCAGCCCTTGCCCTTGAGGCCGGCGCGAATCTCCGCTTCCGTGTGCCCGGCGGCCGTCTCGTCGCCGATGAACTTGATCAACTCTTGGTTTGCCATATTTGAGCTAATTATTATGAAAAATTACGCGACCTCCATCGACCGAAAAGTCAAAGTGCCCGCGGGCTACGGCGCCCGGATCCTTTAGGTTAATCATACCATGGGAAGCGTACAGCCCTGGGCCACGGCGGCTGGGACTAGAACAATTCCTTCGGGTCAAACGGCTCGAACTTGCCGGAAGCCAGACTGCCCAGCTTGAGCTTGCCGATGCGCACGCGCTTGAGGTTGCGCACCGAATAGCCCAGCTCGCCGAACATCTTGCGGACCTGGCGGTTCATGCCCTCATGGATGGTCAGGTAGACCGTGGCCCCCTGCAGGCGGAGCTTGGCCGGCGCGGTGCGCTTGCCGTCGATGTCCATGCCGCCCTCTATCTTCTCCACGCGCCCGGCGGACAGCTCCTTGTCCAGCTGGACCTCGTATTCCTTGTCGTGCTCAAAGGACGGGTGGGTCAGCTTCTGGGTCAGTTCGCCGTCATTGGTGAACAGAAGCAGTCCCTCGGTCCCGAAGTCCAGTCGGCCGATGGGCCAGACCGCGTTGCGCATGTCAGCCGGCAGGAAGTCGAATACCGTCTTGCGCTTGCGCGGGTCGTCACGGGTGGTCATGCAGCGCTTCGGCTTGTTGAAGGCCAGGTAAATCTTTTCCGCAACCGGCTTGACCTTCTTGTTGTCCACCCGGATCTCGTCCTTGGCCGGGTCGACCTTGACACCCATCTCCTTGACCACCTGGCCGTTGACCTTGACCTTGCCGGCCTTGATCATGGCCTCGGCATGGCGGCGGGAGGCCACGCCGGAGGCGGACAGGAATTTTTGCAGTCGTTCAATCATGTGTATGTGTTGGCTCACGCCAATTAAGTTTGCCCGTATATTCTAGCATTTTATGAGGCGATTGGACACCCTTCCAGGCACCCGCCGGCCAGCACCCCAGCCGTGGCCCGCGTATGGCTGGGCGGCGGCGGGACTTGGGTTTTACCGGGATTTTAGGTAAGATTAACCCATGAACAACATCATCCTGTCCTTCTGGAAATGGTACCAGCGCAACCTGGCGCTCAACACCGCAATCGCCGCCTTCCTCTTCCTGCTCCAACTGTTCCACCTGTACTGGCTGTTCACTGACGTCGTGCTGACCCGACTGACCGGAGAAAGCTACTTCTGGCTGGATGCGTTCTGGGGCAAGTTCTCCATCTTCTTCGACTACACCGAAGTCCCGGCCATCATCACCACGTCCCTGCTCTACATCCACCAGCTCAGGCAGGGGTTCAACGGCAAGGCCCTGTTCTTCCTGCTCCTGCTCAACACGCAATGGCTTCACATCCTCTGGATCACGGACGAGTACGTGGTCACGCAGTTCTCCGGCGCTGACCTGGTCGTCTGGAGCGCCGCCCTGGCCTGGGTCGCCATCCTGATAGACTTCCTGGAGCTGCCCGTCATTTACGACACGACCCGGCAGGCCATCGCCGAGATCCGCAAGGGCCGCGTCCCGAACCCGGAAGGCTGATTGCGCAAAAAACAAAACCGCCGCGCGGCATGCGAGGCGGTTTTTTGTCGTCGATTTATTCTGGTGGGTGAGGTGGGGATCGAACCCACGACCCTCCGCTTAAAAGGCGGGTGCTCTACCACTGAGCTACTCACCCCATTCGGGGCACGTTAACTGGGTCAGTATAGCGATTTTCCTGCGCTTTTTCAAGCCGTGGGCGCCATGCAAAACGAAAGGCCCGAGCTAGTGCAGCCCAGGCCGACGAACCGAAAGTACTTTATCCTCCTTCTTGTTATTTACCGCGGAACAGCCCCCCGACGATACCGCGCAGCGCCCAGTAGACGAACAGCAGGGTGACCGCGGGGCCGAGAAGCGACTGGACGATGCCCATGATGCGGGCCGCCAGCAGGTCCGCCAGGCCGGGGACGACGATCCCGGAGACCACCAGGAATCCGACCAGGGTGGCCAGGAAACGCTGGGGCGAACCGAGAAAGAACCGGAAGTAAGCCATGACGGACTCCTTTTTTTGTTTTTGTGTGACGTTGCGCCAGTGTCCTTGACCTCCAGGACCAGGAGTGTTCATACTCTGCTAACACACAAGCAGGCAGGGGCATCACTCCCGCATCAATGCCGCCAGGACCTGGCCCCAGTCCTTGCCTTCGGCAAGTCCGGTGCCCTCGCAGGACCAGCAGGATTTCTGGTCCTGTCCGGTCTTGGTGCCGTTGCACGTCGGGCAGCTCGTGCCCTCGACGCGCACCGACGGGTGGTGGTAGAACCCGGCCTTCGCCCCGTTGATGACGAAGTTGGCCCTGACCTCCCCGCCGTACCAGTAGGCGCTGCCAAGGCTGTCCAGCATGGCCGACGCCGGGTGGTGATGGTGGTTGGTCGCGGTGACCACCCCCACGTACCTGGCGCCGTGCAGGGCCGCGAGCAGGGCGAGGGCGAAGCCGACCGGCATCTGCATGCCGACGTACTGTTCGCCCTCTCCCCCCTGCGACTCCCCGCTGGCCGGCATGAGCAGGTCGGAGAGGACGGCATCCCACGGGCCGCCGTCCTTGATCTGCCGGACCGCCTCGTCGTAGTTGCCCACGACGGTGAGGTCATGACCGGCCAGCGTCTGCTGGGCGGCCTGACGGTGGATGCGGGTGTCATCGATCACGAGAATTCTCATTGTTCTGTCTCCTGCTGGTTGGGGTTGGACGGGGTGGCGATCCCGAGGAACTCCGTCAGGAGCCCCGGGACAAGTTCGAGCACGTCGATGTAGTCGTCGTACTGGAGCACTTCCAGGCCGACGCGGACCATCTTCTGGTCCGGGGTCGCGTAGCCGCGCAGGCTGGCCCAGCAGGACCGGCCCGCCTGGCACGCCGGCTTCTCGCCGTAGCCGTACAGCAGGACGTGAGTTGGTTCCCAGTCCTGGAGCACGTTCACGGCGTGGCGGGTGTCGGTGGACCGGACTTCAATCCGGTCCCGGCCGACGAGAGCTTCCGACACGGAAACGATTGTCCGGCGGAGCACTTCCGCATCGGCGACGACCAGCAGCTTGATCATGTTCTCTCTACTCCTCTTCCGTGGGTTGGGTGCCTGCCGCGGCGGGAAGCTCCAGGATTTCCCGGAGTTCCGCCGCGGTGAAGGGAAAGCGGTGGAAGCCGTCGCCCTGGAGGTTCTGCCAGCCGAAACGGACCATCTTCTGGCCCGGCTCGAGGTGCACTTTCAGGTCGCGCCACGTTTCAAAGTGGACGCCGGACAGTATTCCCTCGGTGTAGCCGAAGACCAGGACGTGCGAGTGGTACGTGGCCTGCATGGCGTTGAGCGCATTGCTGGCCTCCGCGAACCCGAACTCGATGCCCAGGCTCTGAAAGAGGCGGTCGATGCCCTGGTTCTCCTCGAACGAGTCGACGACGATCAGCAGTTTGTACATGATTTTTCCTTTTGAAAGTTGTGAAGGTGCGGTTGGTGTTGGTTTTCCAAGGCCGGCCAGGTCCTGATGCCTGACAGGCTTAGGAAAATGCCCAAGCTATAGATTGCTTAGGCCGACCACGAACGTCATCGGACCTCCTTGTGGATGGCCAGCTTGTCGAGCTGGCGGTTGTAGCTGCCGCGCCCCTTGGCCGGCTTGTGATGCCCCCCGGTCTGCCTGGGCAGGGGCGCTCGCGGGAGCTGCGGCTTCTTGGTCTTCTTGCGCACGGTAACCTCCAGGAAAATGGTGGACGGTCTGCTGTGGGGCATATTTCCCAGTCAGCATTGCCTTGCCTCGCATCTAGCGACCCGAGGCTTCATTGCTTCGTTCACGTCCTCCCAAAGTGACAATCACTTGCCATTTGTCGCGATAAAGCACTTGGATCCTAGGATCGTTCTCCTTCACCGCTACAATCTTGGCAATGACACCTTTGGAACGGATTTCACTCAGTACCGCATGGCCGCTATTGCGCCAGCCATACTCTGTAAAAAAATACTTGATCCGTCGAGCATGTTGCAGCCAGCGACGAGCATCCGGAAGACCGATTTTACACATCGCCTCACCGCCAAGAGTCTGCGCTCCGTTACCTTGAGCTTCAATTCTCCGGTACATTTATCCCCTTTGCTAGACACTCGCTGTGAAAATGGTGGACGGTCTGGTGTAGGGTCCTAGGCCCTCACATCAGTTTGGTCGATACGTCGGGTGCTAACTGTTACCCAAGATCGATCCGGGCCCCCGTCCGGGCCGTTGAAGAACGAGTGCAGTCCGAGTCTTTGGCATGGCGAGCCTTGGCCACCCCCTTTCGGAAGATATTTAGCCTCTCGCCTAGCGACCCGGTGACCTGCCTTGCGGCAGACCGTGTGCCTCCAAAGAAGCACTCCAATACCCTCGAGCAGCTGCACCGGCTTGGGCGTGGTATTTTTATTTTGAGGAAGGGGGCGAGGCGCGTACCTGCGTCCGGGGGACGAGTACTAGCGATGGGAGACCTCCCCGGCTCATACGAGCACGGATCATAGACACTCCACAAGACGCTTTCGTCGTACCGCCATGACGCAGTGGCATTTCCTCGCCCTTCCAAAGCCTGCTGCGGGAGTAAGCTTTGGAAGGGGCACAAGCATGGGATGCTTGTGCTGTGGGCCGCGCCGCCGGACGGCAGCGCAGGGACCCAGGTAACGAACCCGGTCACGGTGCGGGTTGCCGGGAGGCAAGCGCACGGGACCGGTGCTGCTCGATCAGCGTGAGCGCCTCGTCCACCGACTTGACGTCGGTCTCGAGGTTCGCGCGCCGTTCGGACGAGGGCCGGCAGGTCAGCGTCCGCTTGGGGCCGATGTGAAGGCTCAGGCGGTAGCTGGCGGTGCCCTGAGTTGAACGGATGGTGTAACCCATCTCGTTGTCGCAGAAGGCGCGGACCGTCGGCTCTTCCGACGAGCAAGCGGCAGTCAGCACGGCCAGGGTGATCAGGGCGGCGGCGATCGTGATTCTCACGTGTCCTCCAAATGGTTGGTTTTGTTGGGGTTCTGGTGGATTCCAGCCCCAGTCAGCTTCCGCGATAAAGTCTGAGCGGAAGCTCACTGCGACAAGAATCTACTTGTGATTGACCTTTTGTCATCTTGCTACGACACAGTATATACTTATTCTAGGATTCTGTCAAGAGATTCTGACAGAACCCTATCATAAAGCAAAAAATTTGGCTTATTTAAGCCATTTATTGCCTTAGTTAATTGTCAGTTTAAGACGATTAATTGAAAGTAGCATAGCTATAATTAGTCCAACGATATTAGCCATCCAAGGCTTCTGTTTAGGAGGATTGACAAAATCCTCGCCATCTGCTATACTCTCCAACGCTAAGCACCTTGCTCCTAGTTTTCCGGGAATAATTCCCCAAACCCAAGGAGGTGAACATGGGCGGCCTGTAGCCAGCGGGCTAGGCGCGCCCCCTCCGGGTTTCCCGGAGGGTTAGGTTAGCAAGGACGGCAAGGCAGCAACCCAACAACTGAAGATCGAGGTTCGAAAACTCCTAAGGAGGAGATCATGTTCGGCTACTAGCACCGTCATCGGCTACACCCGCCGCTGCGCTTGCGGTGGTCGGGTCAGAGTGAAGTAGTATCAAGCGGCATTATCGGCCGCGACAAAAAGGGCCGGCGTCTCATGACGTCGGCCCTTTCTCTTTGCCCAAAAAATCTACTTGATCATTTTCCAGGTGAACTCGAACAGGCTGCGGAAGGAGTCCGCAATCCCCTTGTCCTGGATGATGCTCCCAGAAATCTTGCCGCGCAGCGCGGCGATAGCCACGAAATCTCCAAAGATGTTGATGTCGGAATGGAAGGGCATCTTGTCCGGGCTGACGAACTTGGTCTGCCTGAGCATCTCCTTGTCCTTGCCCTTCAGGAAGTCTCCCTTGCTGGAGGTGTAGATGACGCGCGAATGGATCTTCCGCTTGATCCGCTCCGGCGTGTATGACTGGATGTGTTTGGGGAAAAGGTTGAACACGTCATCGGCGGAGGTGATGGCCAGGATTTCCTTGACCCGAACCTTCAGGAACTCGTCCTGCATCTTGATAAGGCCGTCCAGGCCCTCAAAGAACCGGATGACCGGCTTGTCCCCGGCCAGGTTAAACATAGTTGTAAGCTGCGGCAAGGCCTTGGCCAGCTCGGCTTTTTTTTGTTCGATTACCTGGCTCTCGCGTTTGAGCACGAACTCCAGCTGGTCCGGAGATTCGGCCATGAACAGCTGCTTGGCGCCCTTGTTCTGGGAGCTGACCAACCCGTGCCTCTTCAGGGATTCGATCTGGAAATAGGCGGTGGGCCGGTTGATCCCCGCCTTGGCGGCTATCTCCAAAACAGGCGCCGGGCCTAGCTCAAGCATGGCCAGGTAGACCTTGGCCTCGTTGTCGCTCAACCCGATATTCTTGAGTTCATTTAGCATATAAGGCAATTCTAGCACATTTTGGAACAATAATTAATCCATGAACGGCCCGCATCTACCCCAGGCTGTCCAGGATGCGGCTCCAGAAGCTTTCGCTGATCTCCACCGACTCGCCCTTTTCGTCGGCCAGCTTCTTGAACAGCTCCCTCTCCTTCTTGGTCAGCTTGGTCGGGGTGACCACGCGCACGGTGACCATGTGGTCGCCGCGGCTGGATGACCCGATGATCGGCACGCCCTTTGACTTCATGCGGAAGACCTTGCCGGACTGCGTGCCTTCCGGGACCTTCAGGCTGACGTCGCCGTCCACGGTCAGGACGTCCACGGACGTGCCCAAGGCCGCCTGGTAGAAGCTGACCGGCACATCGGAGTAGATGTTCTGGCCGTCGCGCCTCAGGACTTTGTGCTGCTGGACGTTCAGCCGGAGGAAAAGGTCGCCGGGGCTGGATCCGCGGTAGCCCATCTCCCCTTCCCCGCTGACCCGGACGCGCGAGCCGTCATCCACCCCGGCCGGGATCTTGACCTTGACGGTCTTCTCCTGGCGCAGGACGCCGATGCCCTTGCAGTCCTTGCACGGCTTCTCCGGGACCTTGCCGGTGCCGGAACAGGCGTCACAGGTGGTGACGGTGGCCATGTTGCCCAGGATGGTCCGGCGGGTGACGCGAATCTGGCCGGTGCCGTGGCACTTGCTGCACGTGGTGACCTTGCTGCCCGGTTCCGCGCCAGAGCCGGTGCAGGTGGGGCATGAATCCTTCTTCTCCAGACGGAGCTCCCTCTCCACGCCGAAGATGGCCTCGTCAAAGGACAGGTCGAGCTCCATTTCCAGGTCGATGCCGCGATTGCGGCTGTTGCGCTGCTGGCGGCCGCCGCCGAAGATGTCGGAAAAGATGTCGAAGGCGTCATCAAAGCCGCCCTGGCCCTGGAAGCCCTGGGCAAAGCTGCCGAAGTCAAAGCCGTTCTGGTCAAAACCCTGACCGTTGAAGCCCTGGCGGCCGGCCTGGTTCTGGTAGCCGGATCCGAACTGGTCATACTGCTGGCGCTTTTGCGGGTCAGACAGGACCTGGTAGGCCTCGTTGACCTCTTTGAACTTGGACGCGTCGCCCTTGTCCTTGTCAGGGTGGTGCTCATGGGCCAGGCGGCGGTAGGCCTTCTTGATGTCAGCCTCGGACGCCGACTTTGGCACGCCTAGTGTTTGGTAAAAATCAGTGGGCATTGGCAGTTATTAGGTATTACGGCCTTATTAAGACGTTTAGTCGGTGTATGGCGCGGCTGACCGAGGGGTGTCCGGAAGGCCGGTGGCCTGAGGATTAAGCGGCGCACCACATTTAACAGACACATTCATGGGTGTGCGGCCGCGGCCCCGAGGTTAGCCCGCCGTGAACCGACTATATCTCCAGCTTCTCGACTTCCACCGTCTGCTTTTCCAGACGGAAGAACCTGACGGCCAGGAGGAACCGGAACATGAGCCAGCTGAGGATGAGCACCGCCCAGTTGAAGACGAAAGTCACGGTGCGCAGAAGAGCTATGACCAGGAAGGTGAACACCAGCGGGAAGAACCGCTCGTAGCGGCCCAGGGTCTCGCGCAGCCTTTCGGTCACGACCTCGACCATGGCCACGCGCAGGGACACGTTCTCGTCCGCGTCTATGCCGAACTGGCGTGAGAACTCGTCGCGGATGGAGCTGGTGAGCGCGCGCTGCTGGGCGGCCGAGACCTGGTTGAACTCCGGGTACTGGCCCTCGGCCTGGCGGCGGAAGAACTCGCCCATGGACTGGTTGAGGTTGAAGCTGGCGCCGCTGCGGGAGACGTATGGCAGCCCCTTCACGGCCGTCTGGGCCATGCGTTGGTAGAAAGCCTCGGGGTCGCGGCGGAAATCAAGCTGGATGTTGGAGTAGAGCATGAACCCGACCATGACCAGGATGCCGTAAGTCATGATGGCCTGGCTGTTGCCCAGGGTCCGGCGGATGGAGAAGTTGAGCTGGTTCTTCTCCTCCTCCTGCAGGCGCGCCTGGAACAGGAGGCTGATGAGGAAGAACAGGATGCCGCCGATGAAGACGTAGATATCGCGCGGCATGAGGACGAGATACGCCACCAGGCCGGCGGCATTGAAGGTGAAGAACGTCCAGCGGTCCGGATTGATGAGGGCGAAGAAGCTGACCAGGACGATCCAGACCCCGGTGGCCAGGATGGGCCAGGCCCAGTAGCCGGCGCCGGCATCGCTGAACATGGCCTCGCGGATCAGCCACCAGTTGAGTATGATGGCGCTGGCGCTAAGCAGACCCAAGACAAACTGCTTGAGGTGCTTGATGTTACGGGTCCGCTGTTCCTGGCCCTGCTTTATGCTGTCACCTATTGGTTCCATTGTGGGTGGGTTGGTTTTGGCTGTTACGAGCTTTCCTTGACGTTGAAGCCTATCTGCGCGTCAGACGGGGCCTCGCCTTCACTTATTGTACCAAATTGCGACTCATATTTCTTCAGGTTGGCGCTGAGGGCAGCGACCAGGCGCTTAAAGTGACTGGGACTGGTGATGACGCGGGCGCCGACCACGCCCTGCTGTCCGGTCACGGAAATGAAGTCCATGACGAACTCCTCCTTGGCGTGCATGGTGCGGGACATGTTGGCGTAGAAGCCCTTGAGCATCTCATCCGTGATCTTGACCTGGACCTGCTGCTTGGCGGGTTGGGTTGGCATTGGGTTGGGTTATTCTTTCTTGGCGGAATCAGTGAACTCGGCGTCCACCGGCTTGTCTTCCGCTGCCTGCTGTTCGCCGGCAGGCTGCTCGGCGCCTGGCGCTCCGGCCTGCTGGCTGGCGGCCTGCTGCTGGTACATGGCGGCACCGACCTTCTGGACGGCCGCGGACAGATCGTCCATGGCCTTCTTCAGGGCGTCGATGTCATCAGTGTCCTTCATGGCCTTAAGGGCGGCCAGCTTCTCTTCCGCGGCCTTCTTGTCTTCCGCGTTGGCCTTCTCGCCGGCGTCCTTGAGGGTCCGCTCCGAGATTGAGATCAGGGAATCGGCCTGGTTGCGGGCGTCCACGGTCTCCTTGCGCTTGCGGTCCTCCTCGCCGTGGGCCTCGGCTTCCTTCTTCATGCGCTCGATCTCGTCCTTGGACAGGTTGGACGTGCCGGTGATGGTGATGTCCTGGGTCTTGCCGGACGCCTTGTCCTTGGCCGTGACCTTCAGGATGCCGGAGGCGTCTATGTCAAAGGTCACCTCGATCTGCGGCACGCCGCGCGGGGCGGCGGCCAGGCCGTCCAGGTGGAACTTGCCCAGGGCCTTGTTGTCCGCGACCATGGGGCGCTCGCCCTGGACCACGTGGATTTCCACGGACGGCTGGTTGTCGGCCGCGGTGGAGAAGGTCTGTGACTTGGATGTGGGGATGGTCGTGTTGCGCTCTATCAGCGTGGTGGCCACGCCGCCCATGGTCTCGATGCCCAGGGTCAGAGGGGTGACGTCCAGAAGCAGGATGTCCTTGCCGGCGGCGTCGCCGGACAGCACGCCAGCCTGCACGGCGGCGCCCTTGGCCACGGCTTCCATAGGGTCAATGCCGCGCTCGACCTGCTTGCCCACGTAGTCCTCCACGAACTTCATGACCACGGGCATGCGGGTCGGGCCGCCGACCAGGATGATGCGGTCGATGTTGGCCGGGGTCAGCTTGGCGTCGTTCAGCGCCTGCTCCACCGGGTGCTTCATGCGGTCGATGATCGGCTTGACCAGCTCCTCAAGCTTGGTGCGGGTCATCTTCAGCTCCAGGGTCTTGGATTCGTTGTTGGCCTGGGCGATGAACGGCAGGATGATGTCCGTCTCGAAGACGGTGGACAGCTCGATCTTGGCCTTCTCTACCGCCTCGCGGACGCGGTTCATGGCCATGGCGTCGGAGGTCAGGTCGATGCCGGACTTGGACTTGAAGTCGGAGACGACGAAGTCGATGAGGGCCTTGTCCATGTCCTTGCCGCCCAGCTGCGTGTCGCCGGAGGTCGACTTGACCTCAAACGTGGACTTGCCGTCCTCTTCCGCGAACTCCATGATGGTCACGTCTAAAGTGCCGCCGCCCAGGTCGAAGACCAGGATCTTCTGTTCCTTGCCGGCCTTGTCCAGGCCGTAGGCGAAGGCGGCCGCGGTCGGCTCGTTGATGACGCGGACCACTTCCAGCCCGGCAATCTCGCCGGCGTTCTTGGTGGCCAGGCGCTGGGAATCGTCAAAGTAGGCCGGCACGGTAATGACGGCCTTGGAGACCGGCTCGCCCAGGAAGGCTTCCGCGTCCTTCTTGATCTTCTGGAGGATGAAGGCGGAAATCTGCTCCGGGGAATAGTCCTTGCCGTTGAGGCTGAACTTGTGGGAGGTGCCCATCTTGCGCTTGGCCTCGAATACGGTGCCGTGCGGGTTGGTCACGGCCTGGCGGCGGGCCGGCTCGCCGACCAGCAGCTGGCCGTCCTTGGCGAACGCCACATATGAAGGGAATGCTTTTCCGGCCACGGTCATGCCCTCGGCGGACGGGATGATGACCGGCTTGCCGCCTTCCATGACGGACGCGGCTGAGTTGGAGGTGCCCAGGTCGATACCTATGATTTTTGGCATTGTGTTATGTTCCTTTAAGACTTAATGCTATGATTGTCTGGTAAGTTAAATTTCGGATTGGCGATTGACCAAGGAGGTCACGATGCGCTGGAGATCCCGGCTTGCACAGGCCTGCTTGGTCCTGCTGAAGCTCGTCTTCATGATCCTGTTCCTGCTGGCCTCGGCCGCCATTGGACTGGTCATGATGCCCTACTCGTCCTACCTGACGTACAGGTACAGGCGGCGGACCGAGCGACGACGCAGCAACTCACAGCCGCCCGACGGGCACCCAGCCAGCCGCACCTCATGAGGTCGCGGCTTTTTTCTTGCCAACGACCACGCGGGCCGGGATCATGACGCGGCCGTTGAGGGTGAAGCCGGGCTGGATCTCCTTTATCACCCCTTCAGAGCCCGACTCCTCTTCCCCGACCGCCTCATGCAGGTGCGGGTCAAACGGCTGGCCGACAGTGGGGATCTTCTTGACCCCCAGGCTTTCCATGGTCTTTTCCAGCTGCATGATGGTCGCCTTCAGGCCCAGGAGCCAGTCGCGGTACTTGTCGTCCTGCGGGGCAAAGGCCAGGACCTGTTCCAGGCTCTGCAAGCTGGGCATGAGCTCGGTGACGATCCTCTCCTTGCCGTATTCCAGCATCTCCTGCTTCTCGACCGCTGACCGGCGCTTGTGGTTCTCGAAGTCGGCGGCCGTGCGCTTCCAGTTATCGGAGAGTTCGGCCACCTGGGCCTTGAGCTGGTCCAGCTCGGTCGGTTCGTCGGCGCCTGCCGCGCCGTTATCCTGCACTTCTTGGTCAGACATGTGTCACCACCATCACTACCGCGGCCGTGCCGGAAATCAGCTTGGCCAGGTATTCTAATATTGAAAGGTTCTTGGCATAAGACATGCGCTTGGGGCCGACTATCCCTATCAGCCCGCGCTTGCCGTTGCGCAAGCGGATGTTCGATACCACCAGGCTGACGTTGCTGGAAACGGGCAGCGGGACTTCCTTGCCTATGAAGGCCACTTCCCCGTCCGGGTGCTTCAGGAGCTTGGCGGCGTGCTCGTCCAGCCGGTCAAACAGGTCGGCGACGTCGCGGACGGCGTCCGTGTCCGCCATCTCAGGGTCATCCATGATCTGGGACAGGCCGCTGGCCGAGGTGTCGTTGGGCAGGAGGGTGAAGGCGGCCTGGCCGGAGATCTCGGAGATGAGCCGCGAGATGGACCGGCCGACCTGCTCATGGGCGGACTGCAGCTTGAGCAGCTCCCCGCGCAGCATGCGGCGCTCCTTCTCGGACAGCTCGAACCGCTGCATCAGCTCGTTGACGAACAGGCGGTAGCCCTTGTCCGTGGGCACCCGGCCGGCGGACTTATGCGGCTGGGAGATGAGCCCGGCGCCCTCCAGCACGGCCATCTCGTTGCGGATGGTGGCTGGGCTGACGTCCAGGCTGTACTTCTCCATGAGGTCCTGGGAGCCCACCGGGGCGGCGGATTCCGAGTATTCCTTGACGATGGCGGCCAAGATGCGCTTTTGGCGTAAGTTTATTGTCATAGATACTCGCTATCACCGATTCTCGGGGCAGGCAAACCCTCATCCTTATACTTGCAGGGGCTGCGGGTTTGCCTTCAGTTCCCATTCGCTAGCGAATGGGAACAAGCCCTCGAACCGACGAGTCGCTCGTTTACCTTAATTTGTTGGCACTCAAATGTAATGAGTGCTAACTTGCCTTGACATGATAGTATTAGCACTCAAGGGTGTCAAGTGCTGAATTGTCCCTAGCCGGCTTAGTTCCCGACCTTTTTATTTGACTGACTGGGCCTGGCCAGCTACCATTTGGTCAGACAGGCTAGTATTCCAAGGAGGGACAGATGAGGGCGTCTAGCGAGATCCTGAAGATGAAGGAGGATGGCGGGCTGCCTATTGCCCTGGCATGGGAGCTCCGGATCGCGTTGCGCTGCCGCAGCGCGACGCGAGTCGGGACGGTGATCGGCGCAATGGCCGTGACGCTGGCCGTTCTCGGGGCTGGCCGGCATGCCATCGGGGACATGCAAGCCGCCTGGGCCTACTACTACTTCGCTTTGGCGCTGGTTGCCGCCGGGCTGATCATCGCCTTCGGCTGGATGATCGAGAACGAGCCGGTGCTCAGGCGGCGGCTGGACGACTACCTCAGAACGCTGAGATTCCTGGGACTGACGGCCGCCCAGTTCGCCAGGGCGGACGGCGAGACCTTGGCCGAAATCAGCGACTGCAAGCTGCGGGCGATGATGGATGAGCTCGTCCTGCCGGCAGCAAGCAAGGCAATGACTAACCCGTTCGGCAGGCACGTGTCGGACCTGCTTGCAGCCGCGAATAAGTTCATCAGCCAGCAGGAGCAGCTCGCGCACCTGGGCGTGAACGTACTGCCGGCCCGGTCCTACCTCCCCCGCGGGGACAAGATCACCTAGCGCGGACCGCATTCGGTCCGCCTTTTTTTATCGCCGTGATTTTCAGCGACTAAAAACCCCGCCAGATGGCGGGGTTTAAAGTTGGCTTTTGTTAGGCCTTGCGGGTGCGGAGCATTCCGCCCAGGAGGAACAGTGCGCCCAGGATAGGGGCGATCAGCCAGAGGCTGGCGCCGGTGCGGGGCAAGGTTGCGCCGAGCACCTCAGGCTGCGGCCCTGCGCCGCCCATGCCGGTGTCGATGCCTTCAACCACGCCGTCGTCACCGTCATCATTGCTGGACGAACCGCTGGAGCTGCCGGAGCTGCGGCTTGAGCCGCTGCTAACGTTGCTGCCACCGTCACCGCCCTGGCCGTTGTCCACGCTGAAGTGGGCAGTCAGGTCAATGTCGTTGTTCATGGTGACCTGGCAAGGGGTGGTGGTGCCGGTGCATGTCCCTGCCCCGACGAGCCAGCTGTCCTCAAAGCTCGAGCCGTCCTTAGGAGTCACGGTCAAGGTGACCATGGTGCCGGCCGGGTAGGTCTCCGAACAGTCGTTGCCGCCCAGGGATTCCTCGGTGGCGGTGCTGTCGCAGTCAATGCCGGTGCCGGATACGCTTCCCTCACCGTCATTCTCCCCGTCAGCGATGGTCACGGTCAGGGTGTACGGTCCATCCCCGTTTCCATCCCCACCGCCCTCTGAGTCTTCAATCGCATTAAAGGCGACGCAATAGTAGGTCTCCCCCATCTCAGGGTAAAGCACCTCATCGTAGTTGTCGTAGTTCTGGATGTCATTGTGGCAATAGATCTCAGCTGATACGTTGGAGCCAGGCGCAGAATCCGGCGGGTACGTAAATGGCACGTAGCCGTCCTGTAAATTTTCGCGAACCCAGACGCCGGTAGAGCCTTCCAGGTCAGTGATCTTGGCAACTGCGTTCACGAAGCCGCCGCCGGTGGTAGAAGTGTCAAAATTCTTCCAGTCGGCAAAGCCGCCGCCGGTGTAAGTGTTGTCGCCGCAGAAGGTGGCGTTGCACAGGCCCGCGGTGGAGGTGCCGTCAGCCTGACCCAGGTGGTCGCCGGGCAGCTTGTGGACGCCGGAAGTGTCGTCCTTCTCGGCAAAGCCATACTGGAAGGACCAGTCCTCTTCCATATGGCACTCGTCGCCCTTGCCTTCCAGGTAATCCTCAGCGGTAAACTGGGTGATCATGGAAGGCTCTCCTTCCTGCAAGCCGGCCTCGCCCCAGTTGGGCAGGTCAGACTCGTTGAGACAGACGACCTTGTTGGCCTCAATGGTCACGCCCTCGAGGACGTTGAAGGCCACGCAGACATAGGTCATGCCGAGTTGGGGCAGGATGATCTCGTCATAGTTATCGTAGTTCTGGATGTCGTTGTGGCAGTACATCTCGGCTGAGACGTTGGAACCGGGGGCGCCATCCGGAGGGTAAGTGAACGGAGTGTAACCATCCTTGAGGTTCTCGCGGACCCAGATGCCGGGGGCACCTTCCAGGTCCTCGATTTCAGCCAGGGCGGAGATGGTCCCGTTTACGGTGGTCGTGGTGTCAAAAGTCTTCCAGTCGGCAAAGCCGGCGCCGGTGTAAGTGTTGTCGCCGCAGAAGGTGGCGTTGCACAGGCCCGCGGTGGAGGTGCCGTCAGCCTGACCCAGGTGGTCGCCGGGCAGCTTGTGGACGCCGGAAGTGTCGTCCTTCTCGGCAAAGCCATACTGGAAGGACCAGTCTTCCTGGAGCCAGCAGCGACCGTTGCTGTTGTCAGCGTAGTTAGCCGCGGTGTTGGCATCAATCATGCTGGGCTCATCGGTCTCCAAGGACACGTCGCCCCAGTTGGGCAGGTCGGCCTCGGTCAGACAAACGACCTTGTCGCCCCAAATGCTGACGATGTCCTTGGGCTCTTCCGGCTCATTGCACTCGTTCTCTTCATTGTTGAAAGGGTTGATTGAATCAAAGAAGCTCTTGTCAGCGACAACTTCATCGCAACCAGGATCTTCCTCTTCTACACAGTCGTCGGCTTCAGCCACGATAAAAGCATTGACTTCAACATTGACTGTCGGTGATTCCTCGTCGCAATCTTCCTCGTTACAAGGATCAGCAACGATGCTGTCCTCGGCGGTCTTGCAGTCTTCCTTTACCGAGTAGTTGTCGTTCTTATCCCCAAAGCCGGCCTTGTAGACGCCGTCATCACCGGGCATGACCTCATAGGCCTCGAAGCAGATGTCGCCGTTCTCGTCCGTGATCTCGTTACCGTTAGCCACTGACGCATCGGGGTCGCTGGAACCAGGATGGCCGACTATCTCCCATGGGTATTCGGTTCCCGCTTCAAAACCGGAACCGTTGATGTAGACGCTTTCGCCAACCGCGTACTGGTTGGAGTTCTGGGGTTCACCGCATGAGCTGTTAGTGGTCCAAATTGATCCCGCCGCAGCAAAAGCCGCGTTCAGAGGGACCAGTGACTGGATGACCAGCATGGCCGACAGCACGAAGGCCATGGCCAACCTTGACTTTCCATTCCGAACTACAGCTTTTGCCTTCCTCGTTCTTACCCTGCGGATTCCGTCTGTGTTCTTCATAAGATTACTGGATTAAAAATATTTTCGATTAATTTAAAAGGGATATTCTTTAATCCCTCATATTTCGAATACATTATAGAACAAATGACCTTTAAAAGCAAGCCTAAAACCTAAAGCCGCTTGGAGGTCAATGCCTCATCCCATATTGGTGTGGGACTATAGTATATTGCCCTAATTCGTGACAAAGTTAAAATGTATAAATAGCATAAAAAATAGGCCGGATTCCGGAAGAAATATAGGGAAATTGACCACAATAACACTCGCCAGGGGATGACGTAATGGAGAGCATGACCCTGGGACTGGCTTAGGATCACCCGACCCCGGAAGAACCGCTTGCTCTGCTTGAGGTGATCTGCCAGGTTCTGAGGCGACCTATACATGACCTGGGCGTCCTTAACGTAGGTGAACGAGTATCCGAGTTCCAAGCAGCGGATATAGGAATAAGCGTCCTCCCCGGGCAGGGCCGGGAAGGCCAGTTGCTTGGCGAACTCCCGGCTCATTAATCTGGCGCGGCCATGGCAGAGGTAGATGTTGCTCGCACCGTTGATCCGCTCATATACGTCATGCTTAAGCATGACGCTGAAGTTTATGACGCGCTCAAAAAAATTTTGAGCCTGCAGGGGCAGCACTGCCGGGGACGCCATGCCGACCCGATTACGGGACTTAAGCGCCGCGACCATCTTGGCGACAAACCGCTTGTCGTGAATGGATACGTCGGCGTTCAGGAGGAGAAGAGCATCACCTGAGAACTGCCGGATTATCTCATTCTGGCTTACGGCTTGCCCGATCCTTGACCGGTTTTCCACCACCCTGACCCTGGGGTCACCAAGCGATCTGGCTTGGGATGCGGTCTCGTCCGTGCTGGCATCTGAGACTACGATTATTTCAAGCAGCACAAACCCATCCGATTCCTGCCCTAACAGCGTAGAGAGCAGGGACCGGATGTTCAGTTCCTCATTATACGCGGGTACCCCGATTGAAAGCCGAAGCAAGTTGTCCATGTTGGTTCAGCATCAGGATACACCTTCTTTTGCTGGCTAACAAGCACGCGTCTCTCCGGGCTACTGCCGGAAGATGGCCACTCCACCCCCGCCAGCCTGGTAGTATTCCACCTTTATTTCGTGCGGTCCGGATTCCAGGTCGACCACAGGAGAGTAATGCGTCAGTCCATGGTCAAACCAGTCATCGACGACCAGGACGCCATCAACGTAAAACCTGATACCGTCGTCGCTGGCCAGGTAAAACTCGTGAGACCCTGCCGGAAAATCAATTTGCCTGGTCCAGCGGGCGGAAAAGTTTCCGACTCCCACGGCCGGATCCGGTGACGTTCCATTGAAAAGATAATCTATTTTCTCTTCCTGACGCGTCAGGGCTGGCTCCCCTTCCAAACTTAGATTGTTGAAATATTCGGCCAGGTACCAGTCAGACGGAGTCGCGCCGCCACTGAAGCTGAAGTTGATGGATGCGCTACCGGCGTTCTCGTAGTACTCGATGACCACCTCATGCTGGCCGGCAGCCATGGCCTTGGTCGCCGAATACCGGGTATATGACTGGTCGACCCAGCCGTCAATGACAAGCTCGCCGCCGACAAACAGCCGCATGCCGTCATCCCCTTCCAGATTGAACAGGTATTCCGCTTGACCAAAGGTCATAAGCCTGGTCCAGCGGGCGGAAAAATTATCAGTTGGCAAGCCGGCATCAGGCGAGCCCCCTGCCCAATCAAAGCTGATATTGGCGTCGTCCCGGACCAGCGACGGGTTGCCGAGGAGTCCACCGTTAGGGAAGTATTCAGCCAAGTAACCGTTGACCGTGTCTGGCGCCGCGGGCGGCGGACCGTCAGGCACCCAGCCGAGCCTTGCCACGGCATTGCCATCACGCTCGTAGTATTCCATCTTGACCTCATGCAGGCCGGCTGACAGGTCCGCTTCCACCAGGTAACTGGTGGCGGCCTGGTCGATCCACTTGTCCAGGACCATGATTCCGTCGATGTACAGCCGGACGCCGTCATCGGCCGTGACCAGGAATTCATGGCCGCCAGCGGTAAATTCCGCGGACTTGATCCAGCGGGCGGAGAAGTTGTCTGCGTTCACGGCGGGGTCCGGAGAACCCAAGTACCAGACATTGTCTAATTCGGCTTCCTCGCGGGCCAAGACTAGCTGGCCGGACAGATCAATGTTATTGAAATATTCGACGTTGAATTCGGTCGGCTCGTCCGGGGTTTGGGGCGCATCCGCGGTCTTTATCCAGCCCAAGCGGGCTATGGCTCCGCCGCCATCCTCATAATATTCCATCCTGACCTCATGCAGGCCGGCGGCCAGGTCCAATGTCGCGTTGCGCGCGGTCTCGCCATGGTTCTGCCAATCGTCGATGATCATGTTTCCATCAATGTACAGGCGTGCGCCATCGTCGGTCGATGTCGTGAACTCGTACTGCCCGGCGGCAAAGAAATGCTGCTTGGTCCAGCGCGCGGAGAAGTTGTCGTTGCCCAGTGGCACGCCGGGTGACCCGCCACCCCAGTCAAAATTAATGAACTGGTCCTGCCGGGTCAATGCTGGCGGCCCGGTCAATGCCTTGTTGCTGAAATATTCGGCGTTGAACGGCGGGACCACGCGGTAATGCGCGGTGTAAGAAGCGGGCGCACCTGGCGTGGTTATGGCATGCGCCTTGTTCAGGCCGTCAGACCAACGCTCGAACTCGTAACCGACCACTCCCAAGACCTGGTCAGGCGCGTCCAAGTCCCGCTTGAACCCGACCACTCCCGGGATGACCGTCCCATCGGCCACTGGCTGGCCGTCGACGCTTACCCTCATCCCGGCCGGCGAGGTCAGGAAGGTCATTTGCGTGGTCATCGGGTTGATGCGCACGGATCTCTTGGCTGACAAGCCATCAGCGTCAGTGGCGGTGAAGACCAGCTCATACCAGGTGTCGGCCGCATTCTCGCCCGTGACAGGGATTTGGAATGACCCGACTTGCCCGGCTAAGCCGGTAAGGAACGGGTGAATGTGGATGTTATGGTGGAGCAGGACGGACAGCTTGATGTCACCCGTCAAAGAATTGGCGGCGTAATTTATGATGTCCCCTGCCTTGTACGCACTAGCCTCAGCGGGGCTGTCCACTTCTAGGGCCGGCGGCGTCCCGACCTGTATGGTCAAAGCTGGGGCTAATGCCTCGCTTGTGCCGTCACTGACCCTGAGCTCGGCCACGTAAATGCCGCGTGCCGGGTAGGTCTTGACCGGGTTGGCCTCGACGCTCGACGTGCCATCCCCAAAATTCCATAAATAAGCTAACGTCTCCCCTTCCGAATCAAGCGAATCAGCGCTGGAAAATGCCACCTCCAGCGGGGACTCGCCGGAAGTGATGTCTGCCCCGGCTATGGCTGTAGGAATTGAGTTGCCCAGGGTGTACGTGACCTTGAAAAGCTGGCCAGGGTTGATGGTCACGTAATACATGGCCCCGTCATTGCCAATTTTCATGTCCACGACCGTACCGACGCTCGAATCAAAGATAACCTCCGTACCTGCCGTGCCGTCAGGGTTCAAGGGCAGCCGGCGGATGAAGCCGCGCGCGAAATCCGCATAGAACAGGTTGCCCTGGTACTCGGCCGGAAAAACCGTCTTGCGGTAGACCGGCCCGCCCGTGATCGAATAGCCGGCTGAAGCATGGAAGTAAGCATGGATCGGGTTGACGTAAGGGCACCCGCTGCACGCGCCTTCCGCCTGCGGCCAGCCGTAGTTGCCGCCCTTGGTGACCAGGTTAACCTCCTCCCAGCTGGCCTCGCCGACATCCCCTGCGTACAAGTTGCCGTTGAGTGGGTCGAACTGGAAGCGGAACGGGTTGCGGAAGCCCAGCGCCCAAATTTCCTTGCGGGCGTTCGGGGTGGAATAGAAAGGGTTATCGGACGGGATGGAACCATCCTTGTTGATCCTGATTATCTTTCCTTGCGGCGTGGACAGGCTGGCCGAGTTCAAAGACAGGCCGCTGTCCCCGATGCCCAGGTACAGCTTGCCGTCCGGCCCGAACTGGATCGTGCCGCCCGCATGGTTGCTGCCGGAAGCCATTTGGCTGTCATAAATTACAAATGGACCGTCCGTGCCGATGTCACCGGCGGCATTGTACCTAACGACCTTGTGGAACCGGTCGCCGGCATCGATGAAGTAAAAGTAGATATAGTGATTAGAATTGAACTCGGGATCCATTGCGATGCCCAACAGACCGTTGTCCGCATTCGCCCAGGCAGGTAACGTGGCGAAGTTGCCTGGCAGCAGCGCGCCGTCCTTGTAGATCCTCACCCCGCCGCCCAGTTCAAGGATGAAAAGCCGTCCGTCAGGCGCGAACTCTATGGCGGTAGGCGCAGCCAGGCCGCTGCCGACCAGCAACGTCCGCTGGAAATTAGCCGGTGGCGCCGCCTGCGCAACATTGTTTGAAAAGGCTGCCAGAAAAAGAAGGAGTGCGGCAAAAATAGATAACTTGTAGTGTTGATTTTTCATATTTTTTGTTAATGCACCATCAGCTTACCAAACAGGAACCGCTTTGACGATTATAATTGGTCACATAAGTTTACAATAAAAACCGTGGACTTGATTTTTATGCCGGAAGATGCTATAATTGATGTATAAGTTGAGTCATTCCTGCCAAAAATAGCAGGCGACCTGAAACCAAAACAAAATCGACCATGCACCCCCAAACCGTCTGGCGTGACAGCGCGCCAGCCAGCCTTCTTAAGACCTTGCACCAGACCCACGTCCACAGCGGGTTTGCCATTGCCGTAGTCAGCTTGCTTGCCTTGCTGGCTTTTTCTTTCAACTCGTTCTTCGTCACAGAAGTCGACATCGGCAACGACACCCTGACGTTTACCGTGGCCCAGAAGCGGCTGCATGCTGCTGGCCCATCGCATTCCCTGGCGACCTTGCGGGGCGTGGACGTCATGAAGTACACCAAGGACCTCATGCGCAACCAGCAGTCGGACGCGGAAATCGAGGGCATCGTGGCGGCCATCGCGGACAACCTCCACCCGACCCACATCTCGATATCCATACCGATGGATGCCAGCGCCGATTACCCAGGCGCTGCCCCCTCCCCGCGAACCGCGGAAGCGTTCACGCAAAAATGGGCGGACGCCATCCATGCGCAAGGCATCGGCATCATCTGGCGCGGGACGTGGTCGGGCATCGAGGGCATTTACGACTTCCCCAAGCGCGACGGGACTGACCGACTGCCGGCCGGCAGCGCGGCCACGGCCGTCACGGACGGAAATTCAACCTGGCTGGGCAAGACATTCAATTACATCGCCGCACACCCGGGGTTCTTCCAGGCCAACGACATCTGGGCGCCCATGCCGGAACGGACGGAAGGCATATTTCAGGACTCGTCGTCGTTCCTCCCCCATGACGGCGCCGGCATCCAGGCCAACTACGCCAATTTTTTCAATGACATGAAGCTGGTCTCCGACAGCGCTTTCAACGCCATCGGCGTCTACCCGCAAACCGGATGGACCGCCAACAACTACACCGAGGTGGCCAGCGGCTGGCTGCCGAACTCAATTTTTGCCACAGCCGGGATTACGGCCATAGACCACTACGGCTCCTCCCACACGGTGGCGGAGATGGAAGCGGACATCAGGGCGATTTACGCGCAAAAGGGCAAGCAGGTCTTCCTTCAGGAATGGGGCGACTATTGGAACAGCGGCATGGAACTGTCCGCCCGCCTGGTCTATTTGCTGGACATGTACTCCATGCTCCAGGACCTGTCTGATGAAGGAATCCTGGCCGGCTTCAACTATTGGGGCGGCTGGGTAAATGACATGGAAGGGATCCTGGCCAACAACGGAGGCACATACGGCATCAATGAACGCGGCGCCGCCCTGGCCTCACTGTTCGGAAGATACACAGAAGAAGAATTAAGCCAGTCACCCACCCCCACGCCGGCCCCTTCGCCGACTCCTCCGCCCGCTGGACCATCTACCGGTGGCGGTGGCGGGTCTAAAAGCACTCCGGGCAGGGCCACTCAACCAGCAAGCGGCCAAGCAGCTTCAGCGGCAGGAAACGACATCGCTCCCCCGCCAACTCTCCCATACCGGACCGGCACCCTGGTCAATGACTCGGGCACCATCTACCTGATCATGGGAAGAAGCCGCATACCCTTCACCAATTTTGACGCCTTTGTCACGCTCGGATTCGCAAAATGGCCCATTGCCACCGGCAGCACCGCCGGTTACCAGACCCCCTCACAATATAAACTGGAGAACGGTTCACAGCAGCACCCTTGGGGGACGTGGATAATCCTGGGCGGGACAGTGTACTATTCAGACCCGTCCGGCCTGCTGGGCGTCCCGAGCCTGGAAATACTCCTGAACAACGGCGGGCGCCTGGGCCAGCTGGTCATGGGAAACGCCGCTGACAAGGCAGCGATCCAGCCGTCAAACCTGGGCATGAATGACCCGCGCGTCATTAAGTAACCTGGTCGAATAAGACTGCCAAAAAGGCAGTCTTATTTTGCACAAACCCGACTGAACGATCCCCCAAGATGCGGGCCATGGGGCCATGCTATAATTAACCGTAATTAAGAAAGGTCCTGATGAAACGAATACCAACGAAAGCCGTGATATTCGCATTAATCACCTTAATTGTCCTAGGTGGCGGTGCATGGGCGATGGTCACTCAAGGACAGGACGAACCCGAGGGCGAAGTCCTTGGCGCCTTTACCGGAAGCCTGAATATTGTTGAAAACGCCTGTATGGGCAGTTCCTGGAAAATCACCCTGGCATGGTCAAGCCAATTCAGGTCAACCAAGTATTTTGTGGATCGCCAGGCCGCAGGCTCAGGCGACTGGAAGACAGTGTCGTTTGCCCTGAAGAACGCGACTGAGTACGTGGACACCCTGACTGGACCGGCCGGCTCGATTTATACCTACCGCATCCGGGGAGTGAATGGGAAGAGCGTCTCTTACTCTCGCCGCCAGAGCGTGGTTCTGACTGACTGTTCCGTGGCCATAAATCCTCCCGCACCGGCCCCTGATCCGACTCCGGTGCCCGCGCCAACTCCAATACCTGCCCCTACTCCTGTCCCAGCACAGACACCCGCTCCGACGCCGACTCCCGTAGCGGCACCGGTGCCCGCTCCAGCACCAACCCCTATGCCCACGCCTCCTCCCCCTCC
>Ga0163151_10000944_pt1 | contig 50353 bp, 33 predicted proteins | sample OliLakLV19MP5IB2_FD_145596 | JGI IMG/M metagenome (GOLD analysis project Ga0163151, IMG submission 145596) | Freshwater microbial mat bacterial communities from Lake Vanda, McMurdo Dry Valleys, Antarctica - Oligotrophic Lake LV.19.MP5.IB-2 | ecosystem: Environmental > Aquatic > Freshwater >...
ATAAAAATACGCACTCCCAAAGCTCTTGCCATGAAACCGCCCTCAAGTCCTTCTTCGGCAATAAAAATTAATTCTTTCATCATAGCACAAAGATAATCTCAAACATGTATATCAACCGAAAAACCCTGGCACCACCTTTTATGGTTGGCGATTCACCGCGGCGAACAAGACCACAGGCAGTTCATTTTAATCAATACAAAGTGCCACACAGATTTGACAACTCCTTACGCACAATCCATGCAGGGTTATCAACCAATTCGCACAGATTTGACAACTCCGTATACGAACAATCGATCCAGCGTAATCACCCAACTCGCACAGATTTGGCAACTCCGCATACGCACAAGGCTTGGATGAGTTGTCAAATCACCAACCCGCAAATCATCAACATCACCTACCTTTCAACTACAATTTTATTATATACTTTCCCTTTTTGTGTAGAAGTAACTATTATATATAATCCGGGAGCAAATTCGCAAGTTTCCATTTTTAATTGATCCGTATTTTGGCTTGCACTTTTAATTAATTTTCCTTGCGAATCAAAAATTTCAAAATCAAACTTTCCGTCACATTTAATATATATATATTCTTGTGAAGGATTTGGCCATAATTCTACCGCTACCTTGCCAAAAGGACTCTCTTGAATTGTCATCACCTTATCGCAAGATGCTTTGATATCTTGAGCTGATAAAAACCCACTTCGTTGAATATCTTGCCTAAACATTAACCATTCAGGGCATTGTCCCTTTCCTGCTTCCAGCATAATTGCTTTTCCGCAATTTTGGCTATCGGGAGTATAGGTTCCATAGCCCACTACCACAAAAACATCCATCTTTCCATTCTTATCAAAATCTGCCACCAAAGGACCGTGATTCACATCAAAATATGGAAGTCCCGAAGGCAAATACGATTTCAAATTTGTTTTCCAAAGCAGGCCTGTATAAGGCTCAACTGCTATCACATCACCCATATAATATCCAGCCACTAAATCTAAAGTATCATTTCCGTTTATATCTGCTATTGCACAACCTCTAAATGATGAAAAAGTGGTTTTATATGACCATTCTTCTTGTCCCGTTAAGCCATCGAGCACCCATATTCTTTCATCAAAAGTTATCCAATCGTTATTAGTTACTACTACTTCCAAGTCGCCATCATTATTAAGGTCGGCAATAGAAATTGGTGCCATATTGCTTTTTGGAATCATGACAGTCCACAGCACTGAGCCATCTTCCACATTTAAAGCTCTCACCAATCCATTGTTGGAACCTATTACATATTCCATTTTTCCATCTGCATCCACGTCGGCTATTGCCCCGCCATGATAAGCACTAAAAGAAGATGAGGAATCACTATTATAATTTGTCCAAATTGTATCTGCCTTTTGTATATCATAAGCCCATATATATAAGCCCCCTTTGTTAAAGTAATTGGCCATTATCACATCCAGCTTTCCATCATTATTCACATCAACCAAGGTGGGTTCGGTTTGTATCGTTCTTTTATTGGGCTCTACTTGTATAGTTTTGTACGACGAACCATCTTCTCCATTCAATATCCTTAGCTGTCCGCTGAAATTGCAAAAAAGAATTTCCATTTTTCCATCACCATCTACATCAGCAGCGGTAGGTGGCGAATCTCCGCCTCCTGAACTTTTGCTCCACTTGAGTTTGCCTGTAATACCATTAATACAAAACACCGTCGGGTTACACGACCCATTCACTACTACATCAAGTGTATCATCAGCATCCACATCCACAATAAGCGGAGCTACATCGCCACAGCCTTTTATATCATATATCCATTTCACGGAACCATCTTCTGCATTCAAACAATGTACTTTTCCATCATTGGTATAGGTACTAAATACGATTTCGTAAAACCCATCTTTGTCCAAGTCGGCGGATGCTGCTGACCCAAAAGCAGGGGCACCTATATTATATTGCCATTTTAAAGTAGGGAATTGTGCAAAACTATTTGTACCGCAAATACAAAACAACACTGCAAATATTTTAGCTAAATTTCTCATGTTAAAGGTTATCAATAAAAAACAAAAGTACAAATTCCAACCCCAAAACCAACAATTTTTTTGACAAGCCACACAGATTTCTGCCAACACAAAGTAGGATAGCTATCGTACTTGGATGAGTTGTCAAATCACCATCTCCTCAGCAACCACAATTGCCGCCTGCGAACCAAATCCCACCCCACCATCACTTTTATCCCCTCCAACCATCCATTTCACCGCGAGATGTCCAAATCTAAAATCATCAATCTAAAATCGTAAATATCTCCTTACTTTTGCACACTTATTTTTAAAACAGAATGGACAGAAATAGTTATATAGGTTTATTATTGATTGTAGCACTTGTTATCGGCTATATATACATGAACGCCCCCAGCGACGAACAGTTGAAGAAAGAGCAAATGGCCAAAGACTCCATTGCCCACGTGCAGGACAGCGTGCAAAAATTCGCCGCAAAAATCCAGAAGGATGCGGCCAAAACACAAAACCCCGATAGCCTCAATGCAAAAGACACTACGGCCAAAGTTTTTCAAACAGGCGATGGCAAAATGGTAATGCTCGAAAACGAAGAGCTGAAAATTTGGGTAAATACGCTCGGTGGCAAAATAGCCAAAGTGGAATTGAAGAAATATAAAAAGTCGAACAGAATAGACCCTGTTACTTTAATGGGCAGCAAGGAAAATGTGTTCAACTACGTGTTTAGTTCCAAAGACAATTCATTAATCAGTACTGAAAAATTATACTTTGAGCCTGTTAAAACTAGCCTCAATGTAAAGACAGGACAAACCGACAGCATCACCTTTAGAGCCAAAGTAAACGACAATAGTTATATAGAACAAAAATATGTATTGAACGGTGAAGGTTTCGGTTTGGGATATAGTTTCAAGATGAAGGGCATGGATTCTATTATTGCTCAAAATAGTAATTATATATCGCTGAACTGGCAAAACGAAATTGAAAAACAAGAAGAACATGCCGAAGCCGAACGTAATACCACTACAATATACTACCATTACGAAGGCGATGAAACAGATTATATAAACGAACGCAAAGACGAAAAGATGACCTTGTCTCCCCGCGTGAAATGGGTGAGCATGAAACAACAGTTTTTCAATACCACACTCGATGCAAAGAAATCATTTTTAGAAAATGCTACCATCGAAGTACTCACTTTTAAAGATACTTCTAAAATAAAAATATTATCGGCCAACCTTATGCTGCCCTATAACCGTGGCGTTGATGAATCGTTCGATATGCAGTTTTATTTTGGCCCCAATCATTATAATACTTTAGAAAAAAGTGGCATCGAAAACCAGCAACGTATTGTACCCTTGGGCTGGGGGATATTTGGCTGGGTGAACCGCGGAGCTGTAATACCCGTATTCGACTTCTTGGGCGGCTTCAATCTCAATTACGGTCTTATTATATTATTGCTTACGCTGCTCATCAAAATGGTTTTGTTCCCATTGGTATATAAATCATATATGTCCACCGCAAAAATGCGGATATTAAAACCCGAGATAGATGCCATCAAACAAAAGTATCCCAACGATTTTCAAAAGAGCCAACAAGAAACGATGGGCTTCTATCGAAAGGCGGGCGTAAGTCCACTCGGCGGCTGCCTTCCTATATTATTACAAATGCCCATATTAATTGCGATGTTCCAATTTTTCCCATCCGCTTTTGAACTCAGGCAGCAATCATTCCTTTGGTCATCCGATCTTTCTGCTTACGATTCTATCTGGGACTTTGGTTATGTGCCCGTCATAAGTTTTTTATATGGCGACCACGTGAGTTTGTTTACTATTTTGATGACGATATCATCCCTATTATTCACCATGATGAATAACCAACTTACCGCTGCCAGTGGGCAAATGAAGTATATGGGTTATATCATGCCTATTATATTTTTGGGCTTCTTCAACAAATACGCATCGGGACTAACTTGGTATTATTTCTTGAGCAACTGTGTAACGATGATACAACAACTCAGTATTCGCAAACTGGTAGATGAAGATGCATTGCATGCACAAATACAAGCTAACAAAAAGAAACCTGTAACCAAATCGAAGTTCCAAGCGAGATTAGAAGACATGGCGAAGAAAAGAGGCATTGACCCAAAGACGGGGAAGAAGAAGTAAAGAAGGAAGAAGGAGGAAGGAGGAAGGAGGAAGGAGGAAGGCCATACGGCAACGCCCTCTTACCCTAGTCCTTATACCATGCTCCTTAAAATTAAAAATTAAAAATATAAACTGTAAAATATCCCCTTATGACAACAGATCAAGTTAAAGATTTAAGAGGCCGCGTTGAGGCTTTGAGGAGATATCTTTGACGTGGATGATAAACTAAAACAAATCCAAGACGAAGAAGAAATTTCACATGGCCCCACATTTTGGGACGACCCCAAGGAGGCTGAGAAATTATTAAAAGGAATCAAGCTTAAAAAAGTTTGGACGGATGCATTCCTCAATATGCAAAGCCAAATGGAGGATCTTGATGTGGTTGTTGAACTTGGCGGAACCGAGGAAGAAGTAGAAGCACAAGCAAATATTTTAATTAAAACCCTAGACGCATTAGAATACAAACGTATGCTTAGTGGCGAGGAAGATGCATTTAGTTGTATCATGACTATTAATAGCGGAGCAGGCGGAACTGAAAGCCAAGACTGGGCCGAAATGTTGAGCAGAATGTATGTGATGTGGGCCCAAAAAAATGGTTTCAAAGTTTCAGAAATTGATAGGCAAGATGGCGATGGTGCAGGAATAAAATCATGCACTCTCGAAATAGATGGACAATTTGCTTACGGATATATGAAAGGTGAGAATGGGGTACACCGCATGGTCCGCATCAGCCCATTCGATTCCAATGCTCGTCGTCATACCTCTTTTGCTTCTGTATATTGTTATCCTGAGGTGGACGATGCTATAGAAATTGAAATTAAAGATGCCGATATAGAAATACAAACTTCACGCTCAGGTGGTGCGGGGGGTCAGAATGTAAACAAGGTTGAAACCAAAGTACAATTGACACACAAACCCACAGGTATTGTGATAGTTTGTCAGCAAGACCGCTCACAGCTTGGTAATAAAGAGAAAGCGATGAAGATGCTGAAATCGCAATTATATGAATTGGAATTGCGTAAGCGAAACGAAGCAAAAGCTACCGTAGAAGCAGGAAAGAAAAAGATAGAATGGGGTTCGCAAATTCGCAACTATGTATTTCATCCCTATAAATTAATTAAAGATTTGCGTACCGGAGTTGAAACCTCTAATGTACAAGTAGTGATGGATGGCGAACTCGAAGAATTTATTAAAGCTTATTTAATGGAATTTGGAGGATGATATGCCATATAGAAAATATAGGATCGATTGATTTATCGAAACCCCTCGATATATCATTAGCTATTACAAATGATGCAAATCAAGTAAATGCATTTCATATTCCCTCTGCACAAATAAAACCCTTGCAGGCAGGCGATTTTATTGGCTCTGTAGCTGAAGGCGGTCCTGTAAATTGTTATAATGTTTCTTTCAATCCGCATGGCAATGGTACGCATACCGAGTGTGTGGGTCATATAAGCCAACAGCACCAAAGTGTGAATGTAGAAGTAAAAGAATATAGTGGTACGGCAATCTTAATTTCAGTGGAATTGGTTCCACAATCCAATGGAAATAGGCTCATAACTTTAGATGCCATCAAACAAAAACTAAGAGAAACTATAATAAACCCTTGGGCAATTGTTATACGTTCACTTCCCAATAATATCAGTAAAAAAACAGAACTCTATAGTGGAAATAATCCTGGGTATTTTGAACCAGAAGCTACCGAATGGCTACGTGCACAAGGGTTTAAACATTTACTTACCGATTTGCCTTCGGTTGATAAAGAAGAAGATGAAGGCAAATTATTGGCACATCATGCTTGGTGGGATTATCCCAATACAAATGGTGAAGGTCGTTCTATTACAGAACTTATATATGTTCCCGACACGATTATAGATGGCAATTATTTTTTACAATTGCATATAGCCTCGATGGAGAGCGATGCAAGCCCCAGTAGGCCATTGTTGTTTGATATAATATAATTGTCGGGCATTGCTCCGTCATTGCGTCCCGCTAGCTATCGGGATCGTTATACTAAATGCAAATATTAAACCTTAAACTAAAAAACGGGGCGTGGCAATCTCGTGATATTGTCTCCGATTCATGAGATTGCCACGCAAATTCCGATAGCTATCGGAACGCTCGCAATGACGGTTTAAAAAATTCTTTTCGCCCAAAATTTTGCAATACCACATTCCTGTAGTTCATTCGCAGCAGCAATTGTATTTGATAAACTTAAGTCAATTACAAAAACGTAAAAATAAAGTTCCCAAACTATATATATTATATGAAAATTTTAGATATAAAAGCAATGCGTGGTCCAAACATTTGGAGCAATACCCGTTATCACCTTATTCAAATGCGTTTGGACTTAGAAGAGATGGAACAGTTTCCCACCAATAAAGTTGATGGTTTTCGTGAACGAATTGAAGCTATGTTTCCAAGTATGATAGAACATAGATGCAGCCCTGGAATTCGGGGTGGATTTTTTGCACGCATTGAAGAAGGAACTTGGATGGGACATGTTATTGAACATATAGCCTTAGAAATACAATCATTGGCAGGAATGGAATGTGGTTTTGGTCGCACACGCGAAACGGCAACTTCAGGAATATATAATGTAGTGTTTAGTTATATGGAAGAAAATGTTGGCATTTTTGCCGCCAAAGCTTCTGTTGCAATTGCCGAAGCATTGACCAAAGGTGAAGATTATGACCTTGCTGGCGATATACAAACCATGCGTGAACTTAGGGAAGAAGAACGTTTAGGACCTAGTACAGGTAGTATAGTTGACGAAGCAAAAAGCAGAGGAATTCCTTGGATACGATTGAATAAAAACTCATTGGTGCAATTGGGATATGGTATTAACCAACATCGCATTAGAGCTACTGTGGCAAGCACTACCAGCAATATAGCAGTAGAAATTGCCTGCAATAAAGAAGACACTAAAAATATATTAGAAGCTGCAAGTGTGCCAGTGCCGAAAGGGAAAATTATATATGATGAAGAAGATTTAAAAAGTGCTTGCGACAAATTGGGATATCCTTTGGTGATAAAACCTATTAATGGAAACCACGGACGTGGAGCAACGATTGGGATACAAAATATTGAACAGGCAGTAGAAGCATTAGCTATTGCAAAAAAAATATCTCGCGGTGTAATAGTAGAACAATTTATTGTAGGGCTCGATCATCGTTTGTTGGTGATTAATTATAAGTTTGTAGCTGCCGCTTTACGCACTCCCGCAGCGGTTGTGGGCGATGGCAAAAGTAATATACAAGAACTTATTGACATCGTAAATTCAGATTCACGTCGTGGTTATGGACACGAAAAAGTATTGACACAAATTAAAATTGATGAAGCATCAGAAAATATATTAAGAGATAAAAATTTAACTTTGGAAAGTATATTACCCAAAGGAGAAACATTATATTTAAAAGCTACTGCAAACTTGAGTACAGGAGGAACTTCAACTGATGTCACAGATATCGTTCACCCCGATAATATATTTATGGCCGAAAGAATTGCCCGAATTATCGGACTCGATTTATGTGGAATTGATATTATGACTTCCGATATATCACAACCTGTGGAAGACGTGCGTGGTGCAGTATTGGAAGTGAATGCAGCTCCCGGTTTTCGTATGCATTTGGAACCCGCCGAAGGGCTTGCACGAAATGTAGCTGCTCCAGTTATTGATATGCTATTTCCTCCGGGTAGAAATTATAAAATTCCTATTATAGCAGTTACAGGTACCAATGGAAAAACTACAACCACACGTTTGATTGCACATATTATGAAAACTGTGGGGTATAAAGTTGGTTTCACAACTACTGATGGTGTATATGTACAAAACCGCATGCTAATGCGTGGAGACTGCACCGGGCCTGTAAGTGCAGAGTTTGTATTAAAAGATCCCAGTGTCGATTTTGCAGTATTAGAATGTGCAAGAGGAGGAATACTTCGGGCAGGATTGGGCTTTCATAAATGTGATATCGCGGTAGTAACAAATATCGCTGCCGACCATTTGGGCTTGCAAGATATAAATACTTTAGAAGACCTTGCCCGTGTGAAAGGCACGGTGCCAAAGGCCGTGAAGAAAGATGGATATAGTATATTAAATGCGGAAGATGCAAATGTATATAATATGAAGAGGGAATTGGATTCCAAAATTGCACTCTTTGCACTCGATGAAAAAAATCCAAACATTATAGAACATTGCAAAACAGGTGGACTTGCCGCAGTGGTAGAAAATGGCTATATAACTATATGCAAAGGCACTTGGAAAATACGGGTAGAAAAAGTAGTAAATATCCCTTTAACTTTTGGCGGACGTGCTATATTTAATATACAAAATATTTTGCCCGCAGTGCTCGCTGCCCATTTGCGTGATGTGAAAATTGAAGACTTAAAATTGGCATTGGCTACCTTTATTCCGGGCACAGTGCAAACACCGGGTAGAATGAATTTATTCAAATTTAAAAACTTTGAAGTACTCATCGACTATGCACACAATACCGCAGGGTTTAATGCCATTAGCCGTTTTCTCGAAAAAGTAGACGCTACGCCCAAGGTAGGTGTGATAGCGGGTGTAGGCGACAGGCGTGATGAAGATATTATAAGTTTGGGTAGGGTTGCCGCCACCATGTTCGACGAAATTATTATAAGGCAAGATAGAAATTTACGCCACCGTACTGAGCAACAAATTATAGATTTGATGGAGCAAGGTATTAAAGAAGTACGACCCGATATGAAGTATACCATCTTCCGCAAAGAAACCGAAGCTATAGATTTTGCGATGAAAAATGCAGTGAAAGATTCATTCATTGTTATATGTAGTGATGTGGTTCCCGATGCACTAGAGCAAATTAAAAAATACAAAGAGGATGAGGATAAGTTTGAGTTGTAATAGCTATCTAATACCGAAACTCAATATATAATAGTCCAAAAGAAAGGGACTAAATGTATTGTAGTTCGACATTACCATTCTACAAACCAAATCCGCCACAGGCGGAGAACTATTTTAGTTTAAGAATTGGTATAAGAAATGATTACTTTTGGGTTGGAAATATGGTCTCCTTGTTATTGGTACTATTTACCTAATTGATTATTAAATAATACTTTTAAATAATACCCAATTCACCGTTACCTTTGACTTTTAAAAACCCAATTCACATGAAAAAAATATACATACTTATTATTGCAGTTGCAGTGTACGGAGCTTGTAAAAAGAAAACTCCTACTATTGTGGATCCGCCGCTAGCTTGCACCAATCCCACAAAAGCTGACTTTGAAAAAATACAAATTTTCCCGACTGATAATCTCATCAATATTGATATTTCAGCAAGTGCTATTGACCCCAATTCTGCAGCTATTATGGCAGCGATAGGCTCACCCGGTTTACACCCCGATTTTGGTAGCGGTATGTGGAATGGTGCTCCTATTGGAATTCCTTTTTCTGTAGTATGTGGTAGCCAAACAAAAGTACCGATCACTTTCAGGGCAAATAGTTATGATGGAAACTATGGTAACGAAAGTGATGCGGGCCCCTACCCTGTTCCGTTAACTGCTCCTATTGAAGGAAATGGCAACGGCGATAGCCATGTATTAACTGTAGATATAGAAAATAAAGTATTATATGAAATGTATAATTCCAGCCAAGCCGGAAGTGGATGGGAAGCTTCTTGTGGTGTCAAATTCGATTTGAAAACCAATCCCAACCGCACAGAAGGATGGACATCAGCAGATGCATCAGGAATGGCCATATTGCCCATATTGGTTCGTTATGATGAAATGGCTTCTGGCAAAATTGATCATTGCATTCGTTTCACGTTGAGCAAAGCAAAAGTATATAAAGGTTATACTGCCCCAGCAAGTCATAAAGTAAATGGAACCGGTGCTTTGAATTCATCATTGCCGATGGGTGCCAAACTCAGATTAAAATCTACTTTCGATATCAGTGGTTATAGTGCGAATGTGCAAGTAATACTAAAAGCTATGAAAACTTATGGTGTAATATTGACTGATATTGGTTCGGATATGTTCATTAGCGGAGCACCAGATTCACGTTGGAATGATACAGAATTGCAAACTTTAAAAAATGTAAAAGCTAGTAATTTTGAGGTGGTGAAAATGGGGGTGATAAAGTAAGTTATACCGAAACTCAATATATAATAGTCCAAAAGAAAGGGACTAAATGTATTGTAGTTCGACATTACCATTCTACAAACTAAATCCGCCACAGGCGGAGAACTATTTTAGTTTAAGAATTAGTATAACTTGCAACTTGAAAAATAAGCATTGAGATATTAAGATACATTAAGCATAATACAATATTTTAGAATTATTGGTTTGCATTGTCCAATAACGACATTGCCACGCCTCGTTTTGAAGAACGAGTCTCGCAAGGCCGGTTCGCCGCTTCGGCATTGACGCTACCTACCTAAACTTATAACCCAATGCATGGGTAACACGGGCATATATATATGTTTCATTATAAAGACCCAATGGATTGTTCAAATCTCTATAAGGTGATTTGCCGCCTTCCAATTCAAAAGTAAAATTTTTGATGGTATTACATATAATACTGAAGTTCATTGTTTGGCGGGTATTGCCCAGAGTATATACATTGGGTAACATGTGAGAATATATATAACCCACCGCAAAAGAAGTTTTTATTTTCTTAAACAGATAGCGTAGACGGGAATCCATGGATTCTGAAAAAGGTAGGGGGAGTTTTGTGAGGGGGTCAGTGCTGATATTTTTCGTGAATTGCACATCAATTCCTATATTAAGTGGTGCTATTTGCTCACGAATACCACCTGAGTATACCTTCATATTGTTGTTGTTAAAACTATATATTTTATCAATACGATCATTCTGTGTATACTGCAAATTAAGGCTATGCGACGATTTACCAGTGCGTAAAGTATATATAAGCGATGAAGTAAGTGTTTGTATAAAGTCGTTACTGATAAGTGTTTTTGATTTTCTTCCCAAATCTTCGGGAGAGCGTCGGTTTTGCAACATATAGTTTACCATCAGTTGTGGCCATTTCACCCCAGGTGAAAGTATATAAGTTGCGGTAACAAAATGTTGGTTTACGGTACTGTATTGTGTTTTAGAACGATTATTATCTTGGTACTGATATTTAAGAGAGAGATTCATTTTACGCTTGAACATATATAATTGATCCTGTACCGAAAATTGCCTAATATCAACTCTTAAATACGGATTTCCCAATGATTGATAGCCCGCACCAAAATACCTGAAATCGAAAGTGAGGATATTATTTTTGGGTCTGAGAACTAAATTAGCATACATTGACATGGCATTTTTAGCAGGTTTCACTGTAGTGAAGTTTGTGATAAATACCTTTTGAAAAGCAGCAGGGTCTACTTTTAAATTTGTACCTAATGCTGAATCTATTTGTTCTTTGGTAGCTGCTGGTTTAGAAGCATCATTGGTTAAGAAACTATATGCCCAACCCACCGTGACTTTCATCTTCATTTGGTTTGTATTAAATGTTTGGTCCGCACCTACCACAAAATTATCTTTAGGTGCTACCCCATATTTAATACTATTGGGATTATCTTTTACTTTCAAAAAATTAAGACCCAAATAAGTACCTTCTAGTTTATTGCCAAATACCAAACGCAAACCATTCATATTTCTTTCGTAGGTACCTGGTTGTATATATGCACCTGGCGAAGTAGATGCCCAACCATAATTAGGAATTCCATTCACATTTTGAGTAGAATCTGATAACCCTTCAATCGGCCGAGACAACTGACCCCGGACGGCTTGCAACTGGAAACGTTTAAAATTTAATGCAAACTTATAACCCCGCATTTTCAATCCTGTCAAAACTAATTTATCGAAACTGGGTGACATATCACCCCAAAGCAATTCTATTTTTTCGTGCGAAATTCCTGTTTGAAAATAGTTACGCGATTGCACACCTCTAGGTTTATAAAATTTGGTTCGTTCGTCGCTGGTTTGAAAAATCCTGAGTGGAAAAGAGACTTTTCCAACCCTAAGTTCAACATTGATATTTGCATTATTTGTTTCTGGTGGTTCCTGTCTACTCGCTGCTCCAGGCCCTGATAACTTTGTTTGCCGCGTATCGAGTACAATACTTCCAACTAGTGATACTGGCATCTTATGTTTTGGTTTTATCGAATCTATTGCTTGCCCATTTACAGTTGTATCAATTTGTATACTTTTATTTTCACGAACAAAGAAACGCCATTTTATTGGGGCCAAATATTGATACCCTTTTTCTTTGGCCATAATTTCAATATGGTGCTCTCCAGTTTTTAGCGGTAACAGATAAAGTACCGTGAGGTTATAATTATTTATCTTTACAAAAGTGGACACCAAATGGTCATCTATCATAATTCTTAATCCCGTGTTAGAAAGTTCGACAGTATTAATGAACTTAACAGAAATAAACAATTCGCCATCGTTAATAGTTGAGTCGGGTAATGGACTTAGAATAGTAAAAACGTCGTTATATTTTACGCCCAGTTTTTGTTGTTGGGCATTAGAAACCGATGGTAAAAAAGCTATAACTACAAACATGAAAAGCCCTGCAAAAGAACCAACCTTGTCATGAATACTTTTCAATGGCTGTTGTTTCATCTTGCAGGGCTTGATATATAATATTTTAAGATTAATTATTTGGTTAAACCGAAAAGTTTTTCAATAAACAAACGCATGCTTGCTTCGGTCATGGTGCCCATATAGGCTGGTGCTATGGTAACAGTAGCATACTCTTGGTATTCGCCAACTTTAGCAACAATAGCCGCACTACCAGGTGTGTTTGAGGCAGTAAACAATCCAGTATTGTCAATGGTACCTGCTGAGGCGGGAACCACTTTCCAAGATATAACTGCATCGGTAACAATTTCGTTGTTCACGGAGAATGCTTGTGCATTGAATTTGAAAGAGCCTCCCGAAGGAACTGTTGATTCTTCTGGCGTTATTTTAATATCGCTTACAGATAGTATTGGTTTGCCTGCAGATTGGTAACGGAACCAAAACACTTCACTCGATAATAGATTATTACCTGTTGAAGAAGTAATCATTCTTTTAATTTGCCAAGCATATAGTTTGCCATCGATTAAAACCTCCGCTGATGAAGGATATGAGAAAGTGGTGGTCAAAATATTTGATTGCTTATACATTGGGCGGTTGTTTGTTACTTCTTCTGCTGTTGTTTGTCCAGCCATAACTGGGTATACTGTCAATTCAAAATTATCTCCTTGAGAAAACCATTGGAAAACAGGAATTGGGTTACGAAGTGCTTCTGCAGGCATGGATATATTGCTACCTGGCGTAATTAACTCGGGACGGGTAGTAGGGTTTGAAAGTACCGTTTTGGCCGAACCTGTCCAGGTATTTCCCATTTGGTCAGTAAGTGTTAAAGTATAATCATAATCATCGGCAGGCAAGGTTCCTGTATTGATGGCGTTGTTAAAAAATTCTTTATTAGTTTGGTCTAAATTATAACTATCAAATTCTTTATTATTAAAAGCCAAATGTTGATTGGCTGATAAAGAACTAATTTTTTTAGTAGCAGTTCCTACTTTTCCAACTTTTTCGCCTCTAACAGAAAGGGTAGCAGTGAGGTTGCTGCGACTTATAGCATTATTATATATGCTCACCGAAAAAAGAACAGGTGAGGAGCCTAAATTATTGGGATCGAAATCGGAAATATTAATAGACTGAACAGGGTTAACCATTAAACTGATAGACAGCGGACTGCTATTAGATATAACAGAAAACGGTTGGGAAGCAGTATAAGTATTGCTGCCTTGGCCAATCGTCAAAATTCTATCGCCCGATGCAGCCGCATCAATTGCAATATTTACGATGATCATTTCAGGACCGGTTACATTAATATTATTAACATTGATACCACCTCCTGTAAAGTTAACATTTGCCTTGTTCATAGAACCGTCCCAATGTGTACCTGTTCCGCGAACTATCACATCTAAACTTGGTGTACCGGCTAGGCCATTTGCGGGCACAAAGGAACTAATACTGCCTTGTGCGAAACTGCTTGCAATAACTAGCGTGCAAGCAATAAGTGTAAAAATTATTTTTTTCATGATGATTTGATTATGTTGATTTTGTGATACAAAGGTCGGTATATAAAATATTGCACGACAACTCCGATTTAAGAGATATCTTACATATGATTTAATTTGTGATGAGTTTAAATTTACAGCCAATGATTTTTTATATGAGGTTTAATTGCATTCCGATTCGTGGAGGCTAATGAAAATAATTATTTGTTTAATCTTCCGATGCTATCAGGGTGCACAAATCTAATATATAGAATATGAATTAATTATCTTAACAATGTATTTTCTATCACTTGATTTGGGTTTATTTGTAATCACAAAAATACAAAATGATTTCACATAGACAACTTTTTTTATTGCACAATGCCCAAACTTCGCCTGCTCCGTTAATGATTGAGATAGAAAAAGCAGAAGGCAACTACTTGATAAACACAAGCGGAAAACATTTCTTAGATTTCTTGTCGGGTGTATCAGTTTGCAATGTGGGGCATAGGCATCCACATGTTATTAAAGCTATCACCGATCAATTGGGGAAATATATGCACACGATGGTTTATGGGGAATTTATACAATCGCCACAAACATTATTGGCCAAAAAACTCAACGATCACCTTAGCCCCAAATGGAATAACGAAACCCTATCAGTATATTATGGCAACTCGGGTGCTGAAGCAATTGACGGGGCTTTGAAGCTTGCCAAACGTGCCACGGGCCGATCGGGTATTATAGCTTTTAAAAATGCATATCATGGTAGCACGCATGCTGCATTGAGCTTAATGAGCAACGAAGAATTCAAAAATCCTTTCAGACCACTTTTGCCCGATGTAAGGTTTCTTGATTTCAACAATTTTGAACAACTGCAATCCATAAATTCTGACTGTGCTTGCGTAGTGTTAGAAATTATACAATCGGAAACGGGTTATACTTTGGCCGAAAATAATTGGCTTACTGCACTCAAAAATAAATGTACTGAGGTAGGTGCTTTATTAATCATCGATGAAATACAAACTGGATTTGGTCGCACAGGAACTATGTTTGCTTTTGAACAAACAGCTATTGTTCCCGATATATTGGTGTGTGCAAAAGGGATGGGCGGAGGTATGCCCATCGGCTGTTTTATAGCTGCCAAACAATTGATGGATAAGCTTAGCCATAATCCTGTGCTAGGACATATCACCACTTTTGGTGGGCATCCTGTATGCTGTGCCGCATCGATGGCAACAATGGAAGTAATAGAAAATGAAAACCTATTATATGGTGTAGCCGAAAAAGAAAATCTCATCCGACTATTATTACAACAAAACAAAACAATTAAAAATATCAGTGGGAAAGGTCTCATGCTTTCACTTGAATTTGAAAATTTTGAACAAAACAAAGCTATTATAGATAAGTGCATCGAAAAAGGATTGCTTACCGACTGGTTTTTGCATGCAGCAAACAAATTGCGATTGACACCTCCGCTCACTATTACCAATGAAGAAATTAAAAAAGCTTGCGGAATTATTATAGAGAGTATCGAAATGTGTGGTTGATTTCCCCTGTCCTTTATATCAGAATTGCGGTTGGGCTTGTCCACAAAATGTGTGCATTGCATTCAATAACAATATATATATAATTTGTTCATTTGTAGTTGAACAATTATCCCCTTTATTTCTGTGAATACTAGTTATCTTGGCAAAGCTGCCCTTATGGCGGTGGGTATTTTGCTGTGCCTTTTGGCATTGAGTATTATTCCTGAAAAGTATTATGATGATTTGGGGATGAAGCCAATTGACTTGCTCGCCGATATTAAAAAAACAAACGATCCAACACAAAAGCAAAAATCTAAACCAAAATCTAAACCTGTCATACCAAAACAGTTTGACATCCCTTGTCCCGAGAACTTTACTTGTATAGAAAATTTGAGCGAAGACTCTATTGCCAAAATACAATTAGCTGGATCAATAAGATTGATGCGTGACAAAAAGAAATCCTTCCGCATCGCATTTTTCGGCGACTCGTTTGTGGAAGGCGATATGTTAACAGGAGATTTGAGAGATACCTTACAAAGGGTGTTTGGCGGAGCAGGCGTTGGGTATATGCCCATCACCTCTCATGTGGCTGGATATAGAATTAGTATCACCCATACTTTTAGTAAAGATTGGATTACACAAAGTATAGTAGATCAACCCAAACCCAAAGTGAAATTTGGAATTGCGGGATACGTGTTTACTCCTACTGAAGGTAGTTGGGTGAAATATACGGGAGTAAAAAAAGCTAGGTTAGATAAATATATAAGGGTACGAATACTATATAGTGGGGCAAGTGGAGAAAAAATAGTATTGAACCATGAGCAAGATATAGTTTTGGAATCTGGTGAAGGAGTAAAAGAAAAAACAGTTGAACTAGACACCGTCAAAAGTATACATCTGCAATTTGCACAAAATGGGAACTTGAAATTATATGGTGTAATATTGGAAGGTACTGATAATGGTTTACTGCTCGACAATTATTCAATGCGTGGCAACTCGGGCATTGGGCAAGCCGACGTGAGCCAAGCTATGTATAAACAATCGGATGCCATTATTAAATATGATTTAGTAGTATTACAATACGGACTCAATGTGGCAAACAGCAAATACACCGATTATCAATGGTACAAACGGGGTATGGACAATATGCTAGAACATGTAAAAAAATCATTCCCCAATTGCCCCATATTGTTGGTAAGTGTTAGCGACCGTGGAAATAAGCAAGGCACTATGAAAGGGATAATAGAATTATTGGAAGTGCAACAACAATTCGCTCAAAAACATCACTTACTTTTTTATAACCTGTGGGAAGCAATGGGCGGAGAAGGAAGTATGGCTAATTTTGTAGATCGCAAGTGGGCCAATAAAGATTATACCCATCTTACCTTTGAAGGAGGAAAATATGTAGCGGGTCAATTTGCCCAAGCATTGATACATTCCATTAAAGAAATTGAGAAACATGATAAACCTCTTTAAATATAAATTAACAGAAATAAGAAGCGATATATATAATAATGTATCATTAAGAGGAATCCCAAAAAAGGCAATGCTATCTATTATATATTATACTCATAAAAGAAAACTGATAATATTTTTATCATTATATATATCTATTTCATTTTGCCAAGCACAAGATACCCCAGTATTATATAATTTTATCCGTTTCGATGCTGACACGATTAGCAATGCAAACACCCTCGATTCGCTATTTGCCAAATTACTGCGAATAGAAAATGGAAGCAGTGAAGTAGTGAATATTTTTCATATTGGCGATTCGCATATACAAGGAGATTACTTTACGGGAATATGTCGCACGCAGTTGCAATTAAAATTTGGGAATGCGGGAAGAGGAATGGTATTCCCTTACAAGGCAGCTAAAACAAATGGGCCAACCGATTACCGAACAAGCTATGGCGGTATATGGCAAACTAATAAAGCCATACTCCCTATTAAAGACAACACTAATGGTATATCAGGTTTTAGTATCAGTACAAAACAAAATGGAGCCTATGTATTGTTTGATATGAAAGGTTGTGATTCCATCAATACTTATCTAACGCAAGCCCTACTTATACCAAAAGATAATCGTGGTTACGCATATAAATTAAAGATAAAAGATTGGACCAATAACGAAATATATACAGTAAATAAGAATGATGATGAAAATTTACCTTACCATGTTGTTCAACTCAGCAAACCTACCTGCAAATGGGGGCTTGAATTTGAGGGGTGGGGACATGATCAGTTTGTATTGCATGGCATAGTGGCCCTAAGCAAACAATCAGGTGTATTATATCATAATATTGGAGTGAACGGTATACAAGCACATCAATACTGCAATAACCCAGATGTTTTTACGCAAGCTAATTCCCTAAAACCCGATCTTATTATAATATCATTAGGTACCAATGAAGCACAGGATTATAAAAAAACCAACGAAGAATTTGCCAAGCAAATGGATAGTTTGGTAATGACCAAAGCTCAATGCGAAGGTGTCCCAATTTTAATTACCACACCCATGGAATCGTATAAGTGGGGAAGGCCAAACCCACATGTGGCCCGTGTAGCTGAAGCCTGGAAAACAGTAGCCAATAACCGTGGGCTTCCACTCTGGGATTTATATACTATTGCTGGGGGGCAAAACAGTAGCTATCAGTGGGCACTCAATGGATTACTAAGTAGAGACAGGGTTCATAACTCCATAAAAGGCTATCATTTGCAGGGAGATTTATTATACCAAGCACTAATGTATCATTATCAACTTTATGTCATTAAGCCTCGATAATATATTAAAACAATTTATATATAATCCCAAAGAGCCATTAATTTTTAGCTCTGGGCTATTCCTGTTTTTATTTGCAGGATTTCTTTGTGGGTTTTGGATATTACACAAAAAGCACAATCTCAAAATTATATATACCATACTATTTTCCTTATTCTTCTATTATAAAAGTAGTGGTATATACTTCTTGATTCTGATTGGATCAACCCTAGTAGATTATACTTTGGCCAATATGATATGGAAAAGCCAAGACCCGTGGAGACGTAAGGCACTATTGGTATTTAGCTTGGTGATAAATTTAGGAATGCTAGGATATTTTAAATATACCAATTTCTTGTACGAAATATTTGCCGACCTCAGTGCAAGCAATTTCGAACCACTCCATATTATATTGCCTGTGGGGGTTTCATTTTTTACTTTTCAGTCCCTTAGTTATACCATAGATATATATAGAAAAGAAATTGAACCTGTAAAACATATTTGGGACTATGCATTTTTTGTATCGTTCTTTCCGCAATTGGTAGCAGGCCCAATAGTGCGTGCAAAAGAATTTCTTCCCCAGGTTGCTAAGGACCCTATCGTTACGGCAGAAATGTTGGGTCGTGGTGTGTTTTTAATATGTATAGGTTTGTTTAAAAAAGCCGTGATTTCTGATTATATCAGTGTGAATTTTGTCGATCGTATTTTTGATAACCCAACATTATACAGTGGTCTTGAATGCTTAATGGGTGTATATGGATATGCACTACAAATATACTGCGACTTCAGCGGATATAGTGATATGGCCATAGGCGTGGCTTTACTATTTGGATACGAACTGTGCAAAAATTTTGATTCGCCCTACCAAAGTTTAAACATCACAGAATTTTGGCGGCGTTGGCATATATCATTGTCTACATGGTTGAGAGACTATTTATATATATCATTAGGTGGAAATAGAAAAGGAAAATGGAGAACTTATTTTAATCTCATGCTCACTATGCTCTTGGGCGGGCTTTGGCATGGAGCAGGATTCAAATTTATATTATGGGGCGGATTGCACGGCGTAGCCATAGCCGGACATAAATTTTACTTGGAACAAAAAAATGCTTTGGCGGGGTTACAAAGATTTTTTGATACACGAGGCGGAAAAATTCTTGCATGGTTTCTCACCTTTCATTTTGTATGCTTTTGTTGGATATATTTCAGAGCCTCCGACATGAACAATGCAGCCGACGTGTTGGGGCAAATTGCTTTTGCTTTTGATATAAGTGTACTGCCACAGTTTGTGCAAGGCTATCCTTATATTATATTATTATTGGTGGTGGGATACGCTTTGCACCTAACTCCCACAAGCTGGGAGAAATGGGTAAAAGATGAGGTTGTTTATGCACCCATTTTTGCCAAGGGGTTTGCGATTTTGGTCGTAATTATTTTGGTTATACAAGTAAAATCGGCTGAGGTTTTGCCATTTATATATTTTCAGTTTTAAGTGCTGAAATATTAAATCGAGCCACTTAAACAAGATTGATTTTTAAAAAATTTGCTGTATAATTGTCACCATTATAAGTGCAATTGTAATACATACAAATTCGAAATCGAATTTAAAAACCCTTTCTGCTCTAGCTTTAAAGCCTGGAAGTGAGGTTATACCGAAACTCAATATATATTAGTCCAAAAGAAAGGGACTAATCCCCCCGCATCCCGATAATTATCGGGATTAAGCGGGGCTTTCGGGATGTAGTTCGGCATTACCAATTCTTTACCTAAAATAGTCCAAAGACTATTTTAGGTAAAGAATTGGTATTATGCCCATTGGAGAAGAACAATTTGAATATCTTTCACTTGGCAAATTGATGGCTAAAGTTAAAACAGGCAAGCATGCCAGCCGCGAGAGTATAATGAAAAAACTCAAAAACTAGAAAGCTATCGCCTCAACATTTCCCATTCTTCTCTTTTCATACTATACCATTCGGAAGGGATATCATCATACATAAAATCATTAATATATTTCAAGCCTATTTTTCGCAATACATTTTTTGATGCCAAATTTTCCTTCGCCGCTGTACCAACAATTTCTGCAAGGTTCAACTCTTCAAAGCCATAATCTAAGGATACTTTCGCTGATTCTGTAGCATAACCATTGCCCCAATATTTCTGAATCATCCTGTATCCAATATCATAATGGTTTGGATGGCTATTATGTTCCTCTTTTACCAATTTTAAACCAGTCCAACCCACAAAGTTATTCGTACTTTTTTCTATGATGGCTCATCTGCCAATTCCATTTTCTATATATTGCTGCCTCACAAAATTAATAATCTCTCTCGACTGTTCAATATTGGTGAAGGGGTTATTCCCAAGGTACTTAAGCATTTCTGGATCAGAATCAAGTTCAAACATTTCTGCTGCATCTGATGGAATAATTTCTCGAAGAATTAATCGTTCCGTTTCAATATATATTTTCATTTTATACTAATTTAAAGATAATTTATAAAATACTTTATCAATCGGATTCAAAGGAAAATAATTGGGCAAATCTTCTTTGCAAATTTGAATAAAACCATGCTTTTCATAAAACTTTTGTGCTGCTCTAAATTGTGCCATTGTGCCCAAATATATCATATCTGCCCCATAAGTTTTTGCTGCTTCCAGAGTCATATTCAATAATGTTTCTGAAAGTCCCATGCCACAAAAACTTTTATCTACAAACATTCTTCGCAATGCTGCAAAATTGTTTTTCATTCCAGCAAGCCCTGCGGTTCCCACCATCTTATCGCCGAGTACAGCTATCCAATATGGATTGGGCAAAATTTTAAGTATCGCTGGGACTTGCTCAGGTGGCAATGAAATGGATTCTTCAAATTCAGATGCAATTCCCTGCATCATTTCATCAATGCTATATTGGTGCTTTGTATAATATGGGATAATTTGTATCAAATAGTGCTGCAAAAATAAGATTAATCTAATTATATTTGTAACCCATAATATTAGACCATTCACCAAAATATGTCGCAAGCCAATATTACAACCCTCACCCTACGCATCGACTGGAGCGAGCTCGACTTGTTTGGACATGTAAATAATGTAGCATTTATGAAATATGTGCAAGCTGCACGAGTTAATTATTGGGAGCAAATAGGACTCTACAAATATTATACTGAACGTAAGCACGGCCCCATGCTGGCATCAACGTATTGTGAGTTTAAGAAGCCCTTGTTTTATCCAGGAGATATTATGATACATTCACAAATGGAGTTTATCAAAAACTCAAGTTTTGGAATTGTACATCAAATATATAATAGCCATGAAGAACTAGCGGCAGAAGCTAAGGACGTAATGGTGATGTACGATTTTATTAGTCTTATCAAGATGCCGTTCCCAGAAGATATTAAGAAACTAGTTTCAATTTAGCATGAAATAATCTTGAAAAATATATATTTAATATTGATCTTCAACTGTTGTTTCCTCACTCTGTGGGCACAAAAAGAGCAAAAAATATTGATGCACGGTTTTCAATTTGGAATTAATGTTTATAAATATTCAGCAGCAAGTATTGGCTATGGTTATTTTTATCAACTCGGAAATGGAAAGCACATGCAAATATTGCATAAAAGTACAATTAGTACTGAGGTTCAATTAGGTAAACCCCTATTATATGCACCAAAAATCTCCCATAGTTTTATGCTAGTTACTGGAAGTATGGGAATAGTATTGGGTGCCGAATATATCTACTACACTGATTTGGAAAAACACAATCAAGTAATTAGATCGCAACTGGGGTATGTATTGCCACGATACACCATAGAATTGCTTTATGGCTATAATATAACTATTGATAACAAATCACCCCAATTGAAATACAATACCCACAATATTAGTTTAATTTTTTGGCCATTTAAAGATACCAGAAAAAAGGCAAATTGTAATTGCGATACGAACGGGAAGAAAATTTAACAATTATTCCCTCACCAATTTTACAGGCACACCTGCTTTTTCGTTTTCGGTATCTATATATAATAAATAAATGCCATGTGCCAAATTGCTCAAATCAATTGTCGTATTCAAATTACCATCACTGATAGCTCGTGCTTCCTGTGATAATAATTTCCCTGTGATGTCTGTAATTCTTAATGATACATGCGAACTATTTCCCACGGTAGCTATTAGGTTAAACACACCGTCGTTACTAGGGTTTGGCCATACACGTACTATTGCAGTATAATATACATTAGCGATGCCTACCGAGTTGAAATTATAGGATAGTGATGCGGGGGAAGTGCATCCGAAACTATCTATATATGCTACAGTATATAATCCCTTTTGAATGGGGACAAAATGATTAACAGAGGTGGTTCCTGTTATATTTCCCGCTAGTTTCCATACATAAGAAGTGGCACCTGCTGGCGATGCAATAAGTGTATCTCCTTGCTGGGTAATAATAGGAGTTGCTGGGGTGTGGAATGTAAATGTATGTGCTAGTGAGGTGGCAGTACAGCCATTGTTATCAATAATAGTAACCGTAAGAGTTGTGGTCTGTTTAATCGTGATAGCGGGAGTTGTTTCTCCTGTGCTCCAATTATATACATTTGCAGTGCCCGCTGTTAGCATAATACTATCGCCGGAACATAAATCTTTGGGACCACCAGGGGTAATAAATGCTTGCGGTGCATTATATATATTTATGCTTATAATATTAGAACTGTCCATACCACACAACGTGGACACCACTGCACGATAATTCGTTTGTGCAGTAGGAGAAACAGTGATGGAATTGCTTGTATTTCCTGCACTAACCCACGATGTGCCATTATAATATTGCCAATCGATACTACCTGTATTTCCAGCAAGTAATAAATCGGTAGAAGCACCAGGGCATATTGACGTTGCGTTTGTGGAGGCAGTCCCTGCAATTGCTTTGGGGTTTATAGTTATTGATATAGTTTTAGAAGTATCAGTTCCACATTTTCCACTGGTTACCAATGCACGATAAGATGCGGCTACTGTTGGTAATACATATATATTATTTGCCGATGATCCTAAATTTTGCCAGTTATTGCTATTATCATATTGCCATTCGATGGTTCCTGTATTTCCAGTAAGTGCGAAAAATGCTGAATCGCCAGGACAAATTGAGGATGCAGATGCAAATATATTTCCTGCTACTGCGGCAGGAGTTATTATAATACTTATTGTTTTAGAAGTATCCGTGCCACATAATCCTGCTGTAATTAAAGCTCTATAATCTGTATTTACAGTTGGTGAAACATATATACTATTTGCTGATGAACCTATACTTTGCCAAGCATTACCATTATAATATTGCCAATCGATATTTCCTATATTGTTTGATATAGCTAAATTGACAGAATCACCATTACAAATCGTAGTTGAACTTGCTGCAATACTACCTGCCACAGCTTTTGAATTCACAGTTAAAGTAACTTGGTTTGAAGAATCGGGAGCACAAACACCCGATGTGAGATAAGCTCTATATATAATTGTAGATACTGGTGCTATTTTATATGGATTTGCAGATGAGGCTAAACTAACCCATGCCGAACCATTAAAATACTGCCATGCAATATTGCCTGAGCTACTGCTTAATGATAAGGCAACCGAATCGCCTGCACAGATAGTATTTACAGAAAGCGATGCTGTTCCACCAATTGCCTTGGGACTAACAGTAACAGTAATTTGATTTGATGAATCATTTGGGCAAATACTGGAAGCCACATAAGCTCTATAACTGGTATTATTTGCAGGGCCTACTTTATGAGGATTTGCCGAAGAACCTGTGCTGGTCCAAACACCTGCAGATAAATATTGCCATATAATACTTCCTGCACTTCCCGAAAGTGTAAGACTCACCGAATCACCACTACAAATAGAAGATGCCGACAAGCCTGCCGTACCGCCCACAGCCTTGGCTGCAATAGCAACTATAACAGGAGCTGATGTGGTTGATTGACCATAAGAATCTGTTACTTTCACGATGATTGTATCAGTTCCGGCTGATGAAGGATTATAATATAACGAATCGTAGGGATGGCCTTTACCTGATGATAATAATGTGGAACCGTTTTTATACCATCGGTAAGTATACCCCGTATCATATCCAGTGCTGTATTGTTGGCCAATTCCTATGCAAAAAGCTATATTGCTATTGGGTGAAATAACTGGGTTTGGCGGAGATGCAATATCAATAGTATAATCTTCGCATTCGCCCACATCCAACAAGTTTGTATTGGCCACAAAACAGGGATTAAATTTACAAGCACCTGTATAGAAATAATAGTAATAGCCTGACATAATCCGCAAACGATAAGAGCCTTGTGCCTGCCCTGAAGGTACTGTGAATGGAATGGTATCGGTATATTGATGATAGGTGTTGCGACCAAGTTCTTCAGTCGAATCGAACACCGCATTACTATTCCAGTCTACCCATGCTATGGTTGCTTGCGGATAAGTAACTGAGCTAGACCCTGGTGTAACATATAATGAATAATTTGTACCTGCCACAAGATTGGCAATATTGGCCGAGTAATCAGTATAGTAAGCTGCACTGCTAGTTGGCACACCCGATGATTTGCTCAAATTGTTGAGGCTAACTTTGGTGATACCCCATTGATAGTTATTATTATAATAGTTGGCAACACCACCTGTGGGCGTACAGTAATCAATTTTTCTGCTACCATAAGGGGCAGCGGTATCGGGGGTGTAACTAGCAGTATTAAGCTTAAAAGCCGTGCAAGTTGCATCAATATAATTTCCAATTTTTGCACCAGAATTTACATCATAACTAATCCAGAAAAAATTAGATCCTGTCTGCAAAGTAATAGAATCGGTAAATGATATGGCTGAGCTACTAGGGCTTGATATAGTGCTACCAAATTGTGTAGTAGTATTATAATTAGAATCAGTACCTGTATACCAAAGTCGGGCATTACTGATATCATTAGTATTGGTAGTACCTGTTGTATAAAAGGTGAACGATTTGGCAGCTATTGGAAATGCGGCTCCCTTGGTATTTATTTTTATATGTATTACTTCGTTATTGGTGGTATTGAGCTGTACCGATTTTTTATTTTGAAAGGTCTGAGCAGAAATATAAAACATGCTTTTTATTGTATCAACATTTAAAGTATAATCTTCAGTTTCGCCATATGAAAATTGAGAACAGGAAGCTGCTGCGTAGGAGGTATAATAATCAGCTCTTATTCTTACTTGGTATTTGCCAACTAAAGTAGAATTTGGAACTAAGAACGATCCAGCAGCTTTAAGAGAAGTGGTTAATTGATTTGCCACCACACGTTCAGTTGAATCAAAAGTACCGTCACTGTTGAAATCGACCCATATATTTATATATTGTGCATATACATAAGAAGTGATATTATAGTTTACATATTCACCTTGATTGGTAGTAGTGCTGCTACTTGTATAATCGGAATAGGAAGTGCTGCTACAACCAGAAGTTTTACTGATGGAATCTAAAACTACATTACTCATATACATATAACATGGGTAAAGAGAATTGGGAGGAATACAATAATATATTTTTCTATCCCCATTTGGATTATTGGTGTCGGGTGCATACGTAGTATTGCCAAGTGTTACTGAATCGCAACCCGCATCTATATGGTTGTTCAATTTGGCATACGAAGGAATATCATAAGTTAACCAAAAATAATTGCAACCTGAAGTAGTCAATATCATAGAATCATTGATAGTAAAATTATTCCCAGGATAGGTAACATTGCTGCCAAACTGTGTAGTAGCAGCAAATACAGGACTTGAACCTGTATACCATATTTTAGCATTCCTAATTTCGTTGCTATCTGTGGTTCCTGTGGAATTAAGTTGGAATGATTTTACGGGTAAGGGATTGGCAACCCCAACAGTATATATTTTAATTCCGATTACTTGATTATTGGTAGTGTTACGTTGAACATTGATTGTATTTTGTGTAGTAGCAGATGATATATAATTCATATTTTTCATCGTATCAACATTTAACATATAGTCTTCTGTTTCGCCGTAATATAATTTGCTACATGCTGTGGTATTATAATAAGTATAATAATCTGCAGTTACCCTCACCACGTGTTGACCCACACTTGTACTAGTAGGTATAGCAAAGGTTCCACTAGCTTTCAAATTAGTTGATAATTGATTTTTTACCACTTGTTCGGCAGAATCAAACAAACCATTATCATTAAAATCGACCCATATTCCGATATACATATTATATGCATATAATGATATATTATAATTAATATAATCTCCTTGCGAGGTAGCGGTGCTCAAATTGGTGAAATCGCTAAACGAAGTAGGGCTACAACCTGAATTACTATTGATGGAGTCGATTGTAACATTATTTATATACATATAAGTACAGGGAGAGTATGAGGTTGCTGGCACGCAATAATATATTTTTCGACTTCCATAGGGAGCAATAGAATCGGGCATATATATAGTTCCAGAGATATCAAGTGAATCGCAACCTGCATCCAGCAAATTGCCTAGTACCGCAGATGGTCTAACATCATAAGCAATCCAGAAATAATTAAATCCAGAAGAAAGTGCTATGGAATCGTTCACAGTAATACTACTTCCAGGATTTGAAACTGTAGCACCCACTTGTGTAATAGTAGAAAATGTAGAATTTGTTCCTGTATAATATACTTTGGCATTTGATACATCTGCTAAATTAGTAGTTCCTGTACTATTCAAATATAAATTATTCAATTTTAGAGGACTCAACGAACCCCAGGTACTCACTTTGATTTTTATAATTTCGTTATTGCTAGAACCTCTTGAAACATTGGGCGTAATTTGAAAAGTAGTGGTTGAATTATATACCATATTACTTTGTGCCAATACATTTGCGGTATAATCTTCTATTTCTCCATAGTAGCCATCAGCACAAGCATCTAGCGATGTATATGAATAAGCGTATTGATGTCTTACCCGCATACGGTGATATCCAATGGCAGCACCTGCGGGTATTGTAATAGTCGTATTGCCAGTTGAGTTGGTTACTACAAGATATTTATTTAAAAGCTGTTCATTTGTATTATTAAAATTACCATCATCATCAAAGTCAATCCATATATTTATATAGGCATTATACGAAGTGACCGCTATACTGCTATTATATGTAATTCCTTGCTCAAATTTTACCACCTTATTGGTATAATCATTATATGCTTTCGAATTGCAACTAGTGCCTGTATTATTTGCCAAATCGGAAACCTCAAAATTACTGATACACATACCACCAGAAAAACATCCATAAGTCATAGTAGGTATACAATAGTTGATTAACCTAAACCCTGCGGGGGCTGTTATTGCTGGCGTTACCACAGTATCTATGTCTATACTGGTACATTCAGCATCGAGTGAATCACCCACTTTGGCAGCAGAATCTATATCATATACCAACCAAAAATAATTGTCGCTATTGCTCACTAATTCCTGACTTCCGTTAAATGCAAAACTACCCGATGGGGAATTTACGGTACTTCCAAATTTTGTGATTGTATTAAATGTCGTTCCCACACCTGTATAGTATAATTTTGAATTTTTGATATTCGCTACATTACTTGTACCATTGGTATTAAAACTAAATGAAAAAGCAGTATCTGTAGCATTACATGCAGGTGTTACATTAATCCTCAACATCACATTATTGTTAGTGCCAGGTGTTATATTTTGTGTGTTTTGTAGCAAAGTTGCAGCAGTATATGTTGACAAATTTGAACCAATACCTACTGCATGCCATGCAGCAGCCACTGCAAACATTTCATTGGAACAAGTACCGAATAAATCTTCTGCTGCCAGCAAAGAATAGGTGCGGGCATCATCATACTGTGCGGAAGAATATAAATAATAAGTAAGCGTACGGAAAGCTATAGCTCCTGCTTTATGGATGCCAATTGAGTCCACATTATAATAGTCGCCATTATCGTTAGTGCCTGTATCGCCTTCAGATAATAAATAGAACCAATAATTTTGAACCCCGCTATTGGTATGCACACCGCCATTATCGGCAGCACCCGTATACCAGTTTTGACCATAATAAGTATCAGGTTGGTTTTTCGATTTGGGATTAGCCATGGAGCGAATCGTCCAACCAATCTTGGTGGCAAGATCCCATTCAAATTTTCCTGAATCACCATACCACTCTATCGCAGTTCCCAAACAATCACTGAAAGATTCATTTAATGCACCACTCTCGTACGAATAATTTAATCCGGCTGTAAATGTTGTTAAACCGTGGGTAATTTCGTGGCCTGCAATATCCAAGGAAACAAGCGGGTTGATCGTACTTCCATTACCATCACCATAAGTCATATAGCTGCCATTCCAAAAAGCATTCGAATAATTGCTTGAATAATGTATATAGCTTATCAGTTTAAATCCTGAACCATTAATACTATTTCTTCCATGAACATTCTTATAATAGTCGTATGTCATTTCACTCCCAAAATGTGCATCTGTAGCATATTCATCTTTGTTACTGTTTACATTATTCCAAAGTGTGTCGGCATCTGTAAAATCAACCGCACTGCCATAGCTAGTTCCTTTTTGCATATTATAAGTCTCCACCCCATTGCCTCGTTTTGTTTCACGCAATCTGAAACTATTGGCAGCATAATAATCAGTTATTATTTGTTGCGTGCCGCTCATCGCGGTTTTAGCGGTTACAGGTGTGTCGGCAGTATGAATCCTATCTAAATGTGCAAGCACCTCTCCTACTTGAGCATCCACAAAAACATATTGGCGACTCATCGGGTCGATAGCGTATATATCGAATTTAAAGGCCAATCTATAACGCTTGGAGTCGGTAACATAATCGCTGGCTACATATACCATTTCGCCTTTGGGATACCAAGTGGCATATAAATCTTTTCTTTGCATTTTGATAAGCTGTTCGCTCATGGGGTCGTCCCACATAAATACTTTTGCGTTCATGTGTGCTATTGCACTTTTCAAGGCATCACTTTCTGAAATATTTTTACTATTTGATGAATTAAAATTATCATATAACAATCCATTCATCGAAACAACTTTGCCATTTTTCACATGTATTAAATACATGGTATTCTCAACAAGCAAACCATTATATAATTGTTGGTAACGGTAATGGGTATAACCTATTTGATCCGCTTCTTGTGTGAGCAATTTCAGCTCAAAACTTTCATCCAAGCCCATAGTATTTTTGAACCAAGGCATGAACTCTTCAAAACTGGGCTGGGCTGTTGCTTTAAACTTTAAAAACGAGGGAATGCTCGAATAGGGCTTGAACAATAACTTGGCGGCAATGGGCTCAAGTTTTTGTTGCAACTTGTGAGATTGTGAATACGAAAGGCCGCAGCCGATGAAGATAACGAAGAAAAGGGATAGTATTTTTTTGAAATTCATGAAATTAGTGATTATTCTTATTGGGAGGCAAAGCTAATAAAAAAAATGGAAATTGTTAATGGGAAATTGTTTCCGATGGAGGCGGATTGCTGACGCATGACATTTAGAATTATCAATGGTAAAACAGCAATCTTTAATGGTTAATGAGGCTTACGCCGTGTTATATATGTAGCTTTGCCAACTCGGCGTATGCACAAACATGGCAGAGTTGTCAAAGCTTTCCGTATGACATTAACCATTATAATCTGCCGTATGGCATTTATTATTTATCATTAACAATTATTCCCTCACCAATTTCACAGGCACACTCATTCCATTCTCCGTATCAATATATAATAAATATATTCCATGAGAAAATTTGCTCAAATCAACAACAGTATTTAATATTCCTGAAGTGGTGGTATGGTTTTCTTGGAACAACAATTTACCAGTAATATCTGTTACTTTAAGTGATATATGAGAACCGTTTCCTACATGGGCTATCATATTATAAATACCATCACTTGGGTTGGGCCATACATCAATTTTAGGTTTATTATTATATATAGTTTCGATGTTTACAAAATTGAAATTATACAAACCTGACAGTTGAGAAACACAGCCAACACTATCTTTTAAGCTTACTGCAAACATTCCTTTTTGGGTCGGTAATATATAATTTACTGGGGTGGTTTTAATCACGCTCCCTTTATACTCCCAGGTGTATGTTGCTGCACCTGCAGGCAAAGCGAATAAGGTATCCCCCTGCTGCGACAATGTAGGTGTAGAAGGATTATTGAATGTATATACATTTGAAGCAGAAGTGGCTTTGCAACCGTACAAATCTGTAATAGATACCTTCAAGACCGTAGTTTGTTTAATTGTGACTTTTTGAGTGGTATCTCCCGTACTCCAAATATATGATTTTGCTATATTTGTAGTAAGTGTAATACTATCAGGTGAGCATAGTGTTTTTGGGCCGCCGGGAGTTATTGTAACAATGGCAACAGGGAATACATTTACAATTATTATATTTGAACTGTCAATACTACAAATGGTAGAAACTACAGCACGATAATTTGATTTTGCTGTTGGAGGAACTGTAATAGTATTTGTTGTATCTCCCATACTTACCCATGTAGAATTACTATAATACTGCCAATCAATTCCTCCTGTATTTCCCGTTAAGGTAAAAGTAGTTGTAGTCCCAGGGCAAATAGAGGAAGCCGCAGCAGAAGCCACTCCAGCAATGGCTTTGGGATTAACTATAATAGTCATAATTTTAGAAGTGTCTGTGCCGCAACCACCATTGGTCACAACCGTCCTGTATGATGCCGTGGCATTTGGAAATACATTTCTAGTGTTCGAATTGGCAGCAATATTTTGCCAGTTACCGCCAATATCAGATTGCCATATAATATATCCCGTAGTTCCAGATAAAGAAAGCATAGAAGTATCACCGGGGCAAATCGCAGTTTTTGAAGCTATAATAGTTCCCGCCACCGGAAGTGCAGTTACTATAATAGTTGCGGATTTTGTAGAATCACTTCCACAAGTGCCCGCCGTTACATAGGCTCGGTAATTGGTATTGCTCGATGGTTTTACATAGATACTATTGCTTGTTAAACCTACACTTTGCCAAGCACTGCCTGTATTATATTGCCAATTAATAGTCCCCGTATTATTTGATAAAATTAAATTCACGGAATCACTGGCACATATAAAAGTAGCAGAAGAAGATATACTTCCCGCAACTACTTTTGGATTTACTGTTAAGGTTAATTGATTGGACGAATCGGGTAAACAGGCACCAGAGCTTAGATAAGCTCTATATATATTAGATGCTGAAGGTGAAAATTTGTGGGGATTTTTAGATGACCCCATATTGGTCCAAACATTATTATTATAATATTGCCAAGCAATAGTTCCTATATTATTTGCCAAAGATAAACTAAGCGAATCGCCTGCACAGATAGCAGATGCTGATAATGCAGCCGTACCTCCCGCAGCTTTTGGACTTACCGTTACCGATATATTTTTAGAAGAATCAGCACCGCAAATTCCAGAAGTGACCAATGCTCTATATATAATACTTGTAGTAGGTATTATATAAAAACTATTGGTAGTATCTCCCGAATTTTGCCATGTAATATTATTGTAATACTGCCACTTAATTGTTCCTGTATTTCCTGTAATACTTAAATTAACAGAATCGCCGACACAAAGAGATGCAGAGCCTGGAGATACTGAACCTGCAACACTTTTGGGGATAACGGTTACGGTAAGTTGATTGGACGAATCGTTGCCACAACTTCCAGAACTTATATAAGCTCTGTAAATAGTATTGGAGGTTGGATAGGCTTTATAAGGATTTGCCGAGGAGCCTAAATTGGACCAAGCACTTCCATTATACGATTGCCAATTGATAGTACCTGTACTGCCCGACGAAGATAGATTTACAAAATTGCCGTTGCAGATAGTTGACGAAGATATAGTTGCTGTTCCCCCCACAGGCATAGGGGATATTTTCACTACCACCTTACTTGAGGTAGTAGTTTGATTATATACATCTGTAATTTTAACTGTAATAGTATCATTCCCTGCTGATGAAGGACTATAATATAGTGAATCATAAGGATGTCCTTTGCCAGATGATAATGATGTGCTACTATTCTTAAACCATTGGTATTTATAACTTGAATCGTAGCCGGTGGTAAACAACTGCCCACCGCCTATGCAAAATGATACATTTGAATTGGGTAAGATAACCGCAGTGGGTGCAGCAGGTAATATATTTAGGGTATAATCTTCTGTTTCTCCATAATACAATTGACTACATACATAAGACGCTGGAAAACTAATGTAGTCAGCCATTACACGCATTTGGTGTTTGCCTATTGGAGCAGAACTAGGTATCGTAAATGAGCCAACATCTTTCAGACTACTCGATTGTTTGTTCTTTACCATTTGTTCTGTGGAATCAAATATACCATTATCATCAAAGTCGACCCATATATTTATAAATTGGTCATATGCATATAATGATACCGTATAAGTAACCGATTTTTTTTGCGAAGTAGTAGTACTGTTACTTGTAAAATCAGAATACGAGGTGCTACTGCAAGTAGAAGTCTTATTAATAGAATCGAGTTTTACATTGCTTATATACATATAGGTACAAGGTGAAATAGAAGTGGGTGGAATGCAATAACCAATTTTTCTATTCCCTGCTGGATTTGTTGTATCAGCTATATAAATGGTGTTTCCAAGTGTTATAGAATCGCATCCTGCATCTATATAGTTTCCCATTTTTGCAGTTGATGCTACATCATAGGAGAGCCAAAAATAATTAGTTCCTTTCGACAATACCATAGAATCTGTAACAGTAAAGTTGTCTCCAGGATATATGATAGTATTGCCAAATTGCGTAGTTGTATTATATACAGAATTGGTGCCGGTGTACCACACTTTGGCATTCCTAATTTCAGCAGTATCAGTAGTGCCATTTGTATTGATATTGAAGGCTTGCATGGGTATGGCATTCCCTGTTCCACCCATCACCACCTTCATAGCTATTACCTGGTTATTGGTAGAACTTTTTTGTACTGAATTTGTATTTTGTGTAGTATTAGAAGATATATAATACATGTTTTGAGGCGTATCAACTTTTATAGAATAATCTTCCGATTCTCCATAATATAATTTACCACAAGGCGTAGAATTATAAGTAGTAAAATAATCGGCTGTAACCCTTACCGAATGCTGCCCAATGGAGGTTGACGAAGGAATTGTAAAAGCACCCGTTGCTTTAAATCCTGATGAAAGATTATTTTGGACCATAATTTCTGTTGAATCGAAAATTCCATTATTATTTAAATCGACCCAAATACAAACATACATATTATAACCATATAATGATATACTATAGTTTACTTGATCGCCCTGTGCAACTATGGTACTCAAATTGGAATAATCAGAATACGAGGTAGAACTGCATCCTGTGGTATTATTGATAGAGTCGAGAGTTACATTATTTATATACATATAGGAGCAAGGAGATGTAGAAGTTGGCGGAAAACAATTGCTTACCTTACGGAATCCTGCAGGTGCTGTAATAGTAGGCGTTACAATGGTATCCACTGTTACAGAAGCACATTCTGCATCAACGGAATCGCCTAAATTTGCATTAGAGTCTATATCATAAGTAAGCCAAAAATAATGATCGTCATTCTTTTTAAGTTTTTGTGAACCGCTAAAGGTAAAGGTTCCCGAAGGTGAAGTTTTTGTACTGCCATATTGGGTAGTAGCAGCAAATGTATTGCTCGTTCCTGTATACCATAATTTGGCGTTTTCTATATCCGCAACATTGCTTGTTCCATTGGTATTAAACGTAAATGAAAAAACAGTATCGATGGCATTGCATGCAGGAGTAATAGCAACACGAAGTATTATATTATTTGTACTGCCTGGTAATATGCTTAATGTATTTTGTTGTAATGATGCGACTGTTTTATAGCTCAATTCTGAACCAATACCCACAGCATGCCAGGCAGCAGCTACTGCAAATGATTCAAAGGAACAAGTACCATACAAATCTTCTGCGGCTTTTATAGAATAAGTGCGGGCGTCGGCATACTGCGAAGAAGTTCCCAAATAATAAGTAAGGGTCCGATAAGCTATCGCTCCAGCTTTCCAAATTCCTATAGAATCCACTTTATAATAATCACCATTGTCATTGGTTCCTGAGTCGCCGGTACTCAGTAAGTAAAACCAAAAGTTTTGGACGCCACTATTGGTATGTACGCCGCCATTATCACCTGACCCCGTATACCAGTATTGGCCTTTATAGGTGTTTGGATCACTATATGCTTTTGGGTTTCCGATGGAGCGTATCGTCCAACCTATTTTGGTGCCAAGGGGCCACTCAAATCTATCTGAATCGCCATACCACTCGATGGCAGATCCTAAGCAATCGCTGAAGGATTCATTCAATGCACCACTCTCATAAGAGTAAGTTAAATTAGCGGTATTTGAGGTGAGTCCATGTACTATTTCATGTCCTGCAATATCCAATGAAACCAAAGGCTTGATGGACGAACCATTCCCATCACCATAAGTCATATAACTTCCATTCCAAAAAGCATTGAAATAACTACTTGAGTAATGTATATAACTTATAAGTTTGAAACCAGAGTTATTGATACTATTTCTATTATAAGTATTTTTTAAATAATCATAGGTCATTTCCGCACCAAAATGTGCATCGGTAGCATATTCATCATAATTGCTATTCACATTATTCCATGTGGTATCACTATCCGTAAAATCAACCGCACTCCCATAGCTTGTACCTGTTTTCATATTATAGGTTTCTATACCATTGCCACGATTTTTTTCTCGCAATCTAAAACTATTTGCCGCATAATAGTCTGTATATATTTGCCTATCCCCACTCATAGCGGTTTTCGCTGTTACCAAAGTATCGGAGGTGTGAATTCTATCAAGATGTGCAATCACTTTTGCTTGTTGTGCATCTACAAATACATACTGACGGCTTAAGGGTTCTGTAGCATATATATCGAATTTATAAGCCAACTTATATTGTGTGGCATCAATTATATAATCGTTTGCTACATATACCAATTCACCTTTTGGATACCAAGTCGCATATACATCATTTGCTTGTTGCTTAATCAACTGTTCGTTTAAAGGATCTTCCCACATATATATTTTTGCGTTCATATATATCATAGCTTTTTTCAATGCCGCATCTTCCGTTATACTTTTATTAAACCCTATATTAAAATGGTGATATAACAATCCATTCATCGAAACTATTTTTCCTTCTTTTACATGCACCAGGTACATCGTATTTTCAACAGGTAAATTATTATATAGTTGTTGGAAACGATAATGGGTATAACCTATTTGATCGGTCTCATTGGTCAATAATTTGAGACCAAAAGCTTCATTTTCCCCCATTTTGTTTTTAAACCAATCTTCAAAATTTTCAAATATTGGCTGCAATTCAGGTTTGAAAATAACAAAACTAGGAATCTCCGACTCAGGTTTGAACATGAGCTTGTCGGCAACAGGTTCTAGCTTTTGTTGAATCGATGAAGTTTGTGAATAGACGCAGCCCGCAGCCGTAAAGACAACTACGATTAAAGTAAGTAGATTTTTTAATGCCATTGAATAGTAGATTTTATTAGCGACGCAAAGCTAAATGATTAATAGTTAATTATCAATGGTTAATTATTTCCGTCGCCCCCCCCCGCGGCGGGGCTATCGGGAGGGGTGAATGATTTCTACCAGCAGCAGATTGCTTAAGCTGGATGTCATTAACCATTCGCCATTATATATTGCCGTTCCGAAACATTGGAAGGCATAAACCATTACAGTTAAATCAAAACGGACTTTGAAAATTTTTATTATTCATGAAAACAGTATCTGTGAGCGTTTTTAAAAACTGCACCAAATCACTTTTATCTTGATGTGTAAGTCCTAAACCAAATTGTTTATTGGTTTTAGTCATCAAAGGGTCAATATTGGGTGAGCTTAATTTCACCCCTGAATTATAAAATTCCACTACTTCCTCCAAAGTTGCAAAACGCCCGTCGTGCATATATGGGGCTGTAAGTTCAATATTACGTAAAGTAGGAACAGAAAATTTACCTCTATCATATATCTTACCCGTAATCAAAGATCTTCCTTCACTAGGGCCAACTAAAATAGAGTCGAGGCCATTGTTACTAAATGCATTTGAACTATACAATACACTTCCATGGCAGTGAAAACAATCACCTTTCTCCGACATGTATATTTCGGCACCACGCATCTCGGCTGCTGTGAGTGTTGCTTTGTGATTTTTATATTGATCCAACTTTGAATTTGAACTAATCATAGTACGCATAAATTGTGATATGGCGTATACTATCTTTTGCTGAAGTTCTGGATAAGGTATTTTAGCTATATTTCTTAGGCCAAAAGCCTTTAAAAACAAATCGGGATATAGTGCATGACGCGAAAAACGTGCATATATTGAATCTTGATTTGAATTAAAAAATTCTGGTCCAAAATCAGCAATTCCTTCATGGTCGAGCACATTCTCGCTACCATTCCAATTAAAGTCACTATTCCATGCCAAATTTATATGAGGAGGTACGCTGATTCTTTCACCAGTTTGTAAAACAAATATTGGAATACTATATGACTTATCAGAATTGTGGCAAGAAGAACAACTTCTTCCATTGGTGGAAAGTATATTATCATAATATAACATTCTTCCTAATTGTATGCCTTCTACAGTAAGTGGATTAAACGCTGGTATTACGGGCTTCGGAAACCCTTTTGGTATTTCTAATTCATAAGGCGTAGGACTAGGAATACCTGTATCAATGGGCTTGTCTTTACGGCAAGTTACTAACAAAACTATTATACCGAAAATTATAAAAAGTGGTTTAGTGAATCTGAAATACATCGTTCCCGTTTTTACTTATTTTTTGCATCAATGAATCAATACCCATTATATAGTTCCCGTCGGTATCAAAATTATAGGTATAGGGATTCTTGAACCATTCACTTAAGTCCATGGTCAATTTTAAATTTGTTCCATTTTTTAACACACTAAAATCTTTATTAATATCAATTTTAACCAATTGAGAATTTCTACCTAAGTGCATGGCAAAACCTACGGTATCTTTACTAACGTAATCTCCTTCGAATTGCAGAAAATGATAGCCACCTCCCATCATATCAGGCCATGCCATATTTTGTACCTCTAAATTTGACCCCAAGGCATCTGTTACATTACTAGCGGAATCTACGCCTATAAAAAATGAAATACCATTATAATTTCCTTCTACATTTTGTAGCCAAGTTCTAACAGTACTCAATTCAGATTCGACATCAACCAACCAATGAACAGGCAAAAAAACATTATTGCCCGTATTTCTTTTTAACACAATATTTGAAATAAAATATCTTAAATGCCTTACTCTATATTTATTGCCTGCTTGGTTAGTATACCAATCCTTATATAAACTTAAATGGGAAGTTTCAACTACATGGTTTAAAGATATAGTGAACTTAGGGTTTGGCTCAATCACTATTGGGTTTTTTTTGCAAGAAAACGCAAAAACGATAAGGCCTGAATATATAAAAAATAATTTCATTTTAAAGTTCCTACAAAATTAATATCCTATAATGATTATAACATGATATATCTCACAAAAAAAACTAATATAAATCATAAAAATAAGTTTAAAGAGACCTCAATTTTGAAAATTCCATCGCAATCGCATGAACACAGAATTATTTTTGTCTGAAAATGGCACACTCACCATTCAAGATTATTATACTGAAATCGCTAGGTTAAAAAAAGAAAAAAATGTGGTGATACTATCACATTATTATATGCCTCCCCAATTACAGTTATTGGTAGATGAAGGTGGTATTGCCGATTTTTTGGGCGATTCACTTGGGTTAAGTATCGAAGCTACAAAAGTGAAACAAGAAAATATTATATTTTGTGGAGTAAGTTTTATGGCCGAAACCGCTAAAATTTTGAACCCGACAAAAAATGTGTTTATCCCCAATAAAAATGCAGGATGTTCACTAGCTTCAAGTATTACAGCCAATGATTTGAAGAATTTCAAAAAAAGATTCCCGAATATTCCCATCATTGGATATGTGAACACCTACGCTGAAACCAAAGCAGAATGCGATATCTGCTGCACTTCCCGAAATGCGTTGAACATCGTCCGCTCATTTACAGAAGAAACCTTAATGTTTGTTCCAGATAAATATATGGGTGCAAATTTACGTACCAGAATTCATCGTGAAACAGGGAAAAATATGATGCTGTGGGATGGGAAATGTGAAGTACATGAGCAATTTAAAAGTGATTCATTTAATATTATTAAAAGCCAATACCCCAATGCTAAAATGTTGCTACATTGGGAAGTGCCTGAAGCCACAGTTAAAGAGAATTTAGAAGAAATGGGAGGTGTTTTGGGCAGCACCAGTGATATAATAAACTATGTAAAAAATAGTAAAGATCATACTTTTATACTGGGCTCTGAATGCGATTTGGGAAGTACTTTAAAACGGTTGTACGCCGACAAACAATTTATAACGCCCTGTATCAAATGCCAGTATATGAAAATGATTACGCTCGATGCTACATTAAATGTCTTAAATGCGATTGGAAATGAAGAACAAAAAAACTATGAAATAAAATTAGATGATGAAATTATATATAAAGCCGCAATACCTTTAAAAAGGATGCTCGAATTTAGTTGAACAATTGATGAATCCTAAATTAAATATAATCTGCGTGGGAGGTGGTATCAGTGGGTTGACATTTGCCCTAAAAGCAGTTGCTTTTGCCAAGGTATATCTCATAGCAAAAGATGGTTTATATATATCAAACTCATACCAAGCCAAAGGCGGGATAGCAGCGGTGTTTGCAGACAATGATTCAGTGGATGCACATATACAAGACACCCTTGTGGCAGGAGAAGGATTATGCAATAATCATGCGGTGAACTTTATGATAAGAAATGCCAAAGAAAGTATTATAGAATTGTTAAGGTTAGGAGTAGATTTTACCCAAGATCATCACAGGAATTTAGATTTATCAAAAGAAGGAGGGCACAGACATAACCGCATTGTACATGCAAAAGATGAAACAGGCAAGCACGTTATTGAAACATTGGTGAAATTGGTTCGTGAGCACCCCAATATTTATATATATGAAAATCATTTTGCAATTGATTTGATTATAGAAAATGGTGAATGTTGCGGAGCTACCATCCTTGATCAAGATAAGAATGAAATATATAAACTATTTGCTGATAAAACAATATTAGCAACTGGAGGAGCTGCACAAGTTTATGCATTAAACACAAATCCCAACAGTGCATCAGGTGATGGCTTTGCAATGGCTTACCGAGTTGGAGCAGAAATTTCTAATATGGAATTTGTGCAATTTCATCCAACTATGTTATATTTGAAAAACCAAGAGGAAAATATATTAATTAGTGAAGCCTTACGTGGTGCTGGTGCGGAGCTAAAGAATTTGGATGGTAGCATCTTTATGAACAAATATCATCCCATGGGTTCACTAGCTCCACGCGATATTGTTACAAGAAGTATGATAAAGGAAATGCAAAAATGTCATTCTGATTTTTTATATCTTGATGCAACGCATATAGAGAATGGACTATTAGAAACTGAATTTCCATACATATATAATATATGCAAAAAATATGGAATAGATATTAGTAAGCGTATGATACCTGTGGCACCTGCTGCACATTATATATGTGGTGGTGTAAATACTGATTTAACAGGTAGAACCTCAGTTCCTAATCTATTTGCTATTGGTGAAGTGGCGTGTACAGGGGTGCATGGGGCTAACAGACTCGCCAGCAATTCTCTGTTGGAGGGATTGGTGTTTGCGAATGCTGCGGCGATGTATATTCAATATTCGCCGATAGGAATACATGAATATTATAAACATATTATAACGCATGTAACAGAGGAAAAACCACCAAAAAGTAGCATATCTGTCGATTTAAAAAAGATACAATCCCTAATGTGGGCTAATGTCGGCATTGTTAGAAATGAAGAAGCGTTGAACAAGGCAAAATATACATTAAAAAAATGGGAAGGCGAATTATTGGATATAAATCCTAAGAATACACTTTCAAGAGATAATTGCGAATTATTGAATATGGTACAGACTAGTCTGCTCATAACAGAAGCTGCAATAGTTAGGAAGGAAAGTATCGGCACTCACTATAGAGATGATAGTATACACAATATTCAAAAAAATATTTTTCAGGGCAACATAAATTCTAAAGAGGAATTTACCTTATAAAAAAACAGCATAGTTGCTTTTCTGATTTGAATCATATTTTGACAAGTTTGTTTCATGGTAATTTGTATCATTAAAATATAAATCGTTTTGACTGAGAAATTTTTTCCTGAAGTAGCTGTAATTGTGCTAAACCACAATGGAAAAAAATTTCTAGATGATTGCTTTAATTCTATAAGGTTAACCACATATTCCAATTATAGAATTTACTTATTGGATAATGCATCCACCGATGATGATGTGACTTATGTTAGGTCAACTTTCCCTGAAGTACATATTATACAAAATAGCGAAAATAATGGTTTTTGTGCTGCCTATAATTTAGCATTTACACAATGCACAGGAAAGTATTTTCTTTGTTTGAATAATGATGTGAAAGTAAAACCTGATTGGCTTACACATTTAGTAAATGTGGCAGAAGAAGATGATATGATAGCCGCACTACAGCCTAAAATTGTTTCCTTTTTTGATGAGCATAAATTTGAATATGCTGGTTCGAGTGGTGGCATGATGGATATATATGGTTTCCCATTTTTGCGTGGGCGTGTATTTGATACTATTGAAGATGATAACGGACAATATGATGACATCTCGGATATCTTTTGGAGTTGCGGTGCTGCCTGCTTTATTAGAGCTTCAGTACTCAAAGAAATAGGAATATTTGACGAAACTATTGTGCACCACATGGATGAAATAGATTTGAATTGGAGAATGCATTTAATGGGCTATAAAGTTAAAGTAGTGCCGCAATCTATTATACTTCATTATGGGGGTGCAACTATACAACAACAAAGTTTTAAGAAAATGTATTGGAATCATCGTAATTCATTATACCTATTATTGAAAAACTATGGTATTAAAAATGCGATTTCAAAATCATTCGTGCATGTATTGCTCGACTATATAGCTATTGGTAAAAGTGTTGTATCTCTTGAATTTACTAGAGCTTTAGCAATATTCTATGCACATTTATGGATTACACTTAATATTTTTCTGATTAACAAAAAGAGAAATCAAGTGCAAAAAATGAGGACTAAAAATGATGATTATATACGCAGTAAATTTTATCCCAAAAGTGTTGTGTGGCAATATTTCTTTAGCAACAAGAAAACTTACACAGAACTTATCAAACATTAAAATAAATCTCATATATTATGAAAATAAATCTCATAGCAGAACATCTTAACGGATTGAAAGTAATTCAACCAGATGTATTCGACGACGACAGGGGATTCTTTATGGAAGTATTCCGTACCGATGAATTTGAAAAATTGGGAATCCCTACCAATTTTGTGCAAGATAATCATTCACGATCTGGCAAAAATGTGCTACGGGGTGTCCATTTCCAATGGGAACCACCGATGGGAAAAATTATGCGTGTAACCTATGGTGAAGCATTTTTGGTGGCAGTTGATATCAGAAAAGGTTCGCCTAGCCTAGGGCAATGGCATGGAGAAATTGTTTCATCACAAAACAAGAAACAAGTTTGGGCTCCTGCTGGATTTGCCCGTGGTTTTTGTGTGTTAAGTGAAGCTGCAGAAATTCAATATAAATGCACCGGGCTCTATAATAAAAATGCGGAATCTGGCATACAATGGAACGACCCAGCAATTGGTATCAAATGGCCCATTAGCAATCCGCAACTTTCAGAAAAGGATAAAACTGCACAAACATTGGAGCAGTGGCTATCAAGCAATTTGTCGGGCAATTTCAGATATTAATATATATAGTAATGACTAAGAAAAAAATTTTTATTGCAGGAGGTTCTGGCTTTGTCGGAGCCGTATTATCTCCCTATCTTCATCATGCAGGATATGATATTACCATTGCCGATACATGCTGGTTTGGCGAACATGCACCTCGTGGAATTACCTTAATGAAACTAGATCTGTTTGATTTAAAAATTGAACAATTGAAAGGATATGATACGGTGATATTTTTAGCAGGTTTATCAAACGACCCTATGGCCGAATATGCACCATCAGGTAATTTCATATATAATACTGCACTACCAGCATATATAGGTTTTATAGCCCGTGAAGCTGGAGTAAAAAGAGTGATATTTGCCAGTTCGTGTTCAGTATACGGCTATACACATAATAAGACATATACAGAAATTGATGAGGCGGTTTGCAACTATCCTTATGGCGTTTCAAAACTTCAAGGTGAATGTGTATTAACGTCGTTGCAGACTGAAGATTTTTCTGTTATATGTTTGCGGCAAGGCACTATTAGTGGATACAGCCCTAGAATGAGATTGGATCTAGCGATCAATACTATGATGAAAAATGCGATGTTGAAACATGAGATTACGGTTTCAAATCCTAAAATTTGGCGACCCATTCTCGGCTTGAAAGACCTGTGTAAGGCTTATCACTTGGCTATAGACAGCAAGCCTAGTATCAATGGTATTTTCAATATCGCTTCGTTTAACAATACAATTGGGGAGCTTGCCCAACAGCTAAAAAATATACTAGAAAAAAAGTATAACACGCTTATAAAGATAACCGATAAGAATATACAAGACTATCGAAACTATAAAGTAAGTTGGCAAAAGGCACAAGAGGTCTTATGGTATAATCCAGCACAAACTGAAGCAGATATTATTGAAGATTTGCTTGAAAACATTGACAAGTTTAATGATTTTAAAAATCCGAAGTATTATAATATAGAAGTTTTCAAAAATATTAAAACCAAATACTAAAGTATGAAAGTACTAGTTTTAGGAGCAAATGGACAATTGGGTAATGATATAGTTTCGGCATTTGAAAAGGAGCATGAGGTTATAGGAATTACCCATGATGATATCGATATCGGAAATTTATCAGATATACATCAATTACTGTTAGAAAAAAAGCCTAATATATTAATAAACACTACAGCCTTTCACCATGTGGAACTTTGTGAGCAAAGCCCAGAAACTGCTGAACTTGTTAATGCGATAGCTGTAGGATTTATGGCAAATATATGCAAGATGTTGCATATAAAATTTGTACATTTCAGCACAGATTATGTATTTGATGGCGAAAAAAAAACACCTTATGTTGAAACTGATTTTGCAAGTCCCGTTAATGTATATGGTAAATCAAAACTTCATGGTGAGAAACTAATTTTAGAAAATAATCCCAATGCACTTATTATAAGAATTTCTGCTATATATGGTCAACATGCCTGTAGGGCAAAGAAGGGTTTGAATTTTATACAATTGATGCTGAAACTTGCTCAGGAAAAGGGCGAAGTAAAAGTGGTTGACGATGAATTTGTATCACCTACCAGCACTAAAAATGTAGTGCAACAAGTAGCACTAACTCTCAAATCGGATATCAATGGTATTGTACATGCTACGTCAGAAGGACAGTGCTCGTGGTATGAATTTGCTGAAGAAATATTTAAATATACCCATACAAAAGTAAATCTATACAAAGGCAGTTCATCAGATTTTCCTGCTAAAGTAAATAGACCAAAATATTCAGTACTTCAAAATGACGTGCTACATAAAAATAATATCAACATCATGCTTCCATGGAAAGACGCTTTGCACCAATATCTTGACGAAATTAAAAAATAAATAATATATATGTCATTCAAAACAATAATAGAACCATTTAAAATAAAATCAGTCGAGCCCATTTTAATGAGCACTAAGATTGAACGAAAAAAATATTTAGAAATTGCCCATTATAATACATTCCTTTTAAAGAGTGAACAAGTAATCATTGACCTGCTCACTGATAGCGGCACCTCTGCAATGAGCAATGAACAGTGGGCTGCCATGATGCGTGGCGACGAATCGTACGCAGGGGCTAAAAGTTGGGAACGATTTTATAATGCTGTTTTCGAACTCACAAATTTTCAATATATACTACCTACACATCAGGGAAGAGCTGCTGAAAGAATATTATATAGTTTCTTGGGTGGAAAGGGGAAAGTATTTATAAGTAATACCCATTTCGACACTACCCGTGCAAATATTGAATTTAGTGGTGCTACGGCAATCGATATTGCAATCGGCGATTCAAAATTACATGAAGTGTATCATCCATTCAAAGGGAATATAGATATAGAAAAACTCGAAAAAGCAATTATAGAGCATGGGCCACAAAGTATAGGAGCTGTTATATTAACCGTTACAAATAACAGTGGTGGCGGGCAACCTGTGAGTATGTTAAATGCAAGAGCAGCATCAGAGATTTGTAAAAAATATAAAGTATTATATATAATTGATTGTTGTCGAATTGCTGAAAATAGTTATTTTATAAAGCACAGAGAAGGTGGTTTTGAAAATTATACTTATAAAGAAATTGCCCAGCAAATGTTTTCACTAGCCGATGGTTGTATCATGAGTGCAAAAAAAGATGCATTGGTAAACATGGGTGGTTTTCTTGCTCTCAAAGATGAGAAGATAGCCCAAGCGTGTACTAATTTGCTAATTATTACAGAAGGATTCACAACTTATGGTGGATTAAGCGGACGTGATATGGAAGCCATTGCAGTGGGATTGAATGAAGTTTTTGATAAGGATTATTTATATTATCGTATTAAAAGTACGGAATACCTTGGCGAGAAATTAAAAGAAAGAGGTGTGCCAGTAATGTATCCAATTGGAGGACATGCAGTTTATATTGATTCTGCAAAGCTATATAATCATATTCCGCTTAACCAATATCCTGGACAAGCATTGGTATGCGAATTATATTTACTTGGCGGAATTAGGTGCGTAGAAGTGGGATCGGTGATGTTTGGAAAATATGATGAACATGGCGAATTAATTCCTGCAGCTATGGAACTGGTGCGGCTGGCAATTCCACGAAGGGTTTATACCCAAAGCCATATCGATTATGTAATAGAAGTATTTGACGAGGTGATGAAGAATAAATCAAATACCAAAGGATATAAGATTATATATGAAACCGAACTTCTTCGGCATTTTACAGCCCATTTCGAAAAACTATAATAGTCTACTTATTATTTAGTCGTAAATGATTTTTCTAGTTGTATAGCTTTGGGAAATAATATATTATTTTCTAAATGTATATGCAAATGCAAATCATCTTCAAATGCTTTAAGTATTTTATAAAATAAAGTATAAGTGGCACATGCATCATTGGGGAGCTCGTAGTGGTTTGACAATACATTGATTTGTTCAAAATACTTACCTACTACCTCGTGCTCCATTTCCATCATATTGATGGGGTTTTGCACACTGCCCAATCCTTGTATTTTGGCTTTTTGATTTTGTGCCAAATCTTTAATATAGGGGAACAAAATCACTTCTTCTTTTTTAAGATGATTGGTGAGTTCATTAATCACATCATATACCAATTGTTGAATTTTAATAAGTTCTGGATGCTCATTACCGTGTACACAAACAACTTTTTCAGCATATTGTATTAAATCAGGGATGGTCTTTTTAATATAGGAATGATGCGTATTTACTATATAGTCTACTAAAAAATCTAAACTCCATTCATTATAGGGCAGCTCCCTCCCATTTGTGTAATCTTCTATATTTTGTATCTCATTTTCTATTTGTAAAATATCTAAGCCTTTTTCTACACATATTTCTTTCAATTGTTTTTTACCGCCACAACAAAAGTCTATCCCATACTTCGAAAATATTTTTGCTTTTCTGTAATCGTTAGCCGCAATTTCCCCAACAGTTTCTTGTATGTCTGCCAAATTTCGTTTGGTAATTTTCACTTCCCAATATCGAGGACCGTTTAATAAATAGTCCCATGTGAAACTATTCCCTCTCTCTGCAATCAATTGATAGTAGAGAGGTTTGGGGTCATGGTCGTTGTGAATTATTAAGCTTTCGCCTTGTTTAAGTGTATCATATTTTTTGAAAATAGTAGCATGTTTTATTTGAGGAGGCAGGATAGTTACGTCCAAAACCGAAGAATTTGATTGTTCCATTTTTATAAATTTTCTTAAAACAGTTATCACCAATGATAATACTATCTCACAAAATTAGCATACTATATAGGGTATAATTTATGCGTCCAATCACATTTATAAAATGAAATTTGTCAAAATTTCAATTAGTTGAAATGGGATATAGATGCTTGCATGTACTCACTTAGTTTTGGCTAGAAACGGCACCAATCGTGAGGTTGTAGGACTAGTTTAGCAAGGCAACTAATGGTATTTAGATTTTTGCATTTTCATTTTAGTATTTATTTAGTAAGTTCAAACGGTTTGCAAATTTTAGACTGAAAATCTATATTTCCCTGCCAACATAAAATGTTATTATCATCGATAATTTTATAGGTATAATTTCTTGTTCCCCTCATTCCGCCACAGTATTTGCGGGCGGTTATCATGCCTGATTGATTACAAGCAGGAATTGTATTTGTATAATTGTTAGCCTGACAAGTTCCCGCCAAGGTACCATCAACATATATAGAAAGTGTTTTGCTCCCGTTTGCAATTAAATTGTCGGAAGCTGCTTTGGCAAACCAAAATGTAACTGAACCATCGTAGGTGCAAGTGCCATTATCTTTTTTTACCGTTGATGAATAATTGCTGGCACTGCTATCCATACATCCCGATCTGTGACAACTTGAAAGCGAAAGTGTGATACCGCATATCAGACTTAGATTTAATAAAAATATATATTTCATTATGCTTTTTTTAAGTTTTACAAAATATTCTAAATTGAGTTGCAAAAGTGAACCAATTAAACTCATTATATTTTAAATAAGTTTAAAAATATATTATATAATCCTCACCTTTACATTACAAAGGTCATAGAGATTGCATTACAATAGATATGATTTTTATCAGTTTAACAACTGATTGTTAATAGGTTTAGTAGGTAACATTAACTCCTGCACCAAAGCCCATATCACTATCGTAGTGTGTTCTGATAGCGATATTTTTATTGGCTACATATTGTATACCTATCATATACTCTTTGTCGGTATTTAGCATAAAATGCATTCGCAATCGCTTTGAAATGGGGATATCGTCTCGCTTAATTTGTATAAGAAATGTGCCGTCTGAGAAAATTTCTGATTCTAATTTTACCAGCATTGGCAAAGTATATTCTACTCCCACGGAAAACGCTTGCCGTGTGTCTTTTGAATTGGTTTGCCCGAAGATGTTTTTTTCTTGAAAATTTAATTGTCGATCATGTTTGCGATAACGAAAATCGTAACCAACAAATGGCATAAACCATTGCATTCTGCCTATATATCTTCCCAAATGATTCTCAATTTCATATCCATGATAATTGTGATAGCCCAAACGCCATTCAGTGCTTAATTGCCAGCGGGTATTTGAATACATGGCCATTCCATCATTACCATTTGTGGCAAAATCGTTTTCAAACATTAAATGGAATTTTCTGTCGTCGGCAAATAGTTTTCGTTTTGCCAATTTCGGATTTGGAATTTCGGGATTAGCGGGTTGATTTTCATAAGTAAAAACCCTTCCCATTCCCGCCATCATGTGATATAATATATGACAATGAAAAAACCAATCTCCATATACATTCGCATTAAACTCTAAGGTATCAGTTTCCATGGGCATAATGTCCACTATATTTTTGAGCGGAGCATATTCTTCTTGTCCGTTTAGTAAACGAAAGTCGTGTCCGTGTAAGTGCATCGGGTGTCGCATCATAGAGCCATTATATATTACAATGCGGACATTTTCCCCTTTATGAATTAATATTTTATCTGTTTCAGAAACCACTTTATTATCGATACTCCACACATATCTATTCATATTCCCACTCAATTTAAAATATAATGTTTTAATTGTGGTATCAGGCAAGCTACTTTTTGTAGTAGATTTTAACATCGCATAATTCAGCGTAACTATATCAGAAAGTTTATTACTATTATATTTATTCTCGTTTATTTTCATTCCCGTCTTTTCTTTCTGGTAAGCACCCGTAATTTCGGGGTACATCACCACATTCATATCCATTTGATTTAAGCTCATCTGCATGCCCATATCATCGAGACTGCCATCCATTTTCATCATCCCATTCATCATTTTCATTCCTTCAAAATATTTTAGTTTGGGCAAGGGAGTTGCTAATTTCTTAATTCCATTTCCCAACCATAATGAAGTTGTTTTTATTCTATCTTCCGAAGTCGCTAAAAATTCATAGGCTATATTATCACTGGGAATGGTTAATATAATATCATAGGTTTCAGAAACCGCTATGATTAATCTATCTACTTCCACAGGTTCCACATCATTGCCATCATTGGCCACCACGGTTATTTTGCCACCTGAATAAGATAACCAAAAATAAGTGGATGCACCTCCATTTGAAACACGCAATCTTACTTTGTCACCCGACTTAAATTGTGAAAGTTGACTCTCATTTTTTCCATTGATTAAAAATCTATCATAATATACATCACTCACGTCCATGGCGTTCATTCGCTTCCATTCATTAGTGACCTTTGTTTTCAAATAACCTTTTTGTATTGCTTCGAAATAACTTTGTGTGGTTCCCTTTTGTATTGCAAACCAATCGTTGGCATTATGCAATCGGCGGTGCACTTGAGCGGGTTTCATATTGGTCCACTCACTTAGTATTATGGGTATACCTGGCAAATCATCAATGCCTTTTCTATATAATGGTGAATTATTTCGCTTCAATAAAATCAGGGAACCATACATTCCTATTTGTTCTTGCAATTGCGTATGACTATGATACCAATGTGTGCCATGTTGTATAATTGGAAATCTATATAAATGCGTACTATGAGCTTTGATTGGCATTTGGGTTAGATTGGGAACTCCATCATACTGATTGGGTAAAAATATACCATGCCAGTGCAATGATGTTTCTTCGTCCATTTCATTATGAACCAATATTTCTGCGGTATCTCCTTCTGTAAAAGTGAGCGTAGGCATTGGGATTTGACCATTTACAGCAATGGCTCTTTTAATAATTCCAGCAAAATTTACAGTAGTATCACGAATATATAAATCATAATGCACTATTTTTTGAGCAAAGGAATTTTGAGCCCGTACAATTATGATTAAAACGAAAATTATCTTTATTAATTTATATTTTTCCAACATAATGATTTTACTTTTAATATTTTTTGCACGATTGCCCTTTCTTATAATTTCGACATATCAGTGGTCAAGAGAGTCAACGGAATTCTCGACCTAATTAAGTATACAAGTCCGAAAAATACAAATAATACCGAAACTCAATATATAATAGTCCAAAGGGAAGGCACTAATTCCCCGCATCCCGATAATTATCATGATTAAGCGGGGCTTTCGGGATGTAGTTCGGCATTACCATTCTCCAAACTAAATCCGACACAGGCGGAGAACTATTTTAGTTTAAGAATTAGTCTTATTTTTTCATATTCCTATGATGTTGGTATTTCTATCCCGATAAAGTTCAAAAGTCATTTAGATTCTTTTTAAAACTTTTTGACTTGTTTCACATTTCACAGAAAACCAAATTGAACCCGATAATTCTTTTTTTCATTTGAATTGTGTATAGTGAAAACTTCAATTAGGGCTATCTTTTAATTTGCCTACTAAATTATACACTTTCCCCCAAGGTTTTTATTAATGCTTGCTTTTT
>Ga0163151_10000945_pt1 | contig 50351 bp, 48 predicted proteins | sample OliLakLV19MP5IB2_FD_145596 | JGI IMG/M metagenome (GOLD analysis project Ga0163151, IMG submission 145596) | Freshwater microbial mat bacterial communities from Lake Vanda, McMurdo Dry Valleys, Antarctica - Oligotrophic Lake LV.19.MP5.IB-2 | ecosystem: Environmental > Aquatic > Freshwater >...
GTTCCGGTTTGGCGACCAGTTCCGGAAGGTATTCCTGGCGAAGGTCCAGCAATTTACGGTTCTCGACCGTGAGGTGATTGAGTTGCATGGAAAGCGTATTCTCCTTTAGTGTTTCTAACGTTCGTCTAGGTAGCCGGTAGAGGTGACTCTTGCGGCCTCGGTAAGTAGTGACCAAGAAGACCCAAACGTTTCAGGCCGGCTTCGCCGGCACAAAACTGCGGTGCTATTTTGAAAGCGGTTTCGCGATCGCCATGCTCGCGATGAGAGCGTCCGAATTCCCATTCATGGCCTGCCGCCAAACGCGCGCGGGGGAAGCGAAAGACTGGAGAGCGGTTAGAATGAGTTGCGGCTCCCATTCCGTGCTATCGAAAAGCGGGGCCGCGAACAGCCGATCCGGGCGGAGGGCTGGGCGTCTTCCGAATCCCGAGGTTTCCAGTAATGCTAGCTATAGGGAACGTGCCGGATGACCTCGCCGACCCCATCCTCAGACGTCATCACCAGATCCCCTCCGCTGAAGTCAAGGCTCCTGATCTCGTTGCCGTTCTCGTAAAGTTCGAAACGAAGATGGGTACCGCCAAAAGCGGCTCCGAACATAGCCTCCCCAGTTTCCATAATCCAGATCTCATTAACAAATGGCAGATTCGGATATAAAGGCCTCCGCTTCGAGATTTCATCGAGCATACTCTGCGGGTAGAGATTCATGTGCTGCCGTTCAAGCAGAAGGATACGCTTGTCAGCTGCCGTGTTCGCCAACTTTGGCAGTTTCTTTTTCAGGGCTTTCTCAATGACTTCGCCGAGGTTACTCTCAACCTGCTGCCTACGAACGTGCAAGCTGCCCAATTCGCCAGCCGGGCCACGTTTCAGCGGAACAACTTTAAGGTCGAGGGTGATGCCGAAGGGCTGCTCGCCGGGAATCCCGGTGATCGCGCATGGATCTTGTGACGCTCCATCGTGCAGGGCAAGCCGATTTGATTTGATCCAACCGTGGACCGAGTCAATGATCGCGGCTTGCGCAACCTTCTTGGGTCGGTTCTTTAATGTACCGACTGGTACAAACACTTGAATCCAGCGTCCCGGAACCACCAAGGATTTGTCATCGTCGATTCCGCGAAAGGCGCGATCAAAAGAAGCGAAGTCGTCCTTGTCACCCACGAACGGCTCAATAATCGTGTGCTCGATAGCAAGGGTCCTACGATCGGACTTTCTGGTCGCACGTGCGTCGACCGCGCTGTCCATCCTCTTGTCCGGCCAATCAATCTCAGCGCCGACCCACGAGTAATTCTCATAGGCTGAGAGGAAAAGGATGATGAAGGGGTCTTCTCTTCGAGAACTCGTCGGCATACTTTCAGCTTGCCACTTCCGGTTTCAGGACGCTACCGCTGAGTTGCAGCAAGTTCGTGGTGACCGAGGGCGTCCCGAGGTTGTGTACTTCTCTCCGGACGAGATGCTTTTTCGTAGATACCGCGTCCAGGATTGGTCCAGTGGTGTCCTTTCCCCTCTCGGTTCCAAGTTTCCGAGACAGTCTCTCAATCGCGAGACCTTTCGCGAGCCTGAAGACGTGCGTTTTTCAGATCTGAGTGAATTTAATGGCTGGGGTGTCCTTGCGTGTCGTACTGACGATTTGCCGTCATCGTTGAATTTGCCAAACGTGGAAGCGATCAGTTTTGCATGACCCATGTGCCGCGAGAAGACAACTACGCTCATAGCGAGGTTCCCTCGGCAACGGCAAGTGAACACGACGAAAAGCGAGAACTTCCGTCGAGCGTCAAAAAGCTTTTTCGCGCAAAGCTCGGGCAGCGAATGAGAGTGAGGATTGCGGCATCAGCTAACGGCGGTCGCTAAAGCAACGCCCCACAAGAGAACAGCGGCGGCGGCGCCGGCGCCCGGTCGTACGTCGTATCCCCCACAAACATCGTTCCCGCTAGCGGAACCGCTGGCTCCATCCCCTCAACCGCCGTCGTGAACAGCACCCGGGCTCGCCCATCTAACTCCAATATCTCCGGACAAGTCACCCGCGGTGAACCCGGCAGCCGCCACTCCGCCAGCACCGCCCCATCCGAAATTCGAAACTCCCGCGCCAATCCGTCCGCCCCCAACTCCGGATTGTAAAAAGCCACAATCACCGACTCCCCATCCGGCGACGGCCTCATCCCATCTGGAAACAGCGGCGTATCCCGAAAGTCCGCAATGATCCGCCGCTCGCCCAACCGCGGCCCGGACGCGTCAAACGGGTAGTGATCCAGCGTTTTGTTTGGCGAGTCGATGTCCACCAATCCGCCGTCAGATAAGAACTTCCCGTTCGCGCAAACCTGCTCCGAATGCAGCGTATGCAACCGCCCTGTCGCCGACTCGAGCAAATACATACAAGCGATGCGCTCTTTAAAAGCAGTGTGCTTGGTCCCAAAGAGCAGCCCGCCGGGAACCGCCACGCCATCGTTAATCACCACCCGCTCATCTTCGGTCACGATAAAGGGCGTACGCAACAATTTCCGCTCCCGCAAATCGTACAAGGCCAGACTCCGCTCGAGCCCCACGACAACAACATCCGCCCGGTCCGTCTCCGCGAAAAAGCCCACCCGCCCCGGCAGCGGATGGACGTCATTCACCTTCGTTCGCAAGTTCAGTAGATTCACGCTCCCATGAAGTTCTTCAAACGAATCCTGAATCGCCACCCACCCCAATATCGACGGAGAATGCCTTAGTATCCGAGGGCACTCCGGCAAGAACCGCAGCGCCGCCGTCTCCGGCTCAAAGAAAGGCGCCGCTTCGAAAATGTGCATCGAACCGTTGTATCATGCGCCCAAATGCGGTAAGCTTCATCCGGCTTTTTCGCTAGGGGAATTCAACCATGCAGGGAACAGTCGCTCTTTGCGCCGGGAGTATTTTCGCGGCCATTCTCGGACAGCTCACCGATCCTTCCACAGCGCCTTTTCCGGGAGCTACCGTCCGCCTCCTCAAGGAAGGCTCAAACATGCCTGTGAAAGCCGTCACTAATACCGAAGGCTTTTACAACTTTCCGTTTCCCGAACTTGGTGTTTATACACTAACTGTCACTGCCAATGTCTTCGTCTCGCTGTACGTAACGAGGAGATCACCTCTTACTGCAGGTTCGGGCACAAGTGCTCAATAATGAGTTCCGCGAAACGTTCCGACGCTGGTATCCAGGCATGATGGTGGAGGACGAAACCGGGGTACCGTTGGCAGCGTGATCAGCGGCAACTACGGCCGTTCCTCACTCCGCCGTCACCGACTGGCCGAGACCCCGAAATTTCAGAGTCTCTGGCATAATGGGCATCAGTAATGCCTAGGGTAGCGTCCTCAACCCTTTGCATCAAACCTGCGCCAGACCCAACTGGCGTGCAAAGCCTTACGCCAGTTCATTTGCAGAGTGACACATAAAAGGATGATAGATCCGATAAGCCGACAAGACTGGATGATCGGAGGCGACAGGAGCCACAAGGGCGAGAATAGGGAGCAGAAAAAACAAGATCGCCACGATCTTAGCCGGTCGCCGAAAACGCATCACCTCATCGTAGCGGTCGAGCAATAATGACGGGAAGGGAAAGTGAATGCCTGTGCGTATTGAGCCTTCTTTTGCGGCAGACATGAATCACTCAGCCTCAGGTTTTCGGTTTTAACATTTCCAGTTGCACCACCCGGCCATCGAGCATGCGAATCTCATCGCGGTTGTGGGTGACGTAGACCAGGGTGAAGCCGAAGCGTGCTTGAAATTCCAAGATCCCGGTGCAAAGCGAGGTCCGCAAGTCCTCGTCAAGGTTCGACAGCGGTTCGTCCATCAACACGGTTGAGGGTTCAGCAATAAGCGCGCGAGCGATTGCCACCCGCTGTTGCTCACCGCCAGATAGTTTCGCCGGGTAGGTCGTTTTAAAAGAACTCAGTTGAACCAGGGCGAGCATTGCCTCCACTCGTTCCACCCGCTGCGCCTGGTTGACCCGCTGGACCTTCAGCGCGAATTCGACGTTTTCGAATACAGTCATGTGCGGCCATAATGCCAGGTCTTGGAACACGAACCCGAGGCCGCGTTCGTGCGGCGGTACCATGACGCGGCCATCTTTGGAGGCGACCTGCCCGTTCAGCGAAACGGCGCCGCGATCGGGTGCCAGAAATCCGGCGATCAGCCGCAGGATCGTAGTCTTGCCTGAGCCCGATGGTCCAAACAGGATTACTCGCTCCCCAGGTTTAACCTTTAGATTGAAAGTTTCAAGGATGGGTTTGCCATCCTGAGCCTTGCCGACGTTCGAGAGTTCAATCATGAGTGACGTCCGCGCCGGAGCAGGAGCAGGGCGGCACTCGCGGGAACGGCGGCTAAGGCCATGGAGAACAAACAGAGCGCGGCGACCATCTCTTGCGATCCGTTCGCCATCAATGTGAGGGTGCGGGCCGTGAGCGTGTCCTGGCCGGGCGGGGACAACAGCAGGGGAAGGCTGGTGTCCCGCATGCACAAGATGAAAACCAGCAGCCAGACGGCGAGAAGAGGTCTGCGGAGTAAGGGAACAAGAATCGAAAGGACTCGCCGGAACCAGCCCGCGCCAGCGATTTGAGCCGCCTCTTCGAGTGAGGGTGAAAGTTGCGCGATGCTTGCCGCGGCTGCCCGCTCACCTACGGCGATGTACTGCATTACGAAGGCGCAGACCAACAGAGCGGGGGTGCCGTAGAGCCATGCGAGGGCCGGGCGGTTCCATGTTGTCATTACCGCGATGCCGATCAACGTCCCAGGTAGTCCAAAAAGCATCAGGGCCAAGGAGCCGCTGAGGGTTGCACCCGGAATGCTCTTACGCTGCGCCGCATATCCAAGGAGGAACCCCAGCGTCGTGATCGCTGACGCGGCGAGGGCCGCGTACAACAGCGTCCAGAAGAGGCTGTCCCCAGCCCGGGTCCAGGCCAGCGCGATTGCCGATGCCGACAACCCCTTGAAGACCAGCGCGCCACACGGCAATCCGACCAACGTGAACGCCATGGCGAGTATGCCTCCACAGAGCCAAGGATCGAAGCGGCCGAAAGATACAAGTCCACCTTCAGAACGGGTCCATCGAAAATGAAAATCTCCCGGACCGATCCATTTTCTGACTACGGCCAACCCCAGCAGACCGATAGCTGCCAGCGGAGACGCGGCGGCCGCGGCCGCACCCGGATTGTAGAACGCCGAGAATTGCACGAAGCTCTCCACCGGGAAGACTGCCAGGCGCAGAAAGGAAGGGGCGGCGAACTCGCCCAAGGCCAAGAGAAAACTCAAAAGGATTGCGAGTGCAATTCCGGGAGCGGCCAAACGAAGGGTGATGTTTCCCAGGACGCTTGGCCACGCGGCGCAAAGCCGCGCTGCATCCTCCAGCGACGGATTCACGCCGTCAAGCGCGGCAATAGTCAACAACAGTACTACCGGAAGGTAGGCTGTGCTGAGCACCAACACTCCGCCGGACAGTCCAAATAACCAATCCGACGTGGTCACGCCGATGGACTCACCGAACCATTGGCTGAGCAATCCTTGGCGTCCCAGGATCTGAAACCATCCATTCGCCAAAACGTACGGTGGAAATAGCAATGGAAGACAGAACAGTGCGACAAGCCACCCCTTCAATGGCAGTGTGGACTTCGCTGCCAGGAGCGCAAGCGGTACGCCTATCAAAGTGGCAGCCAGAGTTGCAGATCCGGCGAGCAGAAGGCTGTTTCCGAACAGTTTCCAGGTCCGTGCCGTCCCGAGCGTTTGCGCGTAATTCCCCCAGCCGATCAAGCCCGCGGAAACGAAGCTATCGGCAAGCAGGACGCAGAGCGGCAATAGCCCGATAAGCGCAAAAACAAGGATAGCGGCTCCAAGAGCCCACTCCTTGGAGGTCAGTAGCCTGCCCATTCTTTCAGCACCGGCTGGATTGCCTGCAACTTCGCGCCAAGATCCGCGAAATTCACCTTCATGATCTTCAACTCGCCGATTGGTTTCAGTTCGGCGGGCGGCGTTACGCCGGAGTGAAGCGGGATCTGGGCGCAATTCGCTAGCGCCAGCTTTCGTTCCGTGTCCTTTGAGACCAGGTACTCCATGACTTTGCGGCCGTTTGCCGGATTGGGACCGCCGCGAATCAATGCGACCGCATTCGGAATCAGGAGGAGCCCAGGTTCCCCTTGGCCCTGATCCGGGTAGACGATCTCAATGGGTTTCCCCTGGCGGATACGATCGACTGCGTCGTCGCTATCGACCAGTGCAAAGTCGAATTCGCCGGACGCCACAAAGTCCGCGCTCTCGCCATTTCCGGTGGAGAGTTTCACCTGATTCGCTTTCATTGAGGCGAGTAGCTGCCTGGCTTTATCGTCTCCCCACACAGTGAAGAGGGCAGCCATTTGCGCCGTTGTCGTGCCAAAGAGCGGATTCGCCATTACTCCTCGCCCCCTCGCCTTGGCGTCTGTGTAGGAGAGCATTCCTACCGGCCTGAATTTGGCGTTCTTGTTCACCACAAAAACGCGCGCACGGGCGGAGAAGCCCGTCCAGAAGCCTTGCGGATCTTTGAACTGCTCCGGTATGTCCTGCGCATTATCGGGCTTGAATGCCACCGATAGATTCTGCTGACGAAGAACGTCCGCACGAACGGGCTCATTCGCCCAATAGACGTCCGCTTGCGGATTGGCCTTCTCCGCGAGGAGGCGGTTCATTACCCCGGTGCTTTTCGCCTCCTCGGTGTCGTAGACGGCACTGACGCGAATACCCGTTTCTTTTTCGAAGTCTTTAAGAATGGGCTCCGAGAAGACTCGATCTTCGCTGGCGTAAACCGTGACTGTGTTCTCACTCTTTCCACCGCAGCCAATGAGAACCGCGATCGAGATGAAACAAGCAAGGCGCATCTAGTTAGCCTTTTTGCCTTTGGCCAATTCGTTCAGGGCTGCCTTAAACCCTGTTGCGAGCTTCTCCGCGGGACCCGTTCCCCAGTAATGCAGGAAATAAATAGCCGGTTTCGTATCGGTCATGTGGTGATGAATCGCGACCACATTCAGTCCATTCGAGCGTAGCGCCTTCAGTACCGGAGTCAGTTCATCCGCCAGCATGGCGACGTCGCCGGCGATCTGGGCATTGGCATCGCTGCCAAAGAAAGCCGCCCACGTATTCAGGCCCATCCGGGCATTGATGGTGGCGCCCATCTCCATCACCTTAAGATCGGCGCGGCCGATCGTGATTTTGTACACCGCGCCATTCTGCTCACCGGTGTGCCCAACAATTCCGGCGATCTTCGCCGTGTCTATTTGACCGGTTGAAACCGAACCGCTTCCACCCGTAACCGTGCTCTGATGAGTTTGCGGGACCTTGCCGATTAAATCTACCGCCGGTTTCGCGTTCTTCGCCAGATCGGCCGCCTTGCCGTGCCCATGGACATGCATAAAATAGATGCGCGGGCTTTCAAAGAAAAAATGATTGTGGATGGCCGTGACTTCGAGGCCGTTTTCGAGCAGAGCGGACATGACTGGATTGACTTCATCCTCCAGGAGAACCAGGTCTCCCATCATCACGTCCATTCCGCCGGTGCCTTTGGTCAGCGCAAGCCAGCCGCCAAATCCGAACGGCGTTGGCGTCGCTATACCGTCAATGGTCACTTTTAGATCGTTGCGGGGAATATTGATCTTGAGAACTTTGTCCTTAAAGTCCCCCTGTTTCCCAAGCGTTTTCATTGCTTGTTCGTAGTCGGACGGCATTGGTTGCCCGTAGGCCGCCGCCGCCAAAAATACTCCGGTCAATAGCGTTCTCGTCATTGTTTCAGTCCTTTCGTTGCACTATCCGTCACCTGGAAGTCGTCGAAATAGGTGACACTGTCGGCCTTTGTCCAAAGACCCGTCTTTCCCGGTTGCGAGAACGTCGCGTCCTCTATCTCCATTATTTTTTGACCGTCGAAGGAGACCGTAAAAGTTGCGTCTTTGAAGTCTACTTTGAGGGTGTTCCACGTCTGCTTAGGCACCGGATGCTTCACGCCGTAGGTCCGCGATGGCAGCCCCTTGGGCGCGAGCGAAATCCGTTCGCCCTTCTCGACCTTGTACAGAACGACGTTGTTTTCCAGGGAATTGACACGGACGATGTAGTAGTTGTTAGCGTCGCGGAACCGCCACATGATTCCCGCCGCCTGGTCTACCTTTCCGGCGATCGTTTTGAATCGTACACTGACGGAGCCGTCCTTCAAGGTCGCTCGGTCATAGACAGCGATTGGAAACCGGCCTCCGGTTGAGTCGGTCGAGGTCTGCGCCAGGACGTTCGGCTTGCTCGGCGCGGAAGGATCCCCGAGTATTTCCCATTTCGGAGTTCCGCCCTTATGTGTCATCCCGGCCGTCCAGCCTGGAGGGGTCGTACCAGGCGGTGCGTCGTCAAAGTGGATTATCTGGGCGTTCATGCTCAGGGTGAAAAGAAGCCCGGTCACTCCTAGCGTCTTCATGTGGATTAAGTCTCCTATGCCGAGTGTCGCCGATAAACCTTTGGGTTTCCTGAGTGCGTTCCTCAGGTGATCCTAAGGCCGGTGTGCCAAGCTCAAGTTTCTTACGATCACACTATGCGCATCCTTGTAGTCGAGGACGATTCAAAGATGGCGGCGCTTCTCCATCGTGGTCTTTCCGCGGCCGGCCACAAGGTGGAGCTCGCGGCCGACGGCAAATCCGGATTGGAGAAAGCGTCGAACCAGGCCTTTGACGCGATTGTCCTCGACGTCATGCTACCGGGATCTGACGGCTTTACACTCACCAAAAAGTTGCGATCTCAGGGAAACAAAGTTCCGATTTTGATGTTGACGGGACGCGACTCAGCCAGGGACATAGTGCATGGATTGGACGTGGGGGCCGATGACTATCTGATCAAGCCGTTTTCGTTTGATGTCCTCTTGGCGCGTTTGCGGGTGATCACCCGGCGACTCTCGACGGATCAAAACGTGACCGTACATGTCGCAGATCTCACCGTAAACCGCGAGACGCACGAGGTTCGCCGTGGTGGCAAGTTCATCCCGCTCACCAAGACCGAGTATGTGATCCTTGAGCGGCTTGTCGCGCGTCCGGGATTTGTGGTGTCGCGCGACGCTCTGATAGAGGCCGTGTGGGGCTTCGATCGTGACGTTGAAAACAACACCCTTGATGTGTTCATCTGGCAGCTCCGGAGCAAGGTTGACGCCGGTGGAGCCTCGCGCCTGATCCAGACCGTCCGCGGATTTGGCTATGCAATCAGGGAGGAGGATGTTGAATGAACTTCAAAGCCATCCGCATTCGACTCACGGTCTGGTATTTGACGATACTGGCGTTCGGACTTGGCGCCCTGGGCGTCGGTAGTTTTTATGCCATGCGGGCGAGCCTATTCCATGCCATCGACCATGACTTGGAAGACCGTATCATAGGCGTCGAAAAGTTCATGAACGAACAGATCGCATCTTTGACACTGATCGAAATCCGGGATGAATTTCGGGAACATTCTGTTCTGGGACCCGGCGGAGATCTTTTTCAGGTATGCAACCGAAAGGGTGAGTGGCTCTATCGGTCTTTGCCTCTGGAGAATAACCGGGTTTCGATCCTTCCGCCGGATCAATTGGGAGACGCACATTTGCAAGAGAATCTGACGGTCCAGAATACTCCGGTGAGGTTCGCCTCGCGACGGATCATCGTTCGCGGAGAGCCCTACACGGTACAGGTTGCCGCGCCGCTTTCCGAATTCTATGAAGCCCTGGAACGGTTCTCGACAATTCTATGGTTCTCGGTTCCATTGCTGCTTCTACTGGCATGCTTCGGCGGCTACTGGATCAGTTCAATGGCTCTGCAGCCAGTGGAGTCCGTTAGGGCCGCCGCTCAGCAAATTAGCATTTGCAATCTCTCGGAACGTTTGGTAGTTCCCGATTCAGGGGACGAACTGCAGCGTCTTTCCGAGACGCTGAATGACATGCTGGTCCGGCTCGGTGATTCGGTACAACGCATTTCGCAGTTCACCGCGGATGCCTCCCATGAATTGCGAGCACCGGTAACGCTGATCCGAACAACCGCTGAGCTTGCGATTCAACAGAACCGTTCCGAAGCGGACCTGATCGAGGACATGAAGCAAATTCTCGCGGAATCCAAGCGAACGGGACGGCTCATTGACAGCTTGTTGCTTTTGGCTCGGGTGGATTCTGGCGAAGCCGGACTCGACAAAGAGCTGACTGACCTCTCGGTTGGCGTCCGCCAAGCGGTTGAGGAGATTTCCAAGGCAGCTGCGGAAAAGGACATTCGGATTGATTTGAAGGCGCCTGACAACCCCGTTGTCGTGTTTGGGGATGCGGACTCGCTCCGGCGCGCCGTCGTCATTTTGCTGGACAACGCGATCAAGTATTCGTCTGAGTCATCCTGCGTAGCTGTCTCCATCGCCGTCAACACGCAAACCGGGCAGGCGATTTGCCGTGTAAAGGATACGGGAATTGGCATCGCGTCTGACGATCTCCGAAGCATCTTCGACCGGTTTTGGAGGGCCGACAAAGTTCGTTCCCGAGGCTTGGGCGGGGTCGGCCTTGGACTGTCCATTGCGAAGTGGATCGTCGATCAGCATCAAGGAACAATTCACGTGTCGAGTGAACCGGGGAAAGGCTCTCAATTTGAGATTCGAATCCCATTGGACCCACAACATCAGTAAGGAGAATCATGACAACATCGCGCAGAATCGCTTTGGCCGTCCTCAAGGCAGGCACAACCAGTCTCTTCGGGCAGCAGCCAACGGCTAAACAGACTCCTCCCAAGATTGTGTTCATATGCGAACACGGCGCCGCCAAGAGCGTCATTGCCACTGCGGAATTGAAGCGGCTTGCCAAAGAACGAGGGCGACTGTTAAATGTCGAATCACGAGGCACTAACCCCGACGCGCAAATCGCCGCCGATGTTCGCCACGGCTTGAAAGCCGATGGAATGGATCTGGGTGACGCCAAACCTGCAAAGGTGTCCGCCAAGGATCTTGACGGCGCAACGACAGTAGTCAGTTTCGGGCCAGATCTCTCCCCTTTGTTGCCGAAGGATCAGTTCGGAAAGTCGAGCTGTTTCTCGAACCAAAAGACTACAGGCTTTGTCACGAAATGCGGCCGGTGTCCGGTCCCCGGATGGAAAATCTCGTCAAGCAAGCCTTCGCGCTTCCCCGCGTTTTTGCCACCCGGTCTTGAAGCTCCCGGAAGTAACTTTCGCCGAACCGCGGAATCGCGACCGTCGCGTCTTCCAGGCCGTTGTAGACGAGGGTCGGTCCTCTGGCCGCATGAAGCGAGCAGCGCGATTACTTTCGCGTCGGAAACAGCCGCGCCGCTAGGATCGGTGACCGTCCCGTGAATTGTGCCGTTGCCCTGGGCGTGCAGTAGCGCGGCCGGGGAATATGCAATCGCTAAGCGTGTGAGTACATGCAACCTCCGCCGGTTTTTTACTGCATACTGCAAAGCAAGGGGAAGACTGCGGCTCCGCCGCGTCCAGCGGAGCGACCGCTACTTGAGGCTCTCGCAGGTACGACTCCCGGATGCGTTCAAACTCGCTGCGGATGATGGCGGCCTTGATGGCAAGCCGGATGAATTCCGCGCGGGCACCATTGCGGGGTGGTGCCACTTGGTCGAGTTGCGCCATTGTTTCGTCGTCGAGTCGAACGGAAACGCCTTTCATATAGAGCGAGTATAGAGAAGAACCCCTCCGCTCGCCAGCTCTCAGCCACTCAAGCAATTGTGTTACCATCTATTTAGGAGATCTCTTTAATGGCCAAACCCGCCTTCGCTAAGGACGCTCAGGTAGAACATGGCAGGTTCGGGCTCGGGCAAGTTGTCGAATGTACCGAAGAGCACGTCAAAATCAATTTCGACGAACACGGTGAAAAGAAGTTTGTCCTCTCCATCGTTATCGCGAACTTGAAGAAGAGTGATCGCACCCCGCCCGCCGGTAAGAAGAAAACAACGCGTAAGAAGGCCGCCGCTCCGGCTGCTGCGGTTGCCGTCTAACTTACTTTCCGAGTTGCCTCCTCACCTTGTGCAGTAATCGCCGTGCCTCTTCCAGCGAAGGGGCGGCGGCTATTTCTTTCTCAGCTTCTTCCAATCGATTCGTCTGGTAGTGAGCGCGGCCTAGTTCAAATCGAACTAGCTCATAACGGGGAAATTGCCTGGCCGCCGACGCCAAAACCACGGCCGCCTCCGCCGCCCGCGCTTCCCTTATCAGAAACCGGCCCAAGTGATAACGCGGCTCCGGGTTCCGGTCCCGGTTTCCCTGAACGGCTTCCCGAAAATGGCGTTCCGCTTCCACCGGACGGCGCAACGCCTCGTACACCGAACCGAGCGCATCTTGGACACGCCATGGATCCCTGTCCGTAACGGCCAACGGGGAAAGCACCTTCAGCGCCGCGTCGTACTGGTCCAGCGAAAAAAGCGTTCGGCCCAGCAAGTAGCAGCCATTTGCCTCCCGCGCCGCGCACGACTTTTCCAAAACCGGCCGCGCATCCGCAAATCGTCTCTGCTCCAACAGCGGCATCGCCGCCGCCACCTGCCAGGCTAGAAACAGCGGAATCACTCGACCACTTCTAGCAGCCCGGCCTCGCGAAGCCCATTGAGAAAATGGCCGCGGGCATTCCGCGGATACCCATAATCCCACCATGGATTTTCGCCGCCGCTCTCCCAAACACGCACGTCCCGATGCTCCAACAAAGCCTCCAACCGCTCATCCGCCGCCGCCACGCGCTCCTCCAGTTGCAACAAACCAATCGCGCCGCGCAAATCCAGATCGTGCCGGTACTCCACCAGCCCATACGGATAGCCGCGCTCCACTTCCCCCACGAACTCCATCCACCGCTCCACTAGGCCTTCGCTACCCGCTTCCACGATGTGCGGCGGAAATCCGCTGTCTTCCAAATAAATGACGATCTCTTCTTCCGTCATGTGAGGTATACCTTAGGCTCCGGTTCGTACTCTATCAGAGCTTCCCGCCCATTGTTAAGGATGGACAGCCGTCCGGCTTCCACCACGAGCTCGTTATAACGGCTGTTGGCCGGTGTGGCCAATATTCCCTGCGCGTCAATCTCATTAAGCAGCGCCCGGCGCGCAGCCAAATCCCTCGCCGCGTCAACGCGGTAAATCACCTTCACCAGATATTCAACACTCCGTACACCGTAACCGACTGGCTCCAGCCCCGGCCCGCCCAGGTCGTTGTATTGGAAATAGTCCGGGCTTGGCTCGCTGTAAAAGGTGGCCCCCGGCGCGTCGGACTTCTTCGAGAACGTATAGCCCAGTCCGCGATATTGGTCGCTATGATCCAGCATCGCGCCGGTTCCGCCGCCGCAATAAAGCGTCATCCCCTGCGTATTCGGCCCCGGCCCTTCGTTCGGATAGCAGAGGGTGGTCTGCACGTTTAACACGGCGCCGTTGTCCCAGCGAACCCTGGTGTCGCACCACAGATAGCCCTGATTCCCGTTCGGATAGGTGTCGATAATGCCATAATTCGATACCGAAACGGGCTTCAAGCCGGTGATGAAGTGCACTAAATCGACGTAGTGGCAGCCAATGTACGTGAAACAGTCCGTGTTTTCGCAGGTACACCAGTTCTGGAAATTCGACTCGCGGTAGTACCACTTCTCCATCAAACGGGCCGTTCCCAGCTTGAATTCGCCCAGCCGCCCCTCCCGGTAAAGCTGCCGCGCCCGGTGCGCGCGGTCGTCAAATCGTTTGTGATACTCAACGCCGACAAACAACCCGCGCTCCCGCGCTTCGCGCTCGATTTCCAGCGATTCCTTTGCCGTCAGCACCAACGGCTTCACGCAGATCACGTGCTGATTATTCCGAAGCGCTTCCATCGTCGCCGCAAAGTGCAACTGGTCCGGCAATGCCACAATCACAATCGAGCGCTCCGGCATTTCGGCGATCACCGATTTGTAAAGATCCGCCTGGGGTCCGCCCGCGAACTCCTCCGGATACGCGGTGAACGACTGCCCAGGAAACGCATGCAAAATCGACGGCGCCGCCGCAAGCGCTTGCACGGTTTTTGCATGTTGCGCGCACACCGTGATCGCGCCAATTTCCCCGTTGCGCTGCATTTTATACAGCGCCGGCAGAATCTGATCGTGCGTGATCATCCCGCCGCCGACGACCAGGACGGGCTTCATCCGGCCAACGCCTCGACAAATGCTTCTTCAAACGCCGCCAGACTCTCGTCTACCGCCTCCGCCGTGATATTCAGCGGCGGGCAAACCTTGATCGTCCCGCCGCCGAACCCGACCGGCGAGAAAAGCAATACGCCCTTCTCAATCGATTTCCGGATCGCGTTCCAAGCCAGATCGGCGTCCGGCTCCGTGGTCCCCGGCTTGACGCAAGCAATGCCGACGACCAGCCCCTTGCCGTCCACCCAGCCGATCTCTGGGTACTTGGCCTGCATCCCGCGGAAATAGGCGAGCATCCGGTCGCCCTGCACACGGGCATTTTCGGCCAGATTCTCTTTCAGAATCAGTTCCAGCGAAGCCGCCGCCGCCGCCACGCATATCGGATTCCCGGAGTGCGTCGAAGTCATCGAGCCCGACGGATGCAGGTCCATGATGTCTGGCCGGCCGATCACCGCCGCGATCGGCAGCGAACTCGAAATGCCCTTCCCCCAGGTCGTCAGGTCCGGCACGATATCGTAGTGTTCAAATCCCCACAGCTTGCCGGTGCGTCCGAATCCCGCCTGCACTTCGTCACAAGTCAGCAGCGCTTGATGCCGGCGGCACCACGCCTGTAGCCGCTTCATATACTCCGTTGGCGCGAAGGACGCGCTACCGCCCTGGTAGGTTTCCAGGATCACGCCCGCCACGTTGGCCGGGCTGACGCCTTTGTCCGCCAACTGCTTTTCGAAATAGGCAAACGACGTGTCCGGGGTCCGGAACCCATCGGGAAACTGGAGCTGCACAAATCCGGCGTCCAGATTGACGATCCACTCCTTCAGCGATGGAATGCCGCCCGCCTGCTGCGAGCCCAGCGTGCGCCCATGGAAGGCCTTCTCAAAGCTGACGATGACGACCTTCTCCCGCCCTCCAACTTTCACGCCGTGGGTACGCATCAGTTTGATCGCGCACTCCACGGTTTCCGACCCGGTTGTCAGCAGGAACACTTTCTTCAATGGCTCCGGCATCAGATCGGCCAGCCGCTTCACGAAGTTCGCGCGAATCTCGTTGGGGAAGCAGTAGTTAGTCAGGAGTCCATGCGCGGCCTGCTTCTGTATTGCCTCAATAATTTCCTTGCGCCCATGTCCGGCATTGGTGATCAGGACGCCGCTCGACCAGTCAATCCAGCGGTTCCCCCAGCGGTCCCAAACGGAGAAATTCTCCGCCCGGTCCCAAACAACGGGCGGCTGGCCCTGCATGGCCACCGGTTCGTAGTCGTGCAGTCGCTGGAGGATTGGCAGCGATTCGGGAACGGGGAAATCGGTAACAATTTGCCGTAGCGCGGTGTCCACCCGGGGAATAGGGTGCGCGGCGAGTTCGTAAGTTCTGACCATGGAACCTCCTATTGTCCGGTAACAGACGTGAAACGCGCAAATGTTGACCGGCGTCAATTGTTTCATGAGCGTTGCAAACACGGTCCGCGTGCAAGAGAGTTTCCTGGCAGGAATGGAAAAAAGGGCGTTGATCTGGATGGCGGGCCGCCTGCCCAAGGGGATCAACTCAGACCATCTGACGGTGCTCGGACTGAGTTCCATGATCGCCGCCGCCCTCGCGTATTGGATCTCCGCCGCCAGCCCGAACGCTCTGTGGATCGTCAATATCTGTCTGGTGTTGAATTGGTTTGGAGATTCGCTCGACGGTACGGTCGCGCGGGTTCGCAACCGGCAACGGCCGCGCTATGGCTACTATGTCGATCACGTTGTGGATGTCATCGCCATCTCGATTTTGATGACTGGCATGGCGCTTGGGGGGCAGCTTCGTCCGGGCATCGCGGGCGTTTTCCTCGTCGGCTACTTACTGCTTAGCAGTGAGGTGTTTCTGGCCACCCATGCGCTTAATAAATTCAAGATCAGCTACTTTAAGTTTGGCCCGACGGAACTGCGAATTCTGTTGATCGCCGGCAATTTATTCGTCTATTACATGAATCCGCAAATTGCCTGGTTTGGAGACATCTGGCAGCTTTTCGATGTAGGTTTCGCGATCGGCGCATTTGGCGTGTTATTGGTGTTCGCCACTACCGCCATCCGCCACACAGTGCAGTTGTATAACGAGGAGCGTCTCGATTGATCCAGCGGTGGCTGCGTTTCAACGCGGTCGGTTTGGCCGGCATTTTGGTGCAACTGGCCGCGTTGGCGACGCTAAAACAGTTCGCTGAACTCCCAACGCTGGCCGCCACCGCCCTCGCCGTTGAACTCGCCGTACTTCACAACTTCTTCTGGCACGAACGCTGGACTTGGAGGACACACGGAACGCCCGGCCTCGCCCGACGGTTATTGCGCTTCCATTTGGCCAATGGCCTGGTGTCCCTGGGATCGAACTTACTCTGGATGCGAATCCTCTCAGGATCCTTGGGGATGCACTACCTGCCCGCGAACGCTATCAGTATCGCGGTGACGGCGCTTTTGAATTTCGCCCTCAGTGAGCGCTTCGTATTTACTCCACCCACTCCACGCCAGACGATTCCAGCATCCCGCCCAGCACATCCGCCGCGTCTTGCTCCACCGCCTGCAAGACCTTCTCCGCGAACGTCCGGTCATTGGAAATAGTAACCGCGCTGACCAGCGCCCGGTTCAAAATGCCGGAAGGCCCGATCTCCGCCACCGCCACATTATGGCGGCTGCGGAGCCGGGCCTTCAAACTCCGAATAACGTTACGGCGGTCCTTTAGCGATTCGGCATGTTCAATGCGCAATTCGAGATGGAGGACGCCGATGATCGGCATGGCTTAGGAAAGGTCGCGCGCCATCTGCTCAGTGGCGAAAGCTTCGATAACGTCGCCCTTCTCCATGTCGTTAAACCCGTTGATGGAGATACCGCATTCAAAGCCTGTACGCACTTCGCTCGCATCGTCTTTGAAGCGCTTGAGCGCGCTGATCCTGCCAGTGAAGACGACCTTCTTGTCCCGGTTGACGCGCACTTCCGCGGTCCGGGGAATCGTGCCGTCGAGGACATAACAGCCAGCCACCGTGCCAATCTTCGAGATGCGGAAGATCTCGCGCACTTCGGCGCTGCCTTTGTACACCTCTTTGAAGACCGGGGCCAGCAGGCCGGTCATGGCCTTCTTAATCTCGTCGGTAACTTCGTAGATGATCGAATGCGGACGGACGTCGATTTTTTCGCGCTCCGCCGCCGCCGCCGCGTTGCGATCCGGCTTCACGTTGAAGCCGATAACAATCGCGTTTGACGCCGTAGCCAGCATGACGTCGGTTTCGGTAATCGCGCCAACACCGGTCAGCAATACCCGGACCCGCACCTGATCGGTGGTCATCTTCTGCAGCGTGTCGGACAGCACTTCCGCGCTGCCGCCCACGTCCGCTTTAATGATGATGTTGAGATCCTTGATCGAGCCTTCCTTCATGTGCGTATGCAGCGCCTCAAGCGTCATCCGCTTGTTCTTGGCCATCTGCACCTCACGGGAATGCCTTTCGCGGAACATAACGATCTGCTTGGCCTTGGCCGTGTCGGTCACCATCTGGAACGGATCGCCAACTTCGGGCAACATATCCAGACCCAGGACTTCCACCGGGGTCGCCGGACCGGCCTCGCGCACTGGCCCGCCCTGATCGTCGAACATTGCGCGGACCTTGCCGAATACCGAACCGCAGAGGAAAAATGCCCCTACGCGCAACGTACCATTGCGCACCAGCACCGTCGCCACCGGACCGCGACCCTTATCCAACTTGGCTTCCAGCACATTGCCGATCGCCGGACGCGTCGGATTCGCCTTGAGCGCCTTGATATCGGCTACCAGCAGGATCATTTCCAGCAACAGATCGAGGTTCAGCTTGGCCTTAGCCGAAACGGGCACCATAACAGTGTCGCCACCCCAGTCTTCAGCCAACAGCCCACGGTCGGACAATTGTTGCTTAATGCGGTCGATCTGCGCGTCGGGCTTGTCGATCTTGTTGATGGCGACAATGATCGGAACGCCGGCCGCTTTGGCGTGATTGATCGCTTCGACGGTTTGCGGCATAACACCGTCGTCGGCCGCCACCACCAGTATGACAACGTCGGTCACCTTCGCGCCGCGAGCGCGCATGCGGGTGAACGCTTCGTGACCCGGCGTATCGATGAAGACAATCTTCTTGCCGTGAATTTCAACCTGATACGCGCCAATGTGCTGGGTAATGCCGCCGGCTTCACGCTCCGCGACGCGCGCCAGACGGATGGCGTCCAGCAGCGAGGTTTTGCCGTGATCGACGTGGCCCATAATGGTAACGACTGGCGCACGGACGACAAGATCCTTGGGATCTTCGGCCAATTCCACTTCCCAGGTCTGCTCGTCTTCGTAGCTGACCTGCGAGGCGAGAGCGCCAAAATCTTTGGAAATGTCCTCGGCCAGCTTGACGTCAATGGTCTGATTGATGGTGGCGAAAAACTTCCGGTCGACAAGCTTCTTAATGACCAGCGTCGTCTTAATTCCGAGTTTTTCGGCCAATTCTTTAACCGTAATGCCCTCGGAAACCGTAATCTCTTTCCCTTTCGCCAGCAGGAGGTCTGTATTTTCCTTCTTGGCGTAGATGGGACGGAGCTTGCCTTCTTCGGCCTCCTTGACGCGCCCCTGATTGGGACGTTTCCGCGTATCGACACGACGGCTGGGATCGACCGGCATCGGCATCGCCGTTGGCTGCAACATGTTGGCCGAAGTGGGGTGCATCGGCCGGCCACGCCCTGGACCGCTTGGACCGCCGCCGCCAGGTCGAGACCCATAAGCGGGCTGGCCTGGCCCGGTGGGCCGGCCAGGAGAAGGCATGCCGGCGCGAGGGGCGCCGCCGCCTGCCCCGCCACTGTAACCGCCGCCTTGATAGATGGGACGTCCTGGCGCCGGAGCGCCGGGCCTAGGGCCGGGAGCGCCGGGCCTAGGCCCGGGAGGGCCGGGCCGTGGGCCGGGAGGGCTCTGCAACTGCTTGAGCCGGTCCACCATGTCGGGCCGGGGCGGAACGATGGGGCGCGCCGAAGGCTGGCCAGCCAAAGGACGGCTGGCGCCGCCTGTGGATAGATACTGCGACGGCCGCGGCGACGGAGCGCCGGGTCCGGAAGGACGCGGCTGCATCGGCGGGCGAGGAGCGGCCAGCGGCATAGGCGCGCGTTGCACCGGCACCCCGGGCAAGGCGCTCGCCTGCGGCCCGCCACCGCTAGAAGTTCCAACAAAAACGGCCGGAGGCGCCATTGGCCGTGCCGCCGCCGGGCGCGGCTGAGCCGGCGGCGGCAGCGGACGCGGAGTGCCCGGCATCCCCGACCCCGGAGTCACGAGGGGCTGGCGGGGACCGGAAAGAATCTGGCCAGGCCGCGGCGGCGAAACAGGTTGCGCCGGGCGGGCGGTAGCAATTGGCAATGAAGGGACCTTTGGCGCGATGGGTTCTGGCTGCTTCGGCACGCCGGCCGAAATCGGAGGAATGATCGGGCTGCCCGAAGCCAATGGCGGCCGGAGCGGAGCAATCGATTTTTTAGTTTCGACAGACGGCTCCGCCGCTTCCGCCGCTGGTTCGACGAGCTTGGACGGAACCGTTACGGGCTGTGCCGGCGCGGGCGCAGTTGCAGCCGTAACGCGCGGGACCGCGGCCGCGGGCGCCGCTACGGGAGGCCGGATCGCCATTGCCGGCCGTTGCGGTGGCGGTGGCGGTGGCGGGGCTTCCACCGGCGGCCCGTCATCATTCTCGCCGCCGCTCAAGTCGGCGTGCGGGTCGTCCTCTATCCGGTACCGGGCCACACTGGGATCGTCCTTAAGATGAGAACGGATCAGGAGAGCAAGATCGTCGTCGATCGAACTGGAGTGGGTCTTCTTGTCTTGGACGCCCAGGTTTGGGAGGGCGTCAATGATCGCGCTAGGCTTGACCTCGAGCTCCCTGGCCAGTTCGTTAATTCGAATCTTACTCATAGATGGAGAAAAAAAATGGAAACACGGCGTTGGCGTCCGGGTCATTACGGCAGATTGACGGTGACGCGAGCCGTTACTACCCCTTCTGTCATGGTAACAGATTCACTCCAAATCAGATGAAGTGACGGCTCTGGTCTCTAATTCGGGCAATCTTTATGCTTCTTTTTCCGGTTCAATCGCCGGTTCAACTTCGGGGATTGGTTCCGGTTCCGGTTCAACTACCGCATCGGCGGAGGCGGGCGGCTCGGTCACAGGGACTGTTTCTTCCGCCGGGTCGATCGCCCCGGCAGCCGCTTCCGGCACAGCGGGGCCGTCGGCGGCAGGCGCCGCGGCAACGTCCGCCGACGCTTCGTCCTCATACGGACCGTAATAGGCGTTCACCGAGTACTGGATACTCTCCAGTGCCTTAGGCGTAATCCCTGGAATCGCTTGAATCTGTTCCGGCGTCATCGATCCCAAACGCTCCACCGTGCCAATCCCGGCTTCGAACAGCCGTTCAACTACGTTTTCCGGCAAACCAAAGTCGATCAATACCGACAATGGAGCGCCGGAAACTTGCAATTGCGCCATTTGCACTTCCACTTCCCGGCGCTTTTCTTCTTCGCTCTTTATGTCGATTTTCCAGCCGATTAGCTTTGCCGCCAACCGCACATTCTGACCCTTTTTGCCGATCGCCAACGACAGTTGGTTGTCATCGACGATCACTTCCATGTGGCGATTATGCGAATCCAGGACCGATACACGGCTGATCTTCGCCGGACTCAGCGCGTGCGTCGCAAACAGAATCGGATCCTCGGAATACTCAATAATGTCGATTTTCTCGCCGCGCAACTCGCGAATGATCGACTGTACGCGCATGCCCTTCATGCCAACGCAGGCACCCACCGAATCCACGTCCCGGTCCCGGCTGGCGACGGCTATTTTCGTCCGCTCACCCGCTTCCCGCGCGCATGCCTTGATCACCACAGTGTTGTCGTAAATTTCCGGAACTTCCTGCTCAAATAGGCGCTTGACGAACTCGCAATCGGCGCGCGACAGCACCACGCCGGAATTCTTCCCGCTTCGCTCAACACTTTTAATGACGCACCGCACACGGTCGCCGATCTGGAAACTCTCCAGCCGCGACTGCTCCCGCTTGCCCAGGCGCGCCTCTGTCTTGCTGCTAAGGTCGCAGACCAGATCGCCCATCTCCATGCGCTTTACGGTGCAATTCACCAGTTCGCCCACGCGGTTGTGGAACTCGTTGAAGATGGTGTCGCGTTCCGCCTCGCGCACCTTCTGCATGATGACCTGTTTCGCCGTTTGCGCCGAAATACGCCCCAGCGATTCCGTTTTCTTGGGAAACTTGACAATCCCGCCAAGCTGCGCGGCTTTGTCGTATTCCAAGGCGTCCGGAAGCGTGATCTCGCGGACAGGATCCTGCACCTCCGCCACGATCACTTTCACTGCGGAAAGCTGAATAGCGCCCGTTTTCTCGTCGAAATCGGCGATCAGTTCTTCGTTCCCTTTGAACTGTTTACGCGCCGCCGCCAGCATCGCGTCTTTCACCGCGTCAATGACGACCTGCGGGTTAATGCCCTTTTCCTTGCTCAGCAATTCGATGGACTGATAAATAGTTCCCACGCGAAACTCCTCTTCCTACCACTCAAACTTCAAATTCGCCTTTTTCACGCTGTCCAGCGGGATCCGCGCCGTTTTACCATCGGCCGTCTCCACCGTCAGGACATTCTCCGCAAAAGCCTGGAGTACACCGATCCATGTCGTGGAATTCGACATCGGTTCCCGCAAAACGACTTTCACTTTCTTGCCGACAGACTTCTCAAAATCACGCGGCCGGCTCAGCTTTCGTTCCACACCGGGAGAACTGACTTCCAGCGTGTACTCGCCGCCGGGGATCAACTCGTCCGCGTCAAGTAAAGCTTCGACGCCCGTGGAAACCGTCTCGCAATCGGTGTGCGTAACGCCGCCATCTTTGTCCACATATATACGCAAAACCCGATGCTTGCCGCCGCCCAGGAATTCAATATCGGTAATCTCCACGTCGGCAGCGCGCGCCACCCGATCGGCGATCTCCGAGATTTTGTCGGTCAACTCTTGCCGCATGGTTCCACTGGCGAGGCAAATAAAAAAGTGGGCTTTCGCCCACTTGTCGTTTGCCGTCGTTGATTCCTATTGTACATCGCCGGCGGTGTTCCGCAAGGGGGCAGTGTCCAGAGTACTCTAACGAGTTGTCGACGGTCACGAGCTTGAATTGTGAAGTGAGCCAATCCGAAGGACCGGCAAAATCAGAGTCCGCCGGAATTGAGGTCTTCCGCCGTAGACGCATCTCCATTGACTGGTCCCGGAAAGCTTCACAAGAACGCCGCGGATGGCAGGAACACCATGATTCGTAGAAGCTCGTCTTTACCTCGTAATGGCGCCGCGTGAAAAACGGTTTTCATGAATTGATCAGCTCCGCTGGCGGAGCTATGTTTATGATTTCGATCTGTTTGAGATGCCTCTCTGGCTCGCTCCACCATGTCTCCTTCATGGCCTCGACCGCCGCCTCATCTGAGACTGGCGAAGCGTAACCATATCGTCAGTAAGAAGGCGTTCTTTAACGCGACCCTTAAATTGTGCCATTGTCCCGCAATGAACTTGTCTTCCGAATGGGATCCCGGCGAGGCGGGCATTACGTCGACACGCATCAACCAAAATTGGGTCCCAGTTGAAAGTGGCAATCACGTACTTGCTTCGGAGTGAGAGTACGAGGCGGCCAATTTGGAAGTCGCATTTCAACGAAGAATCTCCGAACTTCGTTTTCAACCAGATCAGCGGTCTTCTGGTATTGGGCAGCCTGCCGTAATTCGGCATAAAGCTCCTCGAAGTTCCGATCAATGCCTTCCAAACCAGCTTGTCTGAGTAATTCCCCAACGCCATTGAACGAAACCAATTCATTCATTACTGGCCCACTTCGACCATCTGCGTCACCGTCTGAAAACGCCGCATGGCTTGCCCCCGCGCCCAAGAGAACCACATGGGGGCGCTGCTCCATACAGAGGTCGACAATTTCCGCAGCAGGCATCTTAGCCATTGCGACAGTCATGTCGTCAAAACAATGGTGGGCGGTCACGGGCTTGAACCGTGGACCTCCTGCTTGTAAGGCAGGCGCTCTAACCAACTGAGCTAACCGCCCCTCTTCGGTATTATTATCTCACGCCGGTGCGCAGTCCCGGCATGCCCCGTACAATAGCAGGTCATGGCCCGCTACATGAAAGCCTTGCGGCGCTAGTTTTTGCACGTTCGGCAGGCAGGCATTCATTTCATAAACCTTCCCGCAGGTTCGGCAGTGGAAGTGGTGATGATGCTCCTTGCCGGCGAGTTCGTAGTGCGTCACTTCTCCCGGTAACTCCACGGCGGTCAGCCATTCCTCCTCCAGCAACGACTTTATATTCCGGTAAACCGTAGCGATCCCCAGACCGGTATGACGGGTCGCGGCCAGTTCCAAGACCTCGCTCGGATCCAGGGGACGGTCGGTTCCCAGAAACGCCGCTCTGATGGCGCGGCGCTGGCGCGTGTCTCGCGTCGCTCCGCGTTCACTCCCGGATTGCTCGATCTCGGACATTTTAGTCCCCACTTAAATAAGATTCAATGTTCCGTGGTGATCGCAGTGGCCACCATGGGGATGATGCAAGTGCCCGGCGACCAGATAATCCGTGTGATCGCCGTGCGGGACCGCTTCGTGGCCGCAATGGGGGCCGTGCTCGTGGCCGGTTTCATGCCCCTGGCAGTCGTGGCCCGCCGTACAATCCTCCGGGTTTGATCCGCCAACCCGAATCGAGTGTTCATCGTAGTGATCATTGTGATGATGGTGCAGGTGCCCATCATGCAAATAATCGACATGATCTTCGTGCTGTACCGCGGTGTGGCCGCATCCCGGTCCGTGAACGTGGATATGGTCACTATTAGTATGCATTTGGTGTGACATAAACTCTAGCTGTTTCCTTTCTTCCATTCATAGCCGCCTGTCGCGGCTCGCCCGCATGCTCCAAGGCGTTGAAGATGAGTTCCGCGACATGGTGGTCGGCCAAGCCATATACGATGTGCTTCCCCTGCCTGCGTCGCGATACCAACCCTTCGTTGCGCAGTACCCGCAATCGTTGTGAGATCGTCGAAATCTCTTCGCCCTCCGCCTCGGACACCTCGGTCACACAGGCCTCCCCTTTTGCCAGCAACGCCAGCAGCCGCAGCCGTGACGGTTCTCCTAGAGCGCGGAAAATCCGGGATGCGCGCAGCAAGTCCGCCTCGCTGACTTCCATCACACGGCGCACTCCGGTGTGCTCTTCCAGCCGGCAACGAGGATCGGCAATTTCTGGCATTTGAATCAACTGAACATTTGAACAGATGTTCAAATGAAAGAATAACCCGATCTGGAAGCTCTTGTCAACTCTAAGGGTGTTTTTACGTCCTGTGATATTCTGAGGGGATAAGATCCGCCGGAATACAGACACTACACCACACATGAAAAAGGCATTGATAACGGGCGTAACGGGGCAAGACGGCTCGTACTTAGCTGAGTTTCTACTGCACAAAGGGTATGAAGTACACGGGATAAAACGGCGCTCCAGCAGCTTTAATACGGGTCGCGTGGATAGCATTTACACGGACTTGCACGAGCATAACAAGCGGTTCTTCCTGCACTTCGGCGATCTATCGGATACCAGCAGCCTGTGGACGCTCCTCTATGACATTCGCCCGGACGAAGTGTATAACCTGGCCGCCCAGAGCCATGTCCGCGTTAGCTTCGACATACCGGAAAGCACCGGCGATATCACTGGCATGGGAGCGCTGCGCCTTCTGGAAGGTCTGCGCAAGACCGGCGTCAAGGCCCGTTTTTATCAGGCGTCGTCAAGCGAAATGTTCGGCTCGACCGCGCCGCCGCAAAATGAGACCACCCTTTTCCATCCGCGCAGCCCGTACGCCTGCGCGAAACTATTCGCCCATACGATGACGGTTAACTACCGTGAGAGCTACAACATGTTCGCCGTCAGCGGCATTCTCTTCAATCACGAGTCTCCGCGCCGCGGCGAGACGTTCGTGACGAGGAAAATCGCCCGCGCCGTCGCGCATATCAAGGCGGGACTGCAGGAAAAACTCTACCTGGGGAATCTGGACGCCAAACGCGATTGGGGATTCGCCAAAGAATACGTGGAAGCGATGTGGATGATGCTGCAACAGGAGGCCCCGGCCGATTATGTTATCGGCACGGGAGAGACACACAGCGTCCGCGACTACGTGGAAGCGGCGTTCGGCCACGTCAATCTCGATTGGACGAGGTACGTCGATTTTGACGGCCGTTATAACCGGCCCGCGGAAGTAGATGCGCTGCAGGCGGACCCTGACAAGGCCCGCGAACAGTTGGGATGGCGGCACCAGACGGGATTTTCCGAACTCGTGCGTCTGATGGTCGACGCCGAAATAGACGCCATAGAGCGTCAACGTGCCGGAGTGCTGCCGGCGGCCGTCTACAACGCATGACCAATTGTTCCCAAGGACAGGCATGTTGGATTTAAGAGGGAAAAGAGTCGTCGTCACCGGAGGAGGAGGCTTTCTCGGTTCGTTTGTGGTGGATCGGCTGCGCCATCGCGGTTGCGAGCGAATCATGGTACCGCGCAAGAAGGACTTCGACCTCACAAGGATGGATGGCATCGAGAAAATGTTCGCGGCTTTCCAGCCGGAGGTTATTTTCCACCTGGCGGCCGTCGTTGGCGGCATTGGCGCGAACGAAGTGAATCCCGGTTCATTCTTTTACCAGAACGCCATCATGGGCATTCAGCTTATCGAAGCCGCCCGTATACATCGTGTGGAGAAGACGATTGTCGCCGGGTCCATCTGCTCCTACCCCAAGATGACGCCGGTGCCTTTCAAGGAAGAGGATCTCTGGAACGGATACCCGGAAGAGACCAATGCGCCGTATGGCATCGCCAAAAAATCGCTGCTGGTGATGTGCCAGGCGTATCGCCGGCAGTACGGCATGAACGCCATTTTTCTAATGCCCGTCAATCTCTATGGTCCGCGGGACAATTTCGATCTGGAAACGTCGCACGTCATTCCCGCGCTCATCCGGAAAGCCGTCGAGGCCCGCGACAGGCGCGTGAATGAGCTGGTTTGCTGGGGCGATGGATCCCCCACACGGGAATTCCTCTACGTTGAAGACGCCGCCGAGGGCCTGATAACGGGCGCGGAGAGTTACGATGGCGAAGAACCGGTTAATCTCGGCAGCGGTTTCGAGGTTTCCATCAAAGATCTGACCGAGAAGATTACGCGTTTAGCGGGATTCCGGGGATCCATGGTCTGGGATACGGCCCGCCCCAATGGTCAGCCCCGCCGAATGCTCGACACTTCCAAAGCCGCCGCCTTTTTTGGGTTCCGCGCCAAAGTGAATTTGGAAGATGGGCTGGAAAGAACAATCAACTGGTACGAGAAGAACCCGGTGGGCGTGGCGTCCGACACGTAGTTGCAAAGCAATGGCCCCGGAAACTGCAAGCAGCCCCGCCGGTTCGGAAAACACGGAGTGGGCCGCTCGCAATTTGCGGGACCAGGTGCGTCAACTGGAGGCCGCCCTGCTGGCGCAACAGGATGTGCTGCAAGAGTGCAGGCAGCGGCTGGCGATCTTCGAAGAGGCCGCCGGTGAGCGGCTGCGGGTGATTCTGGAGGGCGACGAACTATTGAAAACCAGCGCGGAGGCAATCCTGGCCCTGCAATCCGAAACTGGTAAACTTCGGCGCCAAATACACGAACTGGAGACGTCCGCCGCCTGCCATGCCGAAGAACGGCAACGCCTGCAAGGCGCCTGTAGCGAAGTTGGCCGCGGAATGGAGGAATTGGCGAACCGTGAACGCGCGCTAACCCGTGAAATTCTTGAACTGCGGAATGAGTGGCTGGTACACTCAATACTTCGCCGTTTAAGTAGTCTTTTCTCGTAATGCCCCCACCCGCCCCCCTACGCATCGCCGTAAACTTGCGCCAATACTATAAAGGCAAAATCGGCGGGATGGAGAACTACGTGCGCAATGTTCTTGCCGGGTTGCAGCACCACGCGCTGACCATCTGGGTGCATGAGGAAGAGGCGGAAAACGTCCGCGCTTTCGCACCGCGCGCGGACGTGATCGGCATCACGCACCAGCAGGGCGCGGCGGCGATCGAGAAGGGTCTGCGGGGAGGCGGATTCGATCTGTTTTTCTGCCCGCTTCTGGTTCTGGAACCCCTGGTGGTGCCGCTGCCCTGCGCGGTCATGATGCCCGACGCGCAGCATGAGTTTTTCCCCGAATTTTTTGAACGGGACGTGCTGCAATGGCGCCGCCAAACGTACGGCCCCAGCGCCCTTAACACCGATATCCTCTTTACGCTGAGTGAGCACGCCAAGGCCACTATTGTCGAAAAGTTCCGCATCGACCCGGAGAAAATCGTCGTCATCCACTTGGACGCCGACGCCGAATTCCGTCAGCCGCTCCCCGCAACGCCATCACATGCCTTCCGCGCCCTTAAACTTCCGGCGAAATATCTTTATTTTCCCGCGAATTTCTGGCCGCATAAGAACCACAGCAACGTCTTTCAAGCCCTCAAAATTGCCGCCGCCAACGGCGAGCCGGATTTACATCTCGTCCTGAGCGGCTCGCCCGCCGGGAACGAAGCACTGCTGAACGAAGCCAATAGCCTCGGGCTTCGCGAGAGGGTCCACTTCAAGGGATACCTAGATAAGAAAATAATTCCGGAGGTCTACCAGAACTCGCTGGCCCTGTTATTCGCTACGAAATTCGAAGGCTTTGGAATTCCTCTACTTGAGGCGTTTTATTGCGGCGCGCCGGCCATCACCGCCAACTCCGGAAGCTGCGTGGAAGTCGCCGGCGACGCCGCCATTCTGGTCGACCCGCTCTCGCCGGAAAGCATCGCCGAAGGCGTCCTGAAAATTGCCGGCAACCCGGAACTCCGCCAACGCCTTGCCGCTAAAGGCGCCGAACGCGTCAAACAATTTTCCTGGCGGCGCGCCGTCGAACTTACCGAGTTGGCCTTCGGCAAAATCACAAGTCCCGCGCATCGCCGCTCGTCGCGCATCTCCATCGAAGAGTGGCCTCGTATCGGCATCGTCACGCCTACCTATAATATGGCCGGGTTCCTGGAGGAAACCATCACCAGCGTTCTCTCCCAGAATTACCCGAATCTCGATTATGTGGTTATGGACGGGGGGTCCAAGGACGGAACTGTGGAGATTCTGCGGAAGTACGATGGCAAACTCCGCTGGTGTTCCGAGCGGGACAGGGGGCAGGGAGACGCCATAAATAAAGGCTGGCACGCCGTTTCCGGCGACATTTTCGCCTATCTCAATGCCGACGACATTTATCTCCCCAACGCGCTTTCCACCATCGCGGGTCATTTCAAGCGGAATCCCGGCGTTGGCATGATCTACGGCGAGGCGTACCATGTCGACGTCAAGGGTAAAATCCTCGATCGCTACCCCACACAGCCGTTCGATCTGGAGACGCTCAAAAACCAGTGCTATGTCTGCCAGCCGGCCGCCTTCCTGCTGCGCGAAGCCTTCGCCAACGCCGGTATGATCGACGTCAACATGCACTTCGCGCTCGACTACGATCTGTGGATTCGCGTCGCCAAAATGTATGGCGTGCGCAAGGTCGACAATTACCTTGCCACCTCCCGCATGCACTTGGACAACAAGACTCTTTCCAGCCGCCGCAAGGTTTACCACGAAATTATTGAAACGGTGAAAAGGGAATACAGCTACGTGCCATATGAGTGGATTAACGGCTACGCGTGCTTTTTAGTGGACAGGAAGGATCAATATTTCGAACGCTCCAAGCCGTCGCTTCGGTCCTACGCCCTTAGCCTCGCCCTCGGCGCTTATCATAATCCTCACAACCTGCAACGCTACTGGGGCGAATGGCGGCGCATGACCGGCATCGGCGGCCAGTTCACGGGACGTTGGGAGGACGGCTGGATATCCCGCCGCTATGAGTGCGAAATCAATGTCGGTCAGGACAGCCGCGTCCTCCGCATCGCCGGCAAGCACGCGGCGCCTATTGAAAACCTCCAACTGCGCGTTCGCATTAATGGGCGAATCCTTGAAGAAAAACGTCTGGCCGCGCGGGGACCATTTGTCCTTGAGTTGAAACTCCCCCAGGATCTACGCGGCAAGCCATGCTTTCTGCTGATTGAAACCGACCGTACGTGGCGCCCAAAAGCAAACGGCGACTACCGCCAACTTTCCTGCATCATTGAAACCCTGGAACAGGCGGCGCCGGAAGAGCGATTGTGACCTGCCCCCTCGTCACCATCGTCACGCCGTCGTTTAATCAGGGACACTTCATTACCGCCACCATTGAGAGCGTCCTGTCGCAGGACTACCCGCGGATCGAATATATCGTCATGGACGGCGGCTCGACGGACTCGACAGCGGACGCCGTCCGCCCCTACCTTGACCGCCTGACGTTTATCTCCGAGAAGGATCGCGGCCAGACTCACGCCATAAACAAAGGGCTCCTGCTCGCCAAAGGCGAAGTGGTGGCTTATTTGAATTCCGACGACACGCTGCTCCCCGGCGCTGTTACGCGCGCCGTCGCCGCGCTTGATCGCCACCCTGATGCCGGCGCCATTTACGGCGATGGATTTCAAATCGATTACCACGGCAAGGTCAAGCAACAGTTCCCTTTCACCGAGCCCTTTAATCTCTGGAAACTGACCTTCGTGCTGGACTACATCCTGCAGCAGTCCGTCTTTTTCCGGCGTGCGTGTTTGCAGGAAATCGGCTGGTTCAATGAGAAGTTGCACTTCGGAATGGATTGGGACATTCTGGTCCGGCTGGGGAAGCGCTACGGCCTGGCGTATGTGCCCGAGACGCTGGGTTGCCTGCGGGAATATGAGGAGGCCAAGTCCTTCGCCGGCGGCGCCCGCCGCTTCGCCGAACTCGCCCGCCTGCTCCGCGCCCAGACCGGCGTGAAATATCCGCCCGGCTGGTGGTTCTACGGCCTCGATACTTACGATAAGATCTGGAGCGGCCGGATTCGCCGGTGGATCCCCGGCGGGCTGGGTCGCTATCTGGCGATGCGCTTCGTCCACCTCTGCCGCGCCCGTATTGACCGCGCCCAGTTTCACTCGCAAGGCATCTTCCCCGATGGCTGGGCGGCCGAAACCCTGCATTGGATGATGCCTGCCTGTTACTCCCACGTAGCGATTCGCGGCGTACTCCCCGGCTGGGCCAAACCGCTCGAACGTCAACGATTGCGCTTTTATGTCAACAACAGCCTGGTGATGGAGCGGCAGCCCGGCCCCGGCGAATTTGAAATCACGGTGCCGCTTCAAGTTTCGCCGGAACGCGTTGCCGCCGTTCTCCGCGTTGAAGCCGAAACGGCGGTGATGCCCTCGCAGGAGGGGCTGGGCGCCGACAATCGCCGTCTGGCTTGGCAGATTTTGGGGTTTGAGGGGAAGCGCTAATTCGCCTCGGAGACCCGCGCCGGCAACGTTAAACCCATCACTTGGCAATCGGTCTCAACCATCTCCCGCACCATCTCTTCAAACTCCTTTTTCGGCTCCCACCCCAGAATCCGCCGCGCCTTGCCGGCATCTCCGCACAACGCCACGGATTCGCCCGAGCGGAAAAAATTAGGATCCGTTACCACATGTTTTTTCCAATCCAGCCCGGCACATTCAAACGCAATCCGCACAAAATCCCGCACTGCGTGCAACTTGCCTGTAGCGATTACATAGTCGTCCGGCGCCGGTTGTTGCAGCATCAACCACATTGCTTCCACGTATTCCTTGGCAAAGCCCCAATCCCGCTCGGCGTCCAGATTTCCCAGACGCAATTCCTTCGCTTGCCCCGCTAGTATTCGCGCCACTCCGGAAGTGATCTTGCGCGTCACGAATTCGTGGCCGCGCCGTGGGGACTCGTGGTTAAAGAGGATGCCGCTAGAAGCATGCATCCCGTAGCGTTCCCGGTAGTTTCGGACCAGTTCGAAGCCGGCCACTTTGCTGATGCCGTAAATAGAGCGCGGCCGAAATCGCGTCTGCTCGTTTTGCGGCGCCGTCTCCGCGCTGCCGAACATTTCCGACGTACCGGCGAAATAGATTCGGCACTGCGGCACCAAATCCTTCAGCGAAGCCAGCAGATAATGGGTGCCATTGATATTTGTAGTCAGGGTCGAGAATTCATCGTCGAATTCGTAGCTCACAAAGCTAGCCGCCGCCAGGTGATAACACTCATCCGGCCGAATTTTAGCCACGGCGTTGAATATTCCCGCATAGCTCTCCAGCGAGGCGGGCTGCAAATGTATCCGCTCCAACAGCGGCAACAACCGCTGCAGGCGGTGTTCGGGCGCTTCCAGGCCCACGCGCCGCACCAAGCCGAAAACCTCGTAGCCTTCAGCCAGTAACCGCTCGGCCAGATACGATCCGTCTTGCCCATTCACCCCGGTTATCAGCGCGCGTTTCGTTGCCATGGATTGCTGTGGCCGCGCCCCTTTGCCCGCGGAATTAGCGAATCGACAGGCCCCATCGCCGCGCCATCCAGGTGTCATTCCAGCGGCGAACGAAAGCACTCAGACTCATAACTCCCGACCATTCTTTCCAGAACCTGACCGGCGCCGGCCAATTCAAAAGGGTACCAACAATCAGGCTGAAAACAAACTTGCCGTTCGATGGCCGCAGCGGATCAAAGAACTGATCGCGTCGATCCAGCAGGAAAGCCGCGTAGCTGTGCGCCGAGCGGAACGGGACATACCCGTAGTATTTTCGCAGCGCGCGACAAGCTTCCTCGAATCCAATCGTACGCTGCCGCAACGTTTTGTTGCCACGATGCATCCGGGAATTGGCCAACAATGCGTCGATTTTCAACAGGTCGTGCCGTTGCGCCAGACGCATCCATAACTCGTAATCGAAGGCAACCTGATAATCCGTATTGAATCCGCCCAACTCCCGCAAAATCTCAGTCCTCAAGAAACACGCGGGTTGGCAAATAAAGCAGGACTGTCCTAGCGCTTCCCTCTGAAACGGCTCCGTTGGATAGAGGCCAATTCGTTTATCGCCGTCATCGATCCAGTACGCATCTCCATAAACTCCGGCCACATGCGGATGGCGCTGCAACCAATGAACGGCCGTGCGCACCGCACCGGGGAAATAAGTGTCGTCGGCATTGATATAGGCGAAGATCTCGCCGTTTGCCGCCGCCAGGCCTTTTCCCAGCGCTTCCGCCACGCCACCGTCGGGCTCCACGATCAGCCGCATACGCTCCGGATTCTTCGCCATGAACTCGCGGATCACGCCGGCCGTTCCGTCTGTGGACCCGCCGTCAACCAGAATGTATTCCAGGTTCGGATAGTCCTGCAATAACACGCTCTCGATCGTTCTTGCGATATATGGCTCCATGTTCAAACAGGGAGTAACGACCGTCACTAAGGCGTACTTCTTTTCCATCTCTCGCCGTTCCGCAAAATACCGGATTGATGGGACAAATCCCGCCCCTCTGATTGTTTTAACGAGGGCGCTACTTGAGAATAGCACCTTTCCTCCTTCTTCTCCTTGACACGGCGTCCGCGGGTTTCTATCCTGTAGTTGAGTGCAACTCACTTTCAACAAGGTAAAACGCACGACGTACGAAATGCCCGCCGGCGCACGAAGTTCGCTTTTCGATCTCCGCTGCGGACAAGCGGCTGTCCTCGAATTCCTTGATGTGCCGGAGGATCTGGGGCGGCGATTGATGGAACTGGGCTTTTTCCCCGGCGGCGACGTTGTCGCGGCTGGCTGCGCTCCGGGCGGCGACCCTCGGGTTTACCGCGTCGACGGCTCGGAGATTGCGCTCCGTACCGAAACCGCGCGCCAGATCAGGATCCAGCCCGGATCCATTCGGACTTTGGTCCCGGCAAAGAGTCCAACGAGTACCTCATGAGCGCGGGGGACTCCTGCCATAACGTGGCCGCGGAGCCCTCTGCCGCCGCAGGTCTGGACCCTTCCATCCGCTCCGGCCAGCACTACGTCGCGCTCGTCGGCCCTCCGAACGCCGGTAAAACCACGCTTTTCAACCGTCTGACCGGGCTTCGCCAGAAAGTCGCCAACTTTCCCGGCGTCACTGTGGAGTACCACGTCGGGAAGGCGCGCGCCACCGGAGGCCGGGAGGTCTTTCTCATCGATCTACCCGGCGTCTACAGCCTCCAGCCGCACTCGGAAGACGAAGAAATCACCCGCGATGTACTCACCGGCGCGAAACCCGACCTCGGCCAGCCCGACGCCGTCATTCTGATTCTCGATGCTACGAATTTGCACCGGCACCTGCTGCTAGCCGCGCCCATTCTCGGCCTCGGGCTCCCTACGCTGGTCGTACTGAATATGGCCGACGATCTCGCGGCGCGCGGCGGCAGTGTGGACCCAGCCGCGCTCGCCGCACAACTCGGCAGCCCCGTCGCGCTGATCAGCGCCGCCTCCGGCGACGGTGTCGAGAAGGTGCAACAGTTTCTGGAAGGAAGCAGCGCCCGCCCGACCGTCACGGTGAAACGCGTCGAACTCCCGATACTTCAGGACCTTCCCGGCTGCCGCCGCTGGGCCGGCGAGATCGGGCAGCAAAGCGGCTATAACGCCCCCGCTCCGCCCATTTGGACCCGGCGCCTTGACGCAATCTTTCTTCATTCGCTCATCGGCCCGCTTACATTCCTGGCCGTCGTCGTGGCCGTTTTCCAGGCTATCTTCAGCGGCGCCACGCCGTTAATGGATGGCGTCGAAAATGTGATTGCGATCTCCGGCAACTGGATTGGCGCCGCGCTCCCCGACGGCCTCCTGCGCGGATTCCTTATCGAAGGCATTTGGGCCGGCGTCGGTTCGGTCCTTATCTTTCTGCCGCAGATCCTGCTGCTCTTCCTCTTCATCGGCCTACTCGAAGACTCCGGGTACCTCGCCCGCGCGGCATTGATCGCGGACCGTACTATGTCCCTGGTCGGCCTCCAAGGCAAGGCGTTCATCCCGCTGCTCTCCGCCTACGCCTGCGCCGTCCCCGCCATCATGGCCACACGGACGATTGAGAACAAGCGCGACCGTCTGGCCACGATTCTGATCGCGCCCTTCATGACCTGCTCCGCCCGCTTGCCGATCTACTTACTTGTTATCGCCGCCTTTATTCCCGATCGACCGCTGCTCGGCCCGTTTCTCGGCACTCAGACCGCGGCCATGCTGGGGCTTTACGCCCTCGGGTTCGTGGCGGCCATCGCCACGGCTCAACTGTTGCGGTCCACCGTTCTCCGCCGCCAGCAAAGTGTCTTTATCCTGGAACTGCCGCCGTACCGGATGCCTAACCTCCGGTCGCTGGGCTTGCGTCTCTATGACCGCGCTGTCGTCTTCCTGAAACGCGCCGGCACCGTTATCCTTTTCGTCTCGGCGTGTCTCTGGATACTGGCCCATCTGCCCTACGAAAACGGCCAACCGCCGCAGCTTGAACAGAGCTATGCCGGGCAGATCGGACATCTGGTGGAACCAGCCATCCGGCCGTTGGGCTTCAACTGGAAGATCGGCGTTGGCTTGGTCACCTCGCTCGCCGCCAGGGAAGTCATCATCGGCACGCTTGGCACCATCTACGGAATTGAGAACGCCGATAAAGATTCCGTCTCCCTCCAACAAGCCCTGCGCCAGGATCTTTCCCCCGCTGGCGCCGCCGCGCTGCTCGTGTTCTTTGCCTTTGCGATGCAGTGTTTTTCCACCATTGCCGTCGTCCGCAGGGAGACCGGGAGTTGGCTTTGGCCATCTGTGCAATTTATTTATATGAGCGCTTTCGCGTATATATCCGCCTGGGGTACTTATCTACTCCTGAACCGTTAGTTTCCCGCGGTACTCCGGCACTTCCCCTGGGACCGGGCGACGAATTTCTGGAATCAATGAGTTGCCCGGATACAGCAGTACTAATCCCGCGGGCCTACCCCTCGACCCGGTAAGTTGCGTACTGGCAAGTAATGCTCGCTAGGCAATCGATTTAGCTATTTGGGCTTGCACGAACATTCCCCACACTCCGGGTATGCGATCCATGCACTCTCTTTCACTCGCGTTGCTTCTATCTTCAGCGGCCTGGGCGCTGCCAAGTTTCCCGGTCTTCTTCCAGGATGAGATGGACTCCCAAAACAGCTCCGATGTCATCGGCGACCCCGACTTCTTTGAAATCGACTACCTGCGGCTGGCCGGAATTAGCGGCAACACGCTTCAAGTAGATATCCGCTTCAACTTCGGCGGCGGCGCCGGGCTGACGCCATTCAACATCAGCAACAGTTTCCCCACACTAAGCGTCGGCGACCTGATCTTCCGGACCTCCGCCAACATCTACGCGTTCATCCTGAGCGGCCACAATGGCCTCGCGACCAACGGCCTATATCAAGTTACCGGCACGCAAACTGCCCAGACGGTACTTGGAAACCCCTCCGGCAGCTATCGCCCAAACGCCCAAGTCTGGGCCAGCGCCACCGGCGCCCAACTCCTTTCCAGCGGCAGCAGCAGCATCGTGACCTTAAATGGCAATAGCACCAACCTCCTCGCCAGCTTGTATTTGCCGCTAACCGCCAACATGATTTCCGACCTCAACAATGGCTTCGACGTCTACTTCGCCGCTGCCACCTGCGGCAACGACGAAGTCACAGGCACCGTTCCTCCCAGTGGCGTCCCCGAGCCCGGAACGTGGGCAATGCTTGGCGCCGGGTTAGCCGCCATCGGCTGTTTCCGGCGTAAGCGGTAAGAGGCCATCGGCACTCTGCATGATAAAATGGGGGTTCGCGCTTGTTCGGCGCAACCTCATTTCATGCATAACGTCATCATCATCGGCTCCGGCTGCGCCGGAAACACGGCCGCCGTATACGCGGCTCGCGCCTCGCTGAAACCACTCGTCATCGGCGGCCTTGAACCGGGCGGGCAACTCTCCATTACGTCGGACGTGGAGAATTTTCCCGGCTTCCCGGAAGGTATTCTCGGCCCGCAGTTGGTGGAGAACATGAAATTACAGGCCGAGAAATTCGGCGCTGAATACCGCCACGGTACAGTTGATGAGGCTCTTCTCTCGGAGCGGCCATTCCGCATCAAAATTGACGGCGTTTGGGAAGAGACGCGGACCCTCATCGTCGCCTCCGGCGCCTCCGCCCGCTGGCTTGGCCTGCCGAATGAGCAGAAGCTGATCGGAAAAGGCGTCAGTTCCTGCGCCACTTGCGACGGCTTTTTCTACCGGGAGAAAGCGATCATGGTCATTGGCGGCGGCGATTCCGCTATGGAAGAGGCCAACTTCCTGACGCGCTTCGGGAAACGGGTCACACTCGTCCACCGCCGCGATCAATTCCGCGCCTCGAAGATCATGCTCGATCGCGTTAAGGCCAACCCCAAGATTGAGTTGATTCTCAACACCGTTGTCGACGATATCTACGACGCCACCAAGGGCTCCGTCACCGGCGTTCGCCTCCGTAACTTAGTGACTGGCGAGGCTTATGACCGCGCTGTCGATGGGTTCTTCGTCGCCATCGGCCACATTCCCAATACGAAGTTCCTTAGTAGCCAAATCACGCTCGACGACGACGGCTACATCGTCTCCCAAGGCGGCGCGCGCACTAATATCACCGGCGTCTTTCACGCAGGCGACGTGCAGGACCGTATCTATCGCCAAGCCATCACGGCTTCCGGCGCCGGCTGCATGGCGGCTATGGAAGCGGAGCGATTCCTGGAAGCGGAAGGCCACTGATTGCGCCATTCATTTACGGCCGTTTGACCCGATGCATCCGATACTGCTATCCTGGAAATCGAATTAGTGTATGGCAAATCATGTATCAGCTCTGAAGCGCGTTCGGATGACCGAGCGCCAAACTGTGATTAATAACGCTCGCCGATCGCGCCTTCGCACCGGTTTGAAGGCGCTCCGCCGCCTGATGGAATCCAAGGACGCCACCGCCGCTTCCGCGATTGTTCCGCAGACCTTTTCCATTGTCGACCGCGCCGCAAAGTGGGGCGTGATCAAAAAGAACACCGCCGCACGGTACAAGAGCCGCATTTCTCTTCGTCTTCGTAAGCTTCAAGCGGCTTAAGCAGCGCTCTTTTACGGTAAGCGGCCCGGTAGCGGCCTCCTCGTTTCATTTCCTCGTGGCACAATATCTAGAGCTATGTCCTCCAAGAAGTGGTACGAATACATTGTTTCGGTAGAACCGGAGAATGATGGTGCGGGGAATCCGCCGCCTGCCAGCGACGCTGCCAGCGAGATTGCGAAGATTGCCGCGCAGATGCAGTCGCCCGCGCCCGTGGCTTTCTCTCCACCGCCAGCGGCAGCGAAGTTTAGCAGCGCGGCCGCCACTGTCATGGCTGGCAACATGGCCACCTTCGACGATATTTACGGCGCCGCCGATATTAAAGCGCCGCAGCATGGATACAGCATCCTAAAAGTTTCAGACATGCTGAACAGCGAGCACATTCGAGCGATGCCAGCCGAAGTAAAGAAAGGCTCGATAATGGTGGCGCTGGACGCCGCCGGCGTGAAAATTCAGGAAGTGATCCAGGATGCGATCCGGCGGGACCAGGCGCTGGACGCGTTTGAGCGTGTGCGATTGAAGTCTGTCGATGACCTGGAAGCGCGCAAGGCGGAGGAAAATCGGAAGGTGCAGGCCGATCTCGATAAGTATGTGGCGGAGCAGAAAGCGCGGCTGCAAGCCAATCTCGATGAAGTGTCGAAGCAGAGGGAATCGTTCATCGCCTGGCGGAAACTGAAGCAAGTTGAGGAACAACGGATTGCGGATTGCGTATCCTATTTCGTGACGGACAATCCGATCTCGACGGTCGCGAACCCGCAGCCGGCAGTGAAGCCCGGATCGTAAATTAGCGCTGGGAAAGGGCGCGTACAAGCTATGTTCAATAGGCTCTCCCGAGTCATTCGGTCGTTTATAGGTTTCTTTATTTCGGTGGCGGAAAACCCCGAGATTATCCTGGAACAGAACATCCGCGACATGAACGATCAGGTTCCGCGGATGAATGAATCCATCGCCATGGTGAAGGCGAACGCGACGCTCCTTGAGAAAGAGGAGTCGAAGTACAAGAGCGAAATCGCCGATCTGACGGCGAAGACGAAAGCCGCCATTCAGGCAGGCCGCGACGATATGGCGGCGATGTTCGCGTCGCAGTTGGAACATACGAAATCCGCGCTGGCCAGGACTTCGGGCCAGTTGGGCGGGGCGAAGGCCGCGTTTGAAAAAGCGATGATGGTGAAGCAGGCGTTTCTACGTGAGAAAGAGCGCAAGACTCGCGAGGCCATGAGCGCCATTCGCGACCATCGGCGCTCGCAGTGGCAGTCCAAGGTGGCCGATGCGATGGAGCAGTTTGAAGTGGCGGGCGTCAGCCAAACGCACGATGAAATGGTGCGGAAGATCGAAGAACAGACGGCGGTCAACGAGGCGCGCATGGATATGGCGCTGAGTAATGTAGACCAGCAGAAGTTCGAGATCGAGAAGGAAGCCGAGAAGCTACAGGCCAATGAACTGTTGAAGCAGTTCAAGGTGGAGATGGGCATGGTGTCGCCGCAGGCTGGCGCCGCCGCTCCCGAGAAAACCATTGGCGGCCGCGAAGGCGAGAAGTCCCTCTAACTGTTTAAAGGAGATTTGACATATGGCGGTACAGATTCAAAAGGGCGGCTGGATACTTATCTTTGCTCTTGGCCTTGGTATTGTTGGCTATGCATTGAAGGAGTACGGGGTTCTGGATAAGTTGATTCCGGGGGCAAAGATCCGGCAATCGACCGAGATCGGTCATATCGACTTGCCGACGGCGTCGTCTTCCGCGGCTTCCAATGTGGCCGCGGCAAACCTGCCGGGTGCCAAACGGGGCTGCGATAACAAAGATGAGGTGCGGTTTTACCACTGGGCGTGGAACGCGCAGATGGGGATGATGTTCGCGGCGGGCGGGCCGCAATCGAGCGATGGGAGCTTGATGTGTAAGGAGGGCGTGAACCTGCGCTTCGTCCGCGAGGACGATTCGAGCAAGATGCAGGAGGCGCTGGTTTCCTTCGCCACTGAACTGAAGAATGGCAACAAGAACCCTACCAAAGGCGCCCATTTCGTGGCCATCATGGGCGACGGCGCGGCGACTTTCTTGAAGGGTTTGAATGACACACTGAAGAAACTGGGGCCGGACTATACGGCGAAGGTGATTGGGTCGGCCGGGTACTCGCGCGGAGAAGACAAGTTCATGGGTCCGCCGGCTTGGAAGCAGAATCCGGCGGCTTCGCGGGGCGGCTTAGTGGCCGGTTATTTGCGGGATGGCGACTGGAACATTGCCCAGAAATGGCTGGGCGATAACAGCCTGTGCAACAACCCGGACGAGAAAACTTACGATCCGAAATGTCTGAACTGGGTGGCGGCTAGCGATTATATCGACGCGGGCGAGAAGTACATTTCGGGCTACTGCGAGAAGCGAGCCGTGGTCGATAAAGGCAAGAAGACCGGCGAGACGAAGAATGTTTGCGTGAACGGCGTGGTGACCTGGACACCAGGCGATGTGAATGTGGCGAAGAAGAAGGGCGGGCTGATTTCGATTGTTTCGACGAAGGAATATTCGAGCCAAATGCCGCACGCGATTATCGGTATCGACCGGTGGATGCAGGATAACCGTTCGACGGTGGAAGGCATGTTGAAAGCCACCTTCGATGGCGGCGATCAAGTGAAGGCGCATCCGTCGGCGCTGAAGCACGCGGCGCAGGTTTCCACGGTCGTTTATCACGAGGCTAATGCCGATTATAACTACTGGGAGCGCTACTATAACGGCGTCGTGGAAGCCGATAAACAGGGCCTGCAAGTGGAATTGGGCGGGTCGACCGTGAACAATTTGGCGGACAACCTGATGCTGTTCGGAATGGCGAAAGGCGCCGCCAATTTGTTCGCCGCCACCTATACCGTGTTTGGCGACATTGTGGTGAAGCAGTATCCGGATCTGGTCCCGAGCTACTACCCGGTGGCGGACATCTTAGACACTTCTTACATTGCGGCGATCGCGGGCCGTTCGGGAACAATGGCGCCGGCCACGGTACCCACATTTACTTCGAGTGACCGGGTGACCAATGTCGTTAGCCGCCGGGCGTGGAATATCACGTTCGATACAGGCAAGAACACGTTTAGTTCGACGGCGAAGAGCGACCTGGATCAGATGATGAAGGACTTGCTGGTGGCCGGTTCGACGACGGTTGAGATCCATGGCCACACCGATTCGGTGGGCGACGCGAACGCCAATATGCAGTTGAGCGAGTCACGGGCGTTTGCGGTGAAACAATGGCTGGAAGGGCAATCGGCGTTAAACTTCCCGGAAGGCCGTGTCCGCGTCATGGCGCATGGGCAGCAGAACCCGGTGGCGCCCAACTCGACCGATGAAGGCCGTGCTAAGAATCGCCGCGTCGAAATCGTGATCGGCACCACGGGTCGATGAACGACCTAAATAAGGTCTTCACGCCGAACCACACGGCCACTTCATCCGCGATGCGGATCGTAGTGGCCGTGCAGGCGGCGCTTGCGTTGGTCTTGTGGTTCTTGGCGCCGTTCCAAGTGTTGCCAACACCGCCGGAAGTGTTTCGGGCGTTGGGTACGTTGTGGATGGATCAGGGGCTGGGCCAGGAGTTAATCACCAGCTTCATCATGAATGTAGAGGCGCTGGCGTGGACGGTGGCGATCTCCCTGGCCCTTTGTTACGCCACCGTGATGCCGTTCTTCCGGCCGATTACGGCGGCGGTGGCGAAGGGGCGATTTCTGGGTTTAATTGGGCTGACGTTCGTGTTCACGCTGCTGTTCGGCGGCGGGCATAATTTGAAGGTGTCATTGCTGGTTTTCGGCATGACAGTGTTCTTTGTGACGTCGATGGCGGCGGAGGTGGAAGCGATTCCGAAATCGCGTTTTGACCATGCACGGACTTTGCGCATGAACGAATGGCAGGTGGTGTGGGAAGTGGTGGTGTTGGGCACGATTGATAGAGCAATTGAAGTGCTGCGGCAGAATGCGGCGATCGGGTGGATGATGCTGACGATGGTGGAGGGCATTTCGCGGGCCGAGGGCGGCGTGGGCGCGATGCTGCTGAACCAGAATAAGCATTTTCATTTGGCGGAAGTGTTCGCGATCCAACTGGTGATTCTGTCAGTCGGACTGACGCAGGACTATGCTATCGGCTGGCTCAAACGGTTAGTGTGTCCCTACGCGGAACTGACACTGGAGCGGAAATAGTGCCGACCGGCTATTTGATCCGCGAACCGATTTTGCAGGTGAAGAACATTTCGCTGCGGTTGGGCGGGAATCCCATTCTGCGGGACATGAGTTTCGACATCAAGGACATCCATCACGATGACCGTACGACGGGCCAGATTGTGGGCCTGTTGGGGCCATCGGGGATTGGCAAGACGCAGTTGTTCCGGATTTTGGCCGGGTTGAACAAACCGGATTCAGGCGAGGTATTGATCGGCCATCCAGGCAAACCGGTGGAGCGCGGCATGGTTGGCGTGGTGGCGCAGCACTACCCGCTGTTTGAGCACCGCACGGTGTGGAGCAACTTGATGGTCGCCGGGGCGCGCAGTGGGAAGGGGAGCACCCATTCCGACGGGCGGGCGAAGGAGTTATTACAGCGATTCAACCTTTACGACCGGCGCGATTTTTATCCGGCGCAGTTGTCGGGCGGGCAGCGGCAACGGGTGGCGATCGCGCAACAGATCATGTGCAGTGAGCAGTTTCTACTGATGGACGAGCCATTCTCGGGATTGGACGTGGTGGCGCTGGACGCCGTGCAGGAGCTTATCAACGAAGTGACACACGCGCATACTTTGAACACGACGATCATTGTCAGTCACGACATTGCGGCGGTGTGCGAGATCGCCGATATGGTGGTTCTGCTGGGCCGGGAGGCGGATGAGAATGGCAAGCGAATCCCGGGCGCGCGGGTAATGGCGACTTACAATCTTGGCGATTTGGGGCTGGCTTGGCGAAAGGGCTTAACCTCCGATCCGGCGTTCCACACGCTCCTCGACGAGATCCGGGCGCGATTCCCGTCGCTGTAGACCGCTACACTGGTTAAGTTCGGTATGCCAGACGATTTCAATTACAAGTCACAAATTGTCAACAAAGTTGACGAGATCGAGAAAGGCAACGTGAACTACTTGAAGGAGGCCTTCAAGTGGCAGTACAACGTCATCGGGTTGGCGGGTGTGGCGGCGTTTGCGCTGATATCGGGAACGGCGCTGCCGATCCTGCTCGCCGCGGGCGTGGAAATGATGTATCTGGCGGTGGTCCCGCAATCGAGCGCCTTCCGGCGGCTAGTGCGGTCCTGGAAGTACGAAGCGGACAAGAAGTCGCACGATCAGCGCGTGCGGCAGATGCAGTTGCAGTTAACGCCGATGGTCCGCGACCGCTACGGCAAGTTGCAGCAGATGTGCCAGTTGATTCGTGGGAACTACGCGCGGCTGTCGTCTACGTCGCAGATCTTTGTGGACCAAATGTCGGACCGGTTGGACGGGTTGCTGCACTCTTTTCTGCGATTGGCCAACGCGGGAATTATGTACACCGATCATTTGCAGCGGGCGAATCCGCGGACGATCGACAAAGACATTGAGACGTTGGAGCGCGACTTGGCCAAGCAGCCGGCGAAAGTCCAGGAGATCAACAAGAAACGAATCGAAATTCTGAAGAAGCGGCAGGAACGGTTCCGGAAAATTGTCGACGATTTGCAGGTCATCAACGTGCAATGCGAAGCGATTGAAGATGTGCTGGAACTGATCCGGGATCAATCGGTGACGCTGAGCGATCCGCAGATGGTGGCGGAGCGATTGGAAGGCTTGATCGCCGATGTGGAGCATACAGAGGCAACGGTTCGCGAGATTGAAGATTTCTTTGCGATTGCGGGCGGGGATACGATGTCGCCGATGGCGTCGGGTTCTTCGAGTTCGCTGAATCCGTTTGACCAGAAGGACCGGACGCGAAATGGCTGATACGCAATGGCCCCCGTGGGCGCAAGACCTCTCCGAGAAGTACTACTCAGGCGCGTATGTGCAGTTCGTTTTACACGGAAATGTTCACGATCTGGTACCGCTGCGGCGCAATGGCGCGGTTGAATTTCTATCGTTGAAGGAGTTTTTGCAAAAAGGGCTTTTCGGGCAGCGGCAGATTGTGTTCGACTATGATCGCGGCGGCGGTCTGTCATTCGCGACGAACGAAATGCAAGCCGATTTCCGGTCCGCGTTGTCCGGGTACGATTCGTACCACGGCACCAACTACGCGGGCGGATTGCCGCGCAATCCCGATGGGGTGATGAACCTTCTCGACAACTATCTGCGGCTGCGATTGCTGGATAATCGCAAAATCGCATTTTCCATTTCGTTCGCGGAGACGGTGGCGCCGGCGGGCGATATGCAAAGCCTGTCGCCGGAGGACCGCAACGCGCTGGTGATCCTTAAACGTTGGGCCCAGAACCCGACGTTCCTGCGGCAGGATGTGACCATCTGCCTGATCGCTGAAAACCTGCTGGAGTTGAACCAAAGCATTATCCAGCATCCGGGTGTCGCTTCGGTTGCGCTGCCTCTGCCGGATGCCGCCGAGCGGCAAGAGTTTATAGAATGGCAACTTCGGCAGACACCGTTGCCGGAGGGGTCGGATGTTTCGACGGCGGCGCTGGCGGCGTTGACCAGCGGCTTGAAACGCCTGCAATTGCAGGGTTTGCTGGCGCATGCGCACCATAACCGGGCACCGTTGACGGCGAAGGAATTGGGCCGGCGGAAACGCGAAATGATAGAGGCCGAAAGCGGCGGGATGCTGGAGTTCGTGCAGACGCGATTTACGCTGGCCAATGTTTCCGGATCGGCGGCGGCGAAGCAGATGCTTTCCGATGCCGCCACCGCCATTCGCGCGGGCCGCAGCGACGTGGTGCCAATGGGCTATCTGCTGTGCGGGCCTGTCGGCACGGGCAAAACGTTTTTAGCGACTTGCTTCGCGGGGGATGTGGGCATTCCAGCCGTAGTATTGAAGAATTTTCGCTCGATGTGGCAGGGTCAGACGGAAGCGAATTTGCAGCGCGTGCTGGCGCTATTGCAGGCGATGAGCCCGATCATGGTCATTGTGGATGAAGCGGACGCGCAGTTGGGAGACCGTTCGTCAAGCGGCGATTCGGGAGTGAGCGGACGGGTGTTCGCGCAGATTGCGCAGTTTATGGGGAATACGGAGAACCGCGGCAAGGTGGTGTGGTTTCTGCTGACCTGCCGGCCGGATCTGCTGCCCGTCGATTTGAAGCGGCAGGGGAGGGCGGAGGAGCATTTGGCGCTGTTCTACCCGGACACGGATGAGGACCGGATGGCAATGCTACGGGCGATGATGAAGAAGACGGGTGTGGCGCTGGCTTCGCCGGATGTGGAGAAGCTGTTTTTGGAGAAGGCGGGAACTATGTCGGGCGCCGATATAGAGGCGATTCTGGTGCGTGCAAGCATGAAGAGCGCGCTGGAAAAAGACACAGCGGTTGACGCGGCGGACTTGACGCATGTGCTGGAAGATTTCATCCCGCCGTCGTATCCGGCGGAGATTGAAATGCAGACGCTGATTGCGGTTTCAGAATGCACACGGCGGAGTTTGTTGCCGGAGAAATACCGGCATATGGGGCGGGAAGAGATTGGGCAGCGGCTGGCGGAATTGAAGCTGCTCGTTGGGGAGTAGTGCAATACTTTTAAGAGGCCCGGGTGGCGAAACCGGCAGACGCAACGGACTTAAAATCTAGCCGAGTGAAAGATGCAGGGGTGGCACGGGTTGCCACCCTTTGCTATTAGTCGTTAGTAATCAATGCCTTCGATACTGTTGCCGAGAGAATACTAGCAAAGCTGAGCAACGCTTCTACGCACAGAGCGCGCACAAAAGCGGGCGCAGTTGTGAGAGGTTCATCGCGGTGACCCTGACGGTGCGTTGCAGGCAAGGGATCCGACCGCGATTTAGCCGGGGCTGGCCCTCCGGTCCTCTTCCGCCCGGGTTGGTGCCATCAGCTATCGCACTGCCTTGATTGTCACCATCTGGGAGGGGTCAAACCCTCGCCTTTAGGCGACGGCTTCAGCTAGGAGCGCCGCCGACTAAAGATGGGGGATGAAAGAGTCTCGACGCTGGACAGCGCGCACACCGGATGCGAAATCCACTCGGACGGGGTATGGACGGCGAAGTATCGGAACACTGGACTGACCGTTGAAGGGCCGTCGCGGGTACGGGATTAAGTATGGGAGATTTGCGGCGAACCCGAAATCAGAATCATGAAATGGTATTTATCGAAAGATCATATGCGCCTGACATACGACCGGGATGATGACATGAAAGTAGAGGGTTCAGTCCCTCTACTTCTTGAAGCCCGCTAGGTGCGGGTACCATCTTGCCGGCTTTAGCCGGAACAGGGCTTCCAGCCCGTTACAAGAGCCACCGCCTTCAGGCGGTGGGAAATTTACTGCTTGGAGGAGAACTAGGCGAGAGGACAGTTCGGGGAGCGGGAGGTGCAACCGGTCCAGGGGCATTTTCTCATCGCAGGATCAGCCTTTGAAAGAACTGTCCGCAAACGCGGAGCTATACTGGGATCTGTCTTTAGCCATCTAGGGCCTGCGAACGGTCTTGATGCTGACCCCTTGTGCGGTTTTCGGGACCGGAGTCCCACTCGCGCCCCTAAAGGTCAAGTTGTGCGTCATACAACACCAAACTAGCGAGAATATCCGCTCCAGGCCAGTCTTGGGTGCGGCGTGCCGGCAGTTGACGACGGTTGCCTCACCAGCAATCGATGGGTTCGTGAATATCGTTTTTCTCGATTCGTGACGGACCCTTCCTACTTCTCCGGCAGCGAGAACACGTACAGCGCGTTGCCGTTCCCCGGATGGTGAATATCCGGCGCGATAGCTATCGGAACGTTCCTCGGACTGCCGCCGCCGAGGCCCGTCGTCACTGCAATGTACTGTTTGCCGCCAATCGCAAACGACACCGGAAAACCCTGCACCGAGGTACCCAGCCGGCTCTTCCACAGCACCGCCCCGGTCTTGACGTCGATGGCTCTGAAGTAACGGTCGAGGTCTCCCACAAAGGCCACGCCGCCCGCCGTCGACAGCACCGCCGTCAGGAACGGCGCGCGCTGTTCAATCGACCAGTTTTCCTTCATCGTCTTCACATCGTATGCCGCCAGCTTCCCGATCTTGCCATTAACTCCAGGCATCTCATAGTAACGCCGCTGCCCGGCAACGCCGCCCGACCCTTCCTTGAAGTCGACGGCCCGCCCCATCATCTCCATGCAGCTACGGCTGAGAGGAATGATGAGCTGATCGGTTCCCGGATGGTAGCTCATCGCGTGCCAGTTGTGTCCGCCTTCGGTGCTCGGACACGCCGGAATCCACTTCCCGATCTCCTGCTCCAGGATGTCGCTGCGATAAGTCGGCTCGCCTGTCCGCGGATCGATCCGCGTGAAAATGTTCTGAAAAATTGTCTCCTTAAAGCCGAGGAACTGATGCGTCTCGCGGTCGAGCTTCCAGAGAATTCCAGCCTTGCCGATAGAGAAAATCAGCTTCCGGCCGCCGCTGTCGACAAGCACCCGCTCAAACACTTCGTCGAGATCCAGCGTCTCGCCCGGTACATGCTGAAAGTACCAGGCGAGCTTGCCATTGTCGGGATTCAGAGCCACAGTCGAGCTGGTGAAAAGAGCCTTGTCGCCGGGCTTGGCGCCTCGGCTTGCCCTCATCCACGGCTTAGCCTGGGCGATGCCCCAGTATGTTTCGTTCATCTCGGGATCGTAGCTGCCGGTAATCCACGTCTCGCCTCCGGCGCGCATCAGACTCGGAATCGAGCCCCAGGTGTCACCCCCAAACTGGCCCTCGCGCGCCACGGTCTGAAACTTCCAGAGCTGTTTACCGGTCATCGCGTCGTAAGCGCTTATAAAGCAACCATCCGTGCTGAATTGCGCGCATCCCATCAGACCTTGGACGACCTTTCCATTGATTACCAACGGCCCGCTTGTGTTGCTGTAACCTTTCTTCGAATCGGCGATGCGCGTTTGCCACACGATCTTGCCGCTGCGCGCATCCAACCCGTAAAGCTGCGCATCGGTTGTCGAAATAAATACTTTGTCCTGATAGATGGCTAAACTGCGCGTGGCGCCGTAGGCTCGCGTCGCGTCGGGACCGATGTGATTCTCCCAGATCAGATCGCCGGTCCGGCCATCGAGCGCCTGCACGGTGTTGCTGGTGTTGGCGAGATAGATGACGCCGTTGTGCACGATTGGCGTCGGCTGATTGGCCCCGCCATCGTTCATCGCCCACACCCATTCCAGGCGCAGATCCTTGACGTTCGCGGTTGTGATTGAGTCCAGCGGGCTGTAGCTATGGGCCTGATAGTTGCGCCGGATCATGAGCCAGTCGGCGGGATCGGGATTACGCAGCATCTCATCGCTGACCGGCACGTAGTTCTTCACTTGACCCGCCACCAACAGCCCCATCGGCCGTGAGATTTGTTGGAGCCCAGGAACATCCGCGGTGGCGCTCTCCAGCGTCTTTCGGAGCGCCCCGGGCATCTCCCCGTTGGCGACTGAGCCGATCACGATACGCGCCGCCGCACTCAGCGGCTGATCGCCTGGCGGTGCGCCGTTGGCCGAGAGCAGGAACGCTACCAGGCTTACGTAATTCTCGTCGCCCAGATTGCCTCGATTCCCGGGCGGCATCGTGGCTCGAATCAGGGTCAGAAGGTCGTTGCTCGTCCGCGTACGCCACGCCCGCATGAAGTTCGCACCAGCCAGTGGCGCCGCTTCGTTGCGTCCGCCGAGGTCCGGCAGATGACAGCTCGCGCAGTTCGAAAGATAGACCACGCGGCCCGCCTCGGCCTGCGCCGCGATATACAGCCCCAGCGCGGCTCGCGTCTGGCCTGAAGCCATAGCCGCACCAACGCTTACCATGACCGCCAACCACCGTGCAAGTTCGAGTCGGTTCATCCAATTCCCTCCTTCGGACCTTACATTGTACTATTCTGAAAGTTCGGAAAAGTTGAGGAGACGACTCATGTCGAAAATTGTTGTCATCGGCGGCACCGGCACGGTTGGCAGCCAGACCGTCCGGGAGTTGGTGATGCGTGACGCCGAAGTGCGGGTGATGACGCGTTCGACAAACCGGATTTCCGAGCTGCCGCAGGCTCCCATCGGATTTTGTCCTCCATTCGCTTCGGCACAGCTTCGGGACGCGGCTGGGTGAAGCCGGGGCGGATGCCTTCACGATTATGCGCCTCATGGGGCACTCCTCCGTGACGGTTTCACAACGCTATGTCCATCCGTCGCCGAAGGCGGTAGAATTAGCTTACGAGCGGTTGATGAGCCTCAATATGCACAAGGTACTCACAATTCCGGGCACAGTCTCGGAGGCCGAAGCTGGGGCGATTCAATAACTTGTGTATTTTCAAAAGGCCCGGGTGGCGAAATCGGCAGACGCAACGGACTTAAAATCCGTTTCCGCGAAAGTGGAGTGCGGGTTCAAGTCCCGCCCCGGGCACCAAGAAGCGGCGGCCACTACCGCTCCGCAAAGCGAGCCTGGAAAAAACGAAGCAGCTTGGGTTCGTAAATCATTTCCAGCCCTCTGATCTTTTCACGCTCTTCATAGACGCAATAGACGCTTTCCGCAACGACATCCATGTGCGCCTGGGTGTAAACACGGCGCGGAATCGTCAATCGGACCAGTTCGAGTTTTGGAAAGCGCTCCTCACCGGTGACCGGATCGCGGCCGGCTGAAACCGTGCCGCGCTCCATGGTACGCACGCCCGAATCGAGGTAGATCGCCGCCGCCAGCGCTTGCGCAGGGTAGTGCTGTTGGCGAATGTGGGGCAAGAACGCCTTCGCATCGATAAAAATGCCGTGACCGCCGATCGGCACGACGATTGGAATGTTCCATGCTTTCAGCTTCTCGCCCAAATATTCTACTTGTCCGATGCGGGCGCGTATGTGGTCGTCCTGCACCGATTCTCCAATTCCCACCGCCACCGCCTCCATGTCGCGCCCGGACATTCCGCCATACGTCTGCAGGCCCTCATAAGCGACAAGCAGATTGCAGGCGGCTTCGGCCAGCCCGTCATCGTTGACCGCAAGAAAGCCGCCGATGTTAGCGAGCGGGTCTTTCTTCGCGCTCATCGTGCATCCGTCGCTAGCGGCGCACAGGTCGAGCACAATCTGCGCAATGGTGCGGCCGGACTGCCCGGGCTCGCGTTGTTGAATGAAGTAAGCGTTTTCGGCAATGCGGGTGGCGTCAAGGATGACTTGCACTTTGTGGCGATGCGCAAGGTCGCGGACGGATCTTATATTTTCGAGCGAGATGGGCTGGCCGCCAGCCATGTTGACCGTGGCGGCAACGCAAACATACGGCACGCGGCCGGGATTTTCAAGGAAGACGCGTTCCAGCTTCTCGATATCGAAGTTGCCCTTAAAGGTATGGAGCGAAGCGGGATCATGAGCCTCATCAATGATGGCATCGACAAACCGGCCGCCGGCCAACTCCTGATGCAGCCGCGTGGTGGTGAAGTACATGTTGCCTGGGATGACGTCGCCGGGCTTGATCGTGCAGCGCGAGAGGATATGTTCGGCGCCGCGGCCCTGGTGAGTTGGGATTACATGCTTGTAGCCGTAGGCGCGGCGAACGGCTTCCTCGAAGCGATAAAAGCTTTCGCTGCCGGCATACGCCTCGTCGCCGAGCATCATGGCGGACCACTGACGGTCACTCATGGCGGACGTGCCGGAGTCGGTGAGGAGGTCAATATAGACGTCGGCGGAGCGAAGCAGGAAAGTGTTGAACCCCGCTTCGTGGATGGCGCGTTCGCGCTGTTCGCGAGTCGTGAGCCGGACGGATTCGACGACCTTAATGCGGAAGGGCTCGGCCCAGCTTCGACGTTCGAGTGGCATAACTTAAACGATACCCGAATGCTTCAGAAGTACTTGTTGCGGAAGTAGTCGAAGTAGAAGGCCGCGGCACCGTAGGAATCGCCGGCGGAACCGCTGTCGTTGAGGCCCCAGTAATAGTCGCGGTAGCGGACCTTTGCATCTTTTGACTGCAAGAACCCCGCGTAGTGCGGTCCATACTTCGCGAGGAATGCGCCCGCGTTTTCAAAATCGCTGCGATACCACTCAAAGATCTGGCTGACCTCCGCTTCGCGGCGCGTGGGATCGAATGCATTGAGAGCCGGATTGGCTAACCAAAGCCGCGTGTTCTCGTCGAGCTGCGCATCAAGCTTTTCGGCCACGTACGCTTCCCGGCGTAATGGCGGGCAACTGCGCGCGGCGCAAACCAATACCGCGTGAACACGCGGATCGCCAAGGTTTCGGAGTTGCGTTTCGA
>Ga0163151_10000948_pt1 | contig 50292 bp, 43 predicted proteins | sample OliLakLV19MP5IB2_FD_145596 | JGI IMG/M metagenome (GOLD analysis project Ga0163151, IMG submission 145596) | Freshwater microbial mat bacterial communities from Lake Vanda, McMurdo Dry Valleys, Antarctica - Oligotrophic Lake LV.19.MP5.IB-2 | ecosystem: Environmental > Aquatic > Freshwater >...
CGCCCTGGCCGTCGTGGGCGCGGGCTTGCTGGTCTGGCGCGTCGCGGGCCACCTTGCCAACCACGACGAAGACCCGAAAGTGGCGCAACGACGTCTTTTCATTCCCGCCGCCGCGCTGCTGGCGCTCATCTCCGTTCTCTACGTGCTCAAGCTCATTCCGCCGGTGCCGTTGTCGGTCCAGTTCCAGGGCGTGTACCACAACATCGAGAAGGCGGACGGGGCGTACAAACTCATTTACGAGAAGCCGCCGCTCTACGCTTTCTGGCGTCGCGACTCGCGTCCGTTCCATCGCCGCGAGGGCGACCGCATGTATTATTTCGCGCGTGTGTTCGCGCCGAGCCGCTTTCGCCACCAGATCACGATCCGCTGGGAGGTCTACGAGGAACGCCGCGGCGAGTGGCTGACCAGCGACCGCATGGCGATGAACATATCCGGCGGACGATCTCAGGGTTTTCGAGGCGTCGCCACCAAAGACAATTTCACCGCGGGGGAGTGGCGCATCATCGCCGAAACCGAGGACGGCCGGGCGATCTCCATTCTCCATTTCACCGTCGAGGACGACCCCGGCACCGAGGACCGGCCATGGACTTCAAGCAAAGCCTGAGCGAGACGGGTCACGTCGACGTCGGCGGCGCGCGGCTGTTCTGCGAAGCGCGCGGAACCGGAAAACCAGTGGTGCTCGTGCACGGCACGCTCCTCGGCCGGCGCGTGTGGGACTCGGTGATGGCGCCGTTTTCCCGCCGATACCGCACGCACCGGTTCGACCAGCGTGGCTACGGCGACTCCGACCGGCCCAAAGGCGTCTTTGCTTACTGGGACGACTTGCGCAACCTGGCCGAACACTGGAAGTTTCCGAGCGCGGCCTACGTGGGTTTTGGCGAGGGCGCCGCCACGGTCGTTGATCTGGCGCTGGCCGCGCCCGAGCGGGTCGAGGCGCTGGTCCTCATCAGCCCCCACCTGCACGGCTACGACTATTCTCCCGTGTTCCAGACACGGCTTCAGACGCTGGCTGAGGCGTATCTCGCAACCGGCGCCTCCGCGGTGGCCGACGAGCTGACGCGCGACGCCGCCTTCATGCCGCCGCCTGTTCGGACGGAACCGCGCAAACACCTGCGGGAACTGATCCTTGAGAACGCCCACGTCCTGGCCTTCAACTGGATGCATGTTCGGCCGCTGGATCCGCTTGCGGCGGGTCGCCTCGCCGAGATCAAGGCGCCGACATTGGTGATCTCAGGCGAGCGAGACAACATCGACAACCTCAATGTCGCCGATCGTCTACGGTTTGGCATCGCAGGCGCGCGTCACGCCATCGTTCCCGATTCAGGACACGTGCTGCCGGTGGAGTCGCCCGCGGAAATCGCCGAGCTGGTGTCGGGTTTCCTCAACGACCTGCCCGGCGCGGCGGGCTGATCAGGGAAGGACGTTAGCGGGCGAAGACGGAGAAACCCACGTCGCGCTTGTGGCGCTCGAGCTCCTGCCGGGCGCGGACCACGCCGACGGGCGTCAGATCCCGCACCCCGACCGGATGGTAGGGCGTCAGCGCCAGATACTCTCCGCCGTCGATCACCGGCTTGAACTTCGGAAGGCGCCGCACGACACGCCAGGACCGCCAGCCACGCGCGCCGCGACCAGGACCGCGGCGACGGACATGAGGACGGCGGCTAGTTTTTGACGCCCTCGAACTGGCAGAGAGCTTTCTCGTAGGCGTTCGCGAGGTCGGACCAGGCTCGCTCCAGGTTCTTGCGGGCATCCGGCCACGCCGTCTCGGCGGCCGCGCGGTATTCAGACAATCGGCGAACGGCCTCCTGATACTTCTCGCGCATCAGCGTGATGAGGCCCTCATACACCGGGCGTTTGGCCGGGACGATGGTGGGCGTGCGCTCGGCCATCAGCTCGATGCGGTGCGGCCACTCGGCCAGCATCGCTTCCATTTTCAATTGGTACGCCTCGTGTTCGCTCATGATTGTTCTCCCTGTTCCGCACTATACATCAGCGTCATCCCCGGGCCAAACGCTCGAGGCGCCGGCGCATGCGCCCGAACGTCCTCGGCTGCGCGGCCGACAGGTCCGCCCGCTCGAGCGGGTCCGAGCGCAGATCATAAAGGCGGAACGTCTCGCCGATCTTCACGAGCTTGCGGGGCCCGGACACCAGCGCGAGCGAGCCGGCCGCCCGCTCGAGAAACGCCGAGGTCGTTCCGGCCCAGTTGCCCTTCTTCCGAAGTGCCGACGAGAAGGAACGCCCTTGGGCATGGAAATCGATGCGTTGATGGATCGGCAGGGTGACGTCGGCGATGGACGGCCAGATGTCGATGTGGCGAACCAGCCCGGGAAAGCGTTTGCCTGGCCCTCGGTCGTCCGAGAACCAGACCAGCAGGGGAACGCGCACCATGCCCTGGTCGAGACGCTGACCATCGTCGGCCTCATCAAAGGACTCGCCCCGGCAGCCGGTGACGATCATCATGGTCGGCCGTTTGCGGTTGAGCGTATAGCCGTGGAATCGGCCAATGGCGCGGTCGACGACGTGGATCCTCGCATCATGAAACCGGACGCGGGCGAGCGACGCCTCCGTGGCCCGTCCGTCCGGACCGGCGGGCAGGCCCTGGGTTGCGACGAGGTAGCGGCTGACCTCGGGGCCGATCGGCGAGAGTTGGTCGACGCGAGAGGGATTCGCGGCTTCGGCCGCGCCGCTCAGGTGCAGCCACACCGCGATCTTTTTTTTCCGCTTTTTCGACCGGAACCACTTGGCCGCTTCAAGCGCGGCCTCCTGGGCACTGGGGTACGAAGAGAACGCGGTCCCGGTGACGGCACCCACGAACTCCGGATCGTCGGAAAACGTGGCGGTATCGAAGCCGCGCGCGCGCAAACGATCGAGAAGCGACGGGACGTTGGGCGCCGCGGCCTCAAAAGCGTGACGAGAAGTGGAGAGGCTGCGAAGAGCGAGGGGGAGATCGGGAGAAGAAGACAAGGCGCCGTCGAACACGTATCCCTCCGACACCAGCTCGGAAAGGAACGCCGTGGTCGCGCGGGGATAGCCCTGGAACGGCAGGTGATCGGCCCGAACGCGGTCGATGGTGACGATGACCACGCGGTCGACGTTGCGGCGGTGTCGGTCGAGCTTGATGGCGAAGAGGAGCGCCGCGACGAGGATCGCGGGCCAGAAGAGTCGTTTCACTCCCCCATTCTACAACCTAGAAGTCGGGGAGGTCGGTTCCGGTGAGGTGGCGAAGGCCCGGAGAGAGAACGCCGTACTGGCGGAGGAGGTAGACGGCCGAAGCGAGGGCGACCGCAGGACCGCCCAGGATGCCGGCCCAGGCCGTCCAGTCGAGCTTGGAAAGAAGCGCCTTCTCATTGTCCGCGAAAATCAGGGTGCCGTCAGGAGAGCGCGTCACCGTAATGATGGGGTCGACCAGTACGGGAGCGGCGGCGCCCACCTGATCGGCCAGTTCGCGCGCTTTGTTGGCCACGCCCCTTTCCCATTCGTGAGCGTCCACCGCGCCGTCCTTATTCGCATCGAGCCCTTTCATCGCCGCGGGATCGCTCTTGAGAGCGCGCGCGGCGTCGCGCGGGTTGAGCCGATGGTTGAGAGCGGCATTATCGGTGGGCGAGGCGTAGCCGACCAGGAACAGAGGCTGGCCCTCGCGAAGGATGTGGGCCGTGATGCGGCGTGAGTTCCAGGTGGACCCAAGAGAGGTAAGGAATCGGGAGACCGCATCGTCGCGGAACCCGCGGGCGAGACCGTTGGAAGTGGTGTTCACCTCGGCCGCGATGTGGAGCTCCGCCTTCGCGGGCGACACGCGCGCGAGGCCGGTTTCGTCTTCCAGAAAAAATGGCGTCGGGCTCGAATCGCGCTCGTAGATTTTTACCCAGTGGCGCCGGCGGCCCGAGCCGCGTTTCTCCTCGACGACGACGCGAAAGTAGCCGCAGGGGCGCTGGAAGATCGGATCAACGATGTCCGTCTCGAGGCGGACGTGTCCCTGAATTTCCACCGAGCCCATCGCCATGGAGCGAACGCGGGAGGTGGCCAGGCCGAGGATCCGGTTGCGCAGGCGCAGGCGAGCAAAGCCGCGGAGAAACCACCCCACGCCCATCACCAGCCCGACGCCGCTCCAGATCGTGAGTTCGTTCAGCGGGGCACCGCGATGTTGATGTCCACGTCGCGCCGGTCCTCGTCGGACACCTTGAACATCTCCTGCTCTTTGAGGCTCATGAAATTCGCCACGAAGACATCGGGGATGGAGGCGATGCGGATGTTGAAGTTGTTGACGCTCTCGTTGTAGAACTCGCGCCGGTCGGCGATCTGGTTCTCGAGGCCGGAGATGCGCGACTGCAACTGCTGGAAACTTCCCTCGGCCTTGAGCTGCGGGTAATTTTCAGCGAGGGCGAAGAGTTTGGCGAGGGCGCCTGAAAGCTGGCCTTCGGCCGCGGCTTTGGCCGCGACGCCCTGAGCGCTCTGCGCCGAGTTGCGCATGGCGATGACCTGGGTGAGCGTCCCCTTCTCGTAGCCCATGTAGGCCTCGCACGTCTTGATGAGCTTGGGAAGTTCGTCATGACGTTGCTTGAGCAGCACATCGATGTTGCTCCAGGCTTTCACGATGTCGTTCTTCACCACGATCAGACCGTTGTAAATACCCACAAAGTAAAGCACGCAACCCACCACCACGAAAGCCAATCCACCCATGATGATCAACGAATTCATCCCAACCTCCCGCCCTTTTCGGGCCCTGTCTCGGCGGCGGTGCCGCCGGTCAAAATATCCACCCAAAAGCACCACAAATCAAGGAGATGCCTGAGATTTGACCACCTGATTGGGGGGAACGATACCGTCGGAAACTCGTAAAATGGGGTATGAAAAATACCCAAGTCGTGGTCCTGGGCGGCGGGTTCGCCGGGGCCTATTGCGCGCACCGCCTTGAACGCCTCGGAGGCGAAAATGTCGACGCCACCGTTATCGACCGGCACAACTACCTCCTTTTTTATCCCCTTCTTGTTGAGGCGGGCACCGGAAGCCTGGAACCTCGCCACACCGCCGTCCCCCTCCGCATCCTTTTAAGGGACAACCACTTCCGCATGGCCGACGTGGTGGAAGTGGACACCGCCCACTCTCGCATTGCCTACCGTATCGCGGGCGACGGTCCCGTGGAGTGGATCAACTACGATCACCTGGTGCTGGCCCTGGGAAGCGCGAGCAACCTGCCGCCCGTTCCCGGTCTGGCCGAGTTCGCGTTCACGATGAAATCGCTCGGCGACGCCGTGTCCCTGCGCGACCGGATGATTCAGCTTCTCGAGCGCGCCGACGCCATCAACGACGCCGAGGAGCGCCGCCGCCTCCTTCATATTGTGGTGGCGGGCGGAAGCTTCACGGGCATCGAAGTGGCCGGCGAATATCTCGCCTTCCTCAAGCGCACCGCGCCCCTTTACCCGCGCGTGGACCCGAAGGACATTCGCGTCACCCTTGTCGAAATGCTTCCGCGCATTCTCCCCGCGCTCGAGCCAGAAATGTCGGCGTACGTCACGACGTCCATGCAGCGGCGCGGCGTGGACTTCGTGCTCCAGGAATCAATCAAGGAAATCGGCGTTGACCACGCGATTCTCGCGTCGGGCAAGCGTCTCGATTCCCGCACGGTGATCTGGTGCACCGGCATCGCTCCGAACCCGCTCGTTCGCGAAATGAAGCTGCCGACGGACCCGAAGGGATGGATCCTCACCGAGCCCGATGGGCGCGTGAAGGGTTTTCAGAACGTCTGGGGCGCGGGCGATTGCGCCGTGAACATCGATCCGAAGGGCCGCCCCTACGCTCCCACCGCGCAGTCCGCCGTGGGGGAGGGGCATTGGGTGGCGGACAACATCCTTCGCGTCACGCGCGGAGAGTCGTCGAAACCGATCTCGTTCCACATTCGCGGTTCGGTGACGCCGCTCGGCGGTCACAACGCCGTGGTGCAGTTCGGCACGCGATATTTCTCAGGCCTTCCCGCCTGGATCGTTTACCGCTGCTTCTACCTGTCGAAAATTCCGGGGTTCGCGCGAAAGGCGCGAGTGGCGCTGGACTGGGTGGGAGCGATGTTCACGGCGGGAGACGCGGTCCAGCTCAATCTGCATTCCCGGCGGCCGCCGTCGCTTTCGAAAGCCGCGGGCGACGTCCCGGCCAAGGAAGCGGCCGTTAAAAATTAGTTATTTTGTGGGGGAAGCGGCCACGCACACCATCACCCAACCCGCGATGAAGAACGACCCGCCGATGGGCGCCAGCATGGCCAGCGATTTGATTCCGGTGAGCGCGTAGAGATAGAGAGCGCCGGAGAAGAAAACGAGCCCTGCCACGAAACAGCAGCCCGCCCCATTGAGGAGCGGCGTCGAGCGGACCGACGCGAGCCAGGCGATCACGAACATGCCCAGCGCGTGATAGATGTGATAGCGCACGCCCACCTCGAAGACCTGGTGCATCTCCGGCGACAAGCGCGCCTTGAGCGCGTGCGCGCCGAACGCGCCGATGATCACCGCCAGCGCCATGAAAGCGGCGCCCATTCTTGCCCACATCATACGGTCTCCCTCATTTCCATTGATTCCGTCGCGGCGGGCGGCAGCGCGGCCGCGCTCGACCCCGAGGAACTCAGTTTGTCTTCAAATCGGCCCAGACGCCGCTCGGCGTCGTCAAATTTTCCGCGGGCGTTGCCGAGATGCTTTCCCACCAGCGAGAAGTCTTCTTTGAAGCGGCCGAAGTCACCCTTGAGCCGATCCAGATGGCCCACGATCTCGCGCGCGTTCTCTTCGATCTCGAGGCCGCGAAGCCCGAGACTGATCGTCTGCAGGTACGCGTAAAAGCTGTTGGGCGAGACGGGCACCACGCGCTTGCTGAACGCGTATCCCATCAGGCCGTCGTCACCCACCTCGTCCTTGATGATGGTTTCGTAGTAGACGTTCTCGGCGGGGATGTACATGAGGGCGAAATCGAAGGTGCCTTCGTCCGGCCGAAGATATTTCGAGGCGATCGCGTCGATGTGCCTGCGAACATCCTGAAGGAATTTCCGCCGCGCCTGGGCGCGCTCGGGGCCCGGCGTCTCGGAGATCCGACGGAAGTTCTCGAGCGGGAATTTCGCGTCCACGGGAACGAGCCGGCCAATGCGAACGACCGCGTCCACGATTTCACCGCCCTTGAACGCGTGTTGCAGGGTGTAGTTGCGCGACGGGAGGATCTGCGCCAGCAGGTCGCCCAGAAATAGCTCGCCGAGGGAACCGCGGAGTTTTGGCGCCTTGAGAAGGTCCTGGAGCGAGGCGATGTCTTTGCCAACCGTGAAAATCTGCTCGGTGGCTTTCTCGAGCGAGCCGAGCGTGTTCTGCACGCGGCCCACCACGTCGGCGGCGCGGTCGAGACGCTCGCCCACCGATTTCTGCGAGTCGCTCACGAGGCGCGCGGAGTCGGACAGCCCCTGCGCGAGCTGCCGACGAAGCGCCTCAATCTGCTTTTGCATCATCAGCGCGATGAACCCCAGCACGCCGAGGATGGCCGCAGTGGCGATGATGAGTTCGAGCGTCATTATTTTTTCCAGGTGAAGTCGCTGCGGTGGATGCGGACCGTGAGCGTGGAGCTTTCGATGACGTAAGCGTCCACCACCTTGCGCAACGGCACCTGACGAACGGGTGCTAGGCCGCGACGGCAATAGATGAGCGCACGTCCGGGCTCTCGTCCCTCGAAATTTCCGGCGAAGTCGGCGCCGTTTGAAAACGTGAGCCGAATGGCGGTGCCGATCTTGAGATTGGAAAAGTACTCCGTCATTTCTCCGAGCGTCATCTGTTGCTGGTCGATCGTTTCAATCGATTTTTCAAGGCGAGGTAAAAGCGGGCTGGGGGAGGCCGTGGTCGGGTTTGCTGCGGGAGGCGCGTTTCCGGAGATAGGGTCAACCGCGAAAAGCGGCGGCGTAAGGATCAGGGCCGCCAAAAATCCGAACGGTACGGTGCGCATGCCGACATCATAAACAAAACGCCCCCGTTGGGCTCAACGGGGGCGTTTTCATTCGGAGATTGAAGGCGGGCACCGCCGAGTGACCCGCCACAAGAAGCATGGGGCATGAACTCCGATCCCGCAAGGTCGACAATGGTCACACGCCGGGCGAAGCGTCTTACTGCACGCGCCGCCAGTAGGGCTTGCCGCCGCTGTCGGCCAGCCGCCAGCTTGCGCCGCCGTTGAGGTCGATCAGGTACACGGTGTTGCCAGTCGGCTTGACCTCGAAGTTGTCGTTGAAGGCCATGGACTTGAGCCCCGCCTTCGTGAGAGGCCCCGGCATGCTGACCCAACGGGACTCCTTGTTGACCTTTTCGAGGTACCAGGCGTCACCGGTGAGCTTGTCGACCTTGAGGCCATTCTTTCCAAAGTTGCTGACCGCCACGGTTTCCCACCGTTTGTCGGCGAAGTTGGGGGTCTCGGCCCCCCAGGCGGTTGCGGCGAGCGCGAGGCCCGCCAGGGCCAATGCGTATCGTTTCATGGAATCTCCCGTTTCAGGCGGACGGCCTCTCCGCGGATGGTTTGCGAGCGGAGCTCGGCGATGTCGGCCAGTGCGATTTTGCGCGTTCCAAAAAGTCCCTTTCCCACCCGAACCGTTCCCGCGGCCTCGTCGAAGCCGCCGAAATTGCCGCGAACGTCCCGGCCGCCGGCCAGGCGCATCTCGATGACAGCGCCCGCGCGCAGGTTCTGAAAATAGGCGACGAAGTCGTCGTTCCCAAGCCCGTCGCGGACCCAGACGGGCGGCCTGGGCTTTTCGGGCGGCGCCCCAAGGGAGCGCCGGGACGCCGGCGCTGGCCCGGCGGCGGGGTCCGGGACCGGGAGATCCGACCGAAGGGACGTCCGCTCCACCGCTTTTGATTCGTCGGGCCCCAGAATCTCGTTGCCGTCATCGTCGATGTAGACGATCACGGTCCCGAAGACGCGCGTCTCCACGCGGGTCACGAGGGGCAGGAAGGGCGCGGGAATATAAGTGGTGCGGCGATCGATGGCGGTGTTGATCAGCGCGTCGCCGTCCTTGCCGATGGCACGGACAATGGCCGCGCCGACCGTGTCGTCTCCGATGGGCCCAAAACCGAGAATGTAGGTGGCCGCCGAGGTGCCGGACGCCAGTCCCACCGGCCACTCGTACGCGCCGATCGACGTCGTCGAGACGATCGGCGTGGTCTGCCGGACGCAGCCGGCGAGCGCGGCGAGGGCGAAGATGACGAGGGTTGGTTTCATGTTCATGGGGCGTACGACGCGAGGCCGTTCCCGAAGGACCAGTTCTCCTTCGTCACTTCGGTGAGGCTGATGACCACGTCCTCGGGCCGAACGCCGGCTTTATCGCTCATGAGCTGGGCCGCCCGCGCGTAGAACGCCCTCTTCATCTCCAGGGTGCGGCCGGCGTTGAGCGTGATCTGAATGACGACGATGGCGTCCGTTCGCTTCACGCCTAGATATTGGGCGTCGTAGACCACCTGGCCCGGGCCATGTTCGGCCAGGATCTGAAACTTGTCGTCGGCCGGCACCTTGATCGTATCGACCATGGCCTGGTGGACCGCGTCGGAAATCGCGCGGCGAACGGCCTCGGGGCGGCCCGCGTTCATCGAAATTCTGACCAGCGGCATTTCAGCGGCCACCGTTGTTCGGCATTTTCATCGTGTCCCCTTTGAACCAAAAGTCATCGAAAACCTTTTTTACATTGATTTTCCGCGCGTTTCGCATCACAATTGAACTGATGAACGGTGATAAAGGCAACGGCGCCGGAAAGAAATTTCTATTCGTGTCGGACATTGGCTGCATCGGCGACCTCGCTCACGTGGTCAAGACCGAAGGGAACCAGGTCCGCTACTGCATTCTCGACCGTCACGAGAAAAATGTCTCGGACGGATTCGTCGACAAGGTCGACAAATGGGAAGACCATGTCGACTGGGCCGACGTCATCGTGTTCGACGACATCGGCTTCGGGCTCGTCATCGAACGCCTGCGCCGCGACGGAAAAGCCGTGGTCGGCGGAAGCCTGCTCGCCGACAAGCTCGAGTTCGACCGCGACTGGGCGCAGGAAGAACTCAAGAACTGCGGCGTGAACACCCTCCCCTGCTGGGACTTCTCCTCTTTCGACGAAGCGCTCAAGTTCGTCAAGCAGAACACCGGCCGCTACGTCGTCAAACCCAACGGCAAGGCCCAAGATGAAAAAGTCCTCTCGTTCGTCGGCCAGGAAGAAGACGGGCTGGACGTCATCAACATGCTCGAGCGCTACAAGGCCGGTTGGGGATCCAAAATCAAAAGCTTTCAGCTCCAGAAGTACGTGTCGGGCGTTGAGGTCGCCATCGGCGCGTTCTTCAACGGAAACGAATTCTACCTTCCCGCCTGCATCAATTTCGAGCACAAACGCATGTTCAACGAGGAAATTGGCCCGACGACGGGTGAGATGGGCACCTCGATGCTGTGGACCGGTTCCAACCGTTTCTACCAGGAAACGCTCAAAAAGTTCGAAAAGCGCCTCGCGGAGATCGGCTTCATCGGCTATTTCGACATCAACTGCATCGTGAACTCGCGCGGGATCTATCCGCTGGAAATTACGCCGCGCTTCGGTTACCCGACCATCAACATCCAGATGGAAGGCGTGACCAGCCGCTGGGGCGACCTTCTCCATGCGATGGCCAACAAGCAGCCGTTCCAGCTCAAGACGTCGAAGGGCTACCAGATCGGCGTGGTCATCGCCGTGCCCCCCTACCCGTACGACGACCCCGACGTGTTCGAAAAATTTTCCGACGACGCTTCCATCATCTTCAAGAAGCAGCCGCTGAGCGGCATCCACCACTGCGACGTCCGCCTGGTCGACGGCGACTGGCGCATCGCGGGGTCGAGCGGGTACGTCCTCGTCGTGACGGGCTCAGGTCCGACGATGGTCGACGCGCAGCGCGAAGCCTACACGCGCATCAAGAACATCATCCTGCCCAACATGTTCTACCGCACCGACATCGGGAGCCGGTGGTCGCGCGACAGCGACCTTCTTCAGACCTGGGGCTTGCTCTCGGGTTGATCCGACAGCACGATGCGGCCGTCGAGTGCGGCCGCGCCCTTCCCCGCCGCGTAGACCGAGAGTGGATTGATGTCGAGCTCCGCGATCTCGGGAAAATCCACCACCAGTTGCGATAGCCGCCCGATGCATTCGGCCACTTTGTCGATGTCGGCCGGCTGGCCGCGGTAGCCATGCAGGATCTTGGCGACCTTGCTGCTCTCGATGATCGCGCGCGTGCTCCACTCGCGGATCGGCGCGAGCCGGAACGAGACGTCGCGCAGAACCTCAACGAACGTTCCGCCGAGTCCGAACAGAAGGACCGGCCCGAACTTCGGGTCGCGCTTGGCGCCGAGAAAAACCTCCACGCCTTTCGTCGACATCTGCTGAACGTCGATGCCCCAGATCTTTTCCTTCCCCACGAGCGCCGTGCAGGCGTCCATGATCTTCTGAAACGCGCGCCGAAGCTCCGCCTCGTTCTTGATGTCGAGGATCACGCCGCCGGCATCGAGCTTGTGCACGATCGCGGGGGAAGCGATCTTGAGGACGACCGGGTACCCGAATTCTTTGGCGATCGCGGCGGCCTCGTCTTCCGTCTTCGTCATGCGGCTCTTGAGCGTCGGCAGGCCGTAGGCGGCGAACACTTCCATCGCCTCGATCTGCGGCAGATAATTGCGATTGTCGGCACGGGCGTGATCAATGACGCGGCGAACCGGCGCCTTGTCCACTTTGTACTTCGTGACTTCCGTGCGCGGACGGTCGAGCCAGTCCTTGCGATAGGCGTACATCTGTGAGAGGGCGCGCGCCGCGCCCTCGGGAAACACGAAGTGCGGGATGCCCGCCGCCTCGAGGATCTCAACGCCGGCCGACACGTCAACGATCCCCATAAAGCTGGCGAGGATCGGCTTGGCCGCGCCGGGGATCTTTTTCATGTCGGCGGCGGCGTTGGCCACCACCTGGCCGATCTCACGCACGTTGGTCATCGCCTGCGGGGTAAGGATCACGATCACGGCGTCCACGTTCGGGTCCTTGATGACGGCGCTTATGGCGGACTCGTAACGGTCGTGGCGCGCGTCGCCGATCACGTCGACGGGATTGTGGATGTTCGCGGTGGGCGGAAGGTCGCGGCTCAACTGCGCTTCGGTTTCCGGCGTCAGCGTGGCGAGGTCGAGGCCGTGGCGGATGGCGGCGTCCGTGGCCATGATGCCGGGCCCGCCGGCGTTGGTGACGATCGCCACGCGGTTGCCTCTGGGCAGCGGCTGCTGGGAAAACGCCACGGCGCAGTCGAAGAGCTCTTCGACGGTCTCGACCCTCAGCACGCCCGACTGCAGGAAGAGCGCGTCGTAAACGTCGTCGGAACCCGCCAGCGACCCGGTATGCGACGACGACGCCTTGGCGCCCTGGGTGGTGCGGCCCGACTTGATCGCGATGATCGGCTTCGGCTTGGCCGCGTCGCCGGTGATGTGCCGGGACAGGTCCATGAACTCACGTCCGTCGACGATGTCTTCGACGTACATGAGAATAACGTCGGTCATCGGGTCGTCCTGAAGCGCGCGCAGGAAGTCGAGCTCGTTGGCCACGGCCTTGTTGCCCATGCTGATGAACTTCGAGAACCCGATGCCCTTGCCGCGGGCGAAATCGAGGACGGCGGTGCAGAGCGCGCCGCTCTGCGAAACGAAAGCGATGTTGCCCTTGCGCGGCATGCGCTGAGCGAAGGAAGCGTTCAGCCGGACCTTGGGGTCCGTGTTGATGAAGCCGAGACAGTTGGGGCCGATGAGGGCGATGTTGTTCTCGCGCGCGATCTCGCGTACCTGCCGCTCAAGCTCAATGCCCTGTCCCCCCACTTCCTTGAAGCCCGCGCTCACGACGACCACTCCCGGCACGCCCTTGCGCGCGCATTCCCGCAGAACGTCCGGCACCGTCGGCGCCGGCACGATGAGAATGGCGAGGTCGATGGGGTCCTTGATCTCGGTGATGCTGACGTAGCAACGCACGCCGCCGATGGAGACCGCTTTGGGATTGACGGGATAGAGCACGCCCTGAAAGTCCGCTCCGAGGAGGTTCTTGAAGATGGCCTCGCCCACGGAACCTTCCTTGCGGGAAGCGCCGATGATGGCGACGGAGCGGGGTGAGAGGACGCGAGAAAGATCGAGAATGGACATGGTTTCCTTTACCTGAAAGCTGAAATTTTTTCGGCGAGACGTCGGCCCGCGGCTTCCATCGCGGAGCCCGTACGCTTCAGGCCGGCGGCGCCCATCTGCTCCAGGGCGTCGATGCCGGCCCTCTTGATAGAGCCGGGCGCCAGCGGAGAGGTTCCACACACGGCGGCCACGCGCGCGCGTCCCTTTTGCCGGGCCACTTCACCGGCCACCTTCCCCTCGAAGCTCGTCGCGTCGAGCCGGCCTTCGCCGGTGACGATCCACGTCGCCCGCTTCGCGCGCGCGCGCCAGTTCACCGCGCGCATCACGAATGGGCACCCCTCCACCAGCCGGCCGCCGGCGAAGGCCGATAGGCCGAAAGCCAGGGCGCCCGCCGCGCCCGCACCGGGGCGGTTGCGCATCTGCCGGCGGGCGAAGGACGACCAGTGCCTTAGAAATTTTTCAATCACGCGGACCTGCGCGGGCGTGGCTCCCTTCTGCGGCCCGAACGCGCGCGCGGACCCGCGGGCTCCCAGCAGCGGGTTGCGCACATCGCAGAGAATAAAGAGGCGCGTTGTTTTGAGGCGAAGGTCCGCGTTGCGCGCATCGACGCGGGCCAGCCGCAAAAGATCAGCGGGCCGCGGCCGCAGGCCTTTCCCAAGGCGATCGAAGAAGCGGTATCCCAGCGCCTCGAGGGCGCCCGCGCCGCCGTCGGCGGTGGCCGTTCCGCCGACGCCGATCAGAATGTTCCGGCAGCCCGCGTTCATCGCTGCGAGGATGAGCTCGCCGGTGCCCTGCGAACCGGCGTCCATCACGCGGTTGCGGCCGCTCGTAAGCGCGAGGCCGGAAGCACGGGCCATTTCGATGACGGCGGTGCGTCCGGGAAGGCCCGCCGCTCCCTGAACGATTCCCCACGCGGCGGTGACGGGTTTGCCCAGCGGACCCCTCACGCGATTCGAGCGCCAGCGGCCGCGAAAGGCCGCCATCAGGACTTCGAGCGTGCCGTCTCCGCCGTCGGCCAGCGGAAGCGAATCCACGTGGCGAAAGCGCGAGGAGAAAATTTTGGCCAGGCGTCTCGCGGCTTCGACGGGAGATAGCGTGCCTTTGTAGGCCGTGGGGCTGAGGAGGATGCGGTCGAGGAGATTGGTGCGGGTCAGCGGGCGGCGCGGGCGTGAGGCCGGGAGTTGACGCCGAGGATGCCGTTCGCCTCGAGCCATCCCTGAATCAACTGTTCCCATCGTGCGAGATGAAAATCCAGCCATCGTTTTCCGTCCTCGGGAGCGTCCTTCAAAATTTCCTTGAATCTCTGGCAGCCGCCGCGGCCGCGCAACGCGATGATGAGCTTCTGCCGGACCCGGTAGGAACGCACTTCGCGAGTGAATTCCATCATCCACTTGTTCTCGGGATTGCCGAAGGCCTCGGGGACGCGGATATAGCGCTGGGAACCGGTGAGGACGATCTCGCGCGCCAGCGGGATCAACTGCGAATCCCATTCCGGAATGTCCGCGCGGTTCGCAGATCGGTCCTGCTCGAGCGATCGGATCAGTCCGCGGGAAAGGACAAACACTTTTCCCGACGTGCGATCGAGATAATAATCGTCGGCGATCCGGCTGAGATCGCGCATGGACTGAGTGATTGTGATGAAATCAACGGTCAGGGCTTTCATGAGCGCATGCCTCCGGTCGGTGGCTGGAAGCGCCGAGGAAGCGCCTCGCGTTCATTCTACTCTCAATTGGCGGGGATCGGAACCAACAATTCCATCAGGCCAAGGGCCGTCAGGCGGTCGCGCAGGACGGCGGCGTGGGCCTTGGTCTCAGGCTTGCGCCGGGGATCGCGCAGCAGGAAGGCGGGGTGATACAGGATCTGGAACAGGACGCCTGGAAACTGCTCGAGTTCAAATAGTTTGCCGACCCGATCGCGCATCGCGACGCCGTCGGCCGGCGACAGATGCCGTGCGGCGGTCGCGCCCAGAAGCACGACGGCCCGGGGTTTCTGCAATTCGATCTGGCGCATGAGGAAAGGTTTGCAGTTGGCGGCTTCGGCCGGTGTCGGCGGGCGATTGTTGGGCGGCCGGCATTTCACGACATTCGCGATCAGCGTGTCGCGATTCGTGTCGATTCCCACGGAGGCGAAAACCTCATCGAGGACTTTTCCCGAGCGGCCCACAAAGGCCTGCGCCAAGCGGTCTTCGGTTTCTCCGGGAGCTTCGCCCACGATTAAAATTTTCGCGCCCGGATTTCCGCGGTCCACGACGATCGAGCGGCGGCCGGCGCAGAGCGCGGGACATTTGTCGCAACCCGAGCCGTTCAGCGTGCGGCGGAAGTCATTATAGGTGGGAGCGATGAGCGCGGCGTCGGCGCGCTCGGAGGCGAGCGTCACCCTGGAACGCCTGAGGCCCAGCAGACCGCCTGGAACGAGCACCGCCGGCAGATCGACAGGTCGTCGGGCGGTGAAACTTCGAACGGATCTTCCGCGGCGGCGGAGGCTTCCTGCAGCGCGGATGATTCTTCCTCAATGCGAAGGTGGGTTTCCATGAGCGACTCTTCATTCACGTTGGCGTGATACGTCGCGCCGTCCTGAAGCGACACGGCGAGGGCCTGCACCATTTCCGGATCGGCGCCCCAGTTCTCATGCGCGTATAGGGCGGACACCTGCAAGGCGGGTTCTTCCCTGGGCCCGGCCGCGGACGTTCTCCAGTCGATGATGAAAAATTTACCGTCGATCTCGACGGCGCAGTCCACCTTGGCGTAGGCCTTGATGCCGTTCACGTCGAAGGCGAGCACCTCGTCGACGGCCTTCCAGCACTCGGGGCCGAGGGTCGCGAGCCGCTTGACCCACGTGGAGCGAAGAAACCAGCGCAGCGAACGCTCCACGCTTTCCCACTGGCGCTTCCAGGCGTCGGCCGGCACGGCCTGGTTGAACTTGTGCTCGAAAAGTGGCGACTCGGCGGTCCCGTCTTTCGACGCCTTGAACTCCGCGCGCATGCGGTCGCGCGCCTTCGCGATCACGGTTTCCTCGTCGGGAACGGCTTCGCCCTGGCGAACCGACCTCAGCACGTCCCCGATCGTCTCGTGCACGAGCGAGCCCGACCACAAGTGCCGGTTCTTGACCTTCTTGAGCGCGCGCACCGGGGAAAGTCGCGCGTCGCCGGACTTGTCGCCGGCGGTTTGAAAGATGAATTTGCGTCGGCACTCGCGCAGCGCCGAGACCTGGGACTTAGACCAGACCGGCCTGTCGGCGGCTTCCACCGTCACCGTTTTTTCCGGTAGCGCGTGGAATAGGGCTCGAGGACCGAGTCCTTCCACTGACCGCGCTTGTTGACCTGCGCTTCCCTCTCGGCGGCGATGAGCTCGGGAAGCATCGTTTCTTCGTTCGACAGTTCGGAGACGAGCGCCTCGCCCTGCTTCACGAGCTCCCCGTTGACGAAAATCCCGTCGACGTAGACGTACGCGATGTACACGCCGTCAACGTCGCGTTCCTGAAGACCGTACTTGAGCCGGACTTCCTTGCGCTCCACCCAGTGGCGGTTTGCCGCCATCGACTCGCTGTAATAGCGGTTGCCCTTCGCGGGCGCGGTGACGCCGAGGTAGCGGACCCTCGTCCCGTCCTCGAGTTGGATCTCCGTGGGAGAAATAACGCGACGGACCATGGCGTTGTAGGGGCGCGCCTGCGCGGCGGCCGCGAGGGCCAGCGCGGCGGCGACGAGAATCTTGAAGCGGAAAAGCTTGTTCCAGAAAGAGCCCTTTTTCTTCGCCGGCGTCGCGGCCACGACGGGGACGGGCTCGGTCTTGGGGCGCGACATCGGCATCGAGGAACGGTCGTAGGCGGGGAGCGTGAACGAAAAAAGACTGCCCTGCGGTTTGCCGGGAGGCGGGCTCTGCACCCAAAGGCGGCCCTTGTGAAGATCGACGAAGGCGCGGCAGATGCTCAGGCCCAGGCCCGTGCCGCGAATGTCCATCTTCTCGCTGTGCTTGAGCTGGACGAAGCGCTGAAAAATCCGCTTCTGGTCTTCCTCCGTGATGCCTTTGCCGTTGTCCTCGATCTCGACGACCACGGCTTTCTTGCCGGCTTCCTCGGCCTCGCGCGTGCGCAACTCGATGCGGCCGCCGGAGGGCGTGAACTTGATGGCGTTGGAAATCAGGTTGTTGATCACCTGCAGGATGCGATCAGAGTCAACGAAGACGGCCGGTGTGTTCGCCGTGGCCACGTAGGCGACCGTGATGCCGCGCGTTTTTGCCCAGGATTCCATGCTCGCCGCGGCCTCACGGAGCAGGGGTTCGAGCTCCACCACCTGGGGATGAATCTCCATCTTTCCCGACTCGATCTTTGAAAAGTCGAGGAGGTCGTCGATGAGGCGGCCGAGACGGTCGACGTTTCTCTCAGCGACGCCCAGCATGCGCTGCTGCTCCGATGTGGTCTGGCCGGCCGAGCCTTCCAGAATGGCCGCCACGGCGAGCTTGACCGCGTGCACCGGCGCGCGCAGGTCGTGCGTCACGTTGGCCATGAACTCGTTCTGAAGCCGCGTAAATTCCTTCTGCTTGGTGACGTCGGAGAGGACCGACACCATACCGACGATGCGCCCATTCGGGTCCTGGACGGCGGCGGTGCTCGAGCGCAACACGCGCTTGGCTTCGGCCGAGCCGTGGATCTGAACTTCCTTGACGATCGGCCGGTCGCTGGGAACAGTCAGGTCTTTGGCGATGGTAATCATCTGCTCGTCGCGCACGCCTTCCCAGAGCGGCTTGCCGATGCTCTCGCCGAGCTTCACCCCATAAATCTGTTCCGCGGCCGGGTTCATCATGAGCACCTTGCCGTTCTCGTCGACGACCACCACGCCGTCGGCCATCTCGGTCACCACGCCTTCGGTGCGCTCGCGCTCGTTCGTGATGCGGGTGCGCTCGCGCTTGAATTCGACGACGACTTTCTCAACGGCGTTATCGATCTGCTTGCGGACGAGGTCGAGCGCCTTGTTGAAAATGAAGCCGCGGTCCTCGGCGTTGGGCACCGCCTTGTCGACCATCTTCTTGAGCATGTCGTTGAGCGTGAGATCGTCGTATTCCTTACGGATGTCGGCGGACCCCTCGCCGGCCGCTCCCGCCGGCGCTCCGCCAATGGTTTCGTCCTCGCCAATCTTCGCGTAGCGCGCCTCGTTGAGACGGATGTGCGAAACGTTCTGCTGCTTGAAGAACTCCATCGGGTTGGTGCCGGTGCGCTTGAGTTCTCCGCCGGCGGCCAGCCGGAAGAACGAGGCCATCTCGGCAATGTCGATGCCCTTGAGGAAACTCAGCGAGTGGAGATCGTGGGCCGTGAGGAGCATCAGGAACGGGCGAAGGGCCGCCTCGGCGACGTCGTCAGGCGGGCGGCCGTTAACGATGATCTTGTTGTCGCTCGTGGAAATGACGATCTCCGGCGTTTCCTCGAGGAGAACGGTGAGCAGGCGATGGGACTCGGAAACCGCGCCCTTCACGGTGGGATGCTCGGGCGAGTAGAGGGCCATCTGGGCGAGCGTGCGGCCGGTGTTGATCAGGAACTGGCTGAGGTTGCTCATCGAGCGCTATCCGATATTTCGAGCTTCTCCATCCAGGCGAAGGCGTGCGTCATGTCCGGCATGAGGTGGTCCGGCGACGTTTTTGAAAGCGCGTCGATCGTTGAGCCGCCGGAGGCCACGGCGATCGCGCGAAAACCCGCGCGGCGGGCCGCGGCGACGTCGAGCGGCGTGTCGCCAATCACGAAAACATTGTCGGAAGAAATGGAGACGCCGGCGGTTTTCTCGGCGCGAAGATGGCCGAACCGGAGAACGTCGGCGCGTTCTTCCGCGTCCGAGCCGAACCCGCCGATCGGGAAAAATTCATTGAGGTCGTGCGGGGCGAGCTTGAGGCGCGCGCCGCGCTCGAGGTTGCCGGTGCCCAGGGCGAGGACGGCGTCGGGTCGCGCCGCGAGGTGGGCGACGAACTCCCTCACGCCCTTGAGCGCGCCCTTTCCGCCGGGCACGGTCATTTCCTTTTCGAGGTGGGAGAGGTAAAGCGCGCCGAGCTTCTCGATTTCGCCCGGCTCGACGTCGCGATGAAGGTTCAGTCTCACCAGCTCGCGAAAAATCGCCGGGTCCGTTTTGCCGCTGGGGTCGATCTCTTCCATGGCGTCGGCCACGCCGAAAAGATCGAAGAAAGCCTTGGACAGCGCGCGCAGGCCCGCGCCCCCGGTGCTCACCAACGTTCCGTCGAGATCGAAAAGAAAAAGTCGCTTCATTTTCGCGTGCCAGTGTACAACTTTGAGCCGATTTACTTTCCGATGCAAAACCGGCTGAAGATGGAGTCCAGAACCGCCTCGCCCACGTCGTCTCCGGTCACCGCGGCCAGCGCGCCCGCGGCGCGCCGGACGTCGAAGGACACCGCGTCCTCGCCGCGACCCTCGCCCAGCGCGTCGAGCGCGCTCTCGCACGCCGCGAGGGCCTCGGAGAGTTTTTCGGCGTGGCGCTCGTTGGTGACGACCACGCCGGCCTCGCCGGTCTCGGGGCCGGAAGGGAACAGGGACAGCGCGGCCGCGCGCAGGTCGGCCAGGCCCGCCCCCGTGAGGGCGGAAACGGCCACCGAGCGCTGGAGACCGATCCGAACGATGTCGACCGGCAAAACGGCGGGCGGTCGGTCGGACTTGTTCAGGGCAACCACGACGGCCTGGCCGTTCAGCGTCCGGGCGATGGCGCGGTCGTCGTCGGTCAATTGCTGGCTGGCGTCAATCACCAGGACGACGACGTCGGCCTGGTCAGCCGCGCGCCTGGCCCGATCGGTTCCGATGGATTCCACGGGGTCGGTGGTCTTTCTAATTCCGGCGGTGTCGATGAGGGCGATGGGGTAGCCGTCCCACGACAGGCGCTCCTCGATGGTGTCGCGCGTCGTGCCGGGCACATCGGTGACGATCGAGCGGTCCTGCGCCAGGAACGCGTTGAAGAGCGACGACTTGCCCACGTTCGGCCGGCCCGCGAGGACCACCGAGCCGCCTTCGCGCAGCCAGCGGCCGCGAGTTCCCGTGGCAAGCAGCAGGCCGATGCCGTCGATGAGCAACCCGAGGGCGGCAGCGACGCGGTCTTTGGGCAGGCTGGGAAGGTCTTCCTCGGCGAAATCCAAATTCGCCTCGATGTCGGCCAGGAGCTCGATGGCCGCGCGGCGGAGCGCGCCGACGCGCGTGGAGAGCCCGCCGGCCAACTGGTCGGCGGCCGCTCGCGCGGAGCGCGCGGAGCGCGCCCCGATGAGCGCCGCCACCGCCTCGGCCTGGGCCAGGTCCATGCGGCCGTTGACGTAGGCGCGCTGGGTGAACTCGCCCGGCCTCGCCAGGCGCGCGCCCGATTCACAGCACCACGCGAGGAGCTCGCGCAGGACCGCGGGCGACCCGTGGCAGGAAAATTCCACGACGTCTTCGCCCGTGTAGGAGGTGGGCGCGCGGAAAACGGCGGCAACCGCCTCGTCGAGACGGCGGGACGAGCGCGTGATCCAGCCGTGGTGAAGGGTGTGGGTGGCGGCGGCCGACAGCGGTCGGCGGGCCTCGAAAAGTTTATCGGCGATGGAGAGGGCGGCGGGGCCGGACAGGCGAATCACCCCGAGGCCGGCTTCTCCGAGCGGGGTGGCGACAGCGGCGATGGTGTCGTCGAAGTCAGGACGCATCGCGATCCTTCGCGCCCGCCAAAAGCGCGGGTGCTTTCGTCAGGCGACGATAGCGGGCGGGTTGCTCTGCGATCGCCAGCTCAGAAACTTCTGAATGGCGATGGTCACAGCGCTGTTGACGACCCAGTACAGTACCAGGCCCGCCGGCATCGACATGAACATGAACGTGAAGACCAGGGGCATAATCATCATCATGCGCGCCTGGGCCGGATCGATGGCGGCGCCGCTCAGCTTTTGCTGAACGAACATGCCCAGGCCCATGAGGATGGGAAGGACGTAGTAGGGGTCCTTAATAGCCAGGTCGGTGACCCAAAAAATCCAGGGCGCGCCGCGGAGGTCGTAGGCGTTATTGAGCGTGGTGTAGAAAGCGAGAAAGATCGGCATCTGCAGGAGAAGCGGGATGCAGCCTTCGAGACCCATGAACTTCATTCCGTTCTTCTTGTAGAAGTTCATCATCTCCATCTGGTAACGCTTCGGGTCAGCCTTGTGCTGCTCCTGAAGCTTTTTCAGGTGGGGCTGAAGTTCTTTCATCTTCAGCGTGTGCTGAAGGCTCTTGCGCGTGAGCGGCAGGAGGAGGATCTGAAGCGAGAAGGTGAGCAGGACAATCGCCCAACCGTAATTTCCCGTCAGGCCGTGGTAAAAATTGAGCACCGTGAGCAGTCCCTTCGAGATAATGCCGAAGGTGCCGTAGTCGATGGCCTCTTCAAGTCCGTGGCCCGCTTCCTTGAGCAACGCCGGCTGTTTGGGTCCGACGAAAAGGAGATAGTCGCGGTGAAGGGTTTCGCCGGGGGCGATCCGGCCCGAAATCACGGCGCCGGCTTGCGGCGGAAGTTCGCGGCTGAGGGCCACGCGGATCGTGCTGATCAGGGAGCCCTCGGGCGCCACGATGGCGGCGAAGAAATGATGATTGGTCACGCCGACCCACTTGAAGGAGCCGGTGTCGGTACGATCGACGCTGCGGCCGAAGACCATGCCGGGGGACCAGGTCATCCGGTGCTCGCCCAGGGCGACGGCGCCGTTTTCAGATACCACGCTGCTTTTCTCATCGTAAGGCGCGCCGACCTCATGCTTGTCGAGGCCGCTTCCCCAGGCAAGCGCGGTGTCAATCATCAGCTCGCGGTCCGTGGGGTTCTTGATGTCGACGGAAACGGTGTGGAACGGGGGTTTCGCCAGAAGCGAAATGGTTTTGGTGATCTCGAAGCCGGCGGGATGTTTGGCGGTGAACACGGCCTGCGAAGCGGTCTTCTTCTGGGACGCGTAAACGAGGTCGGGGAACATTTCAAGCGGCGAGGTCGTCCGCAGCTTCTCCGGCAGAAGCATTTCAAGCCAATGGTCCTTTTCCTTCAGGTGCCACGAGCCCACCCTGGCTCCGCGCGCCAGGAAGACGACTTCATTGTTCTCCGCGGTGAGAGAGACGATCGCGTCGGCGTCTCCGGTCCGGGTTCCCGCCACCGCCGCCGGCGCGGACTGAACGTCGCGGATGACGTTGTCCGCGGCCTTCTCGGCTTGGGCCTGCGCGGCCACTGTAACTTTCTTGTCCGGCGTACCGTAGCGGCTCATGACGAAGGACTGCCAGAGAAAGATGAATCCGAACAGGAAAAGGACGGCGAATACGACGTTGAGATTGTTGTTCTTCATATTTATTGGGTTCCGGAGGTATAAGGATCAAACCCGCCGCGACAGAAGGGGTGGCAGCGAACGAGTCGCCGCAATGCGGTGAGGGTTCCGTGAAAAGCGCCTTCGTCCTGAATGGCATCGACGGCGTACTGGGAGCAACTGGGCATAAAACGGCAACGACTGCCCAAGTAAGGAGAGAGGGCAGCCTGATAGAAACGGAGCAAGGTGATAACGAAACCTTTCATGCAGTTGGACCCCTTCCGGCGTCGAGACCAGACGGAGGTCGGACGAGGATCGGCGAGAACTGGCAAGGACGGCGACGAGCGCCGGTGCTTAGTTGGTCAGCTTGCGGCGTTTTTTAGCGCGGCGACGGCTGAAGACTCCCCGTCCGCCCGCGGTGCTCATGCGGGCGCGAAAACCAATTTTCTTTTTCCGGCGCCGTTTGTTCGGTTGATACGTGCGTTTCATTGGACGGCGATCTTAACTAATGGCTCCGGTGAGCGCAAACCTGCTGTTTTTCCGTCGGACAACAATGATTGACCATTTCCGTTCTCTTATCCTACACTGACGTCCTCACAAATTTCTCTCCACACAATTTTTCCGCTCTCTCGAGGGGCCATGATTACGACCAAAACGCAGGATGAACTCTGGGAGAGTGTCCTTGCTGATTTGAAGCCGGAGCTTAAAGACGAGACATTCGATCTGTGGCTGAAGCCCTTGAAGGCGGCCCGGTTCGAGGACGGCGTGTTCGCGCTGCGCGTTCCCAACCGCTTCTTCTCCGACTGGATCAAGGCGCATTACCAGGCCCGCATCGAGGAAGTCCTCTCGAAGAACATTGACGGAGATGTGCGTCTCACGTTCGATGTCCAGGCCGATGATTCCCCCGCGCCCGCGCCACTTCCCGGCCGCAGCACCATGGTCGACGTTCGCACCACGCCCATCTCCACGGTCAAAGGTTCGCTGTTCACCGAGGATTTCAAACCCGACAGCAAGTACGCGTTCGACACGTTCATCGTCGGCCCGTCCAACCGTTTCGCCGAGGCCGCCGCCGAAGCCGTGGCTCGCGAACCCGGCCGCACCTACAACCCCCTCTTTATCTATGGCGGCGTGGGGCTGGGCAAAACGCACCTTCTTCATTCCATCGCCCGGCAGATCACGAAGAATAATCCGCAGGCGCGCGTGGCCTACGTTCCCAGCGAACGGTTCATCAATGAGTTCATCGACGCCATCCGCTTCGAGCGCATGAAGGAATTCCGCGCGAAGTACCGCAGCCTCGATTGCCTCCTGATTGATGACATCCAGTTCCTTATGGGCAAGGACTCGTCCCAGGAAGAGTTCTTCTACACCTTCAACTCGCTTTACGACACGCGCAAGCAGATCGTGATCTGCTCCGACCGCCCGCCGAAAGAAACGCTCGTGGCCGACCGGCTCATTTCGCGCTTTGAGTGGGGCGTGATCGCCGACATTCAGCCGCCGGACCTCGAGACGCGCATCGCCATCCTTCGCAAGAAAACCGATGAAGCGGGTCTGCAATGCCCTGAAGATGTGGTTCTTTTCGTTGCGACACACATCAAGACCAATATCCGCGAACTGGAAGGGTCCATTACGCGCATCATGGCCTATGCTTCTCTCACCGGCTCGCCGCTCACCGTGGATACCGCGCGCAAAGTGCTTCGCGACATTCTCTCCGCGCCGGAACATTCGACGCCCGTGACGGTTGAGGTCGTTCAGAGGGTCGTCGCCCGCCACTTCAATCTCGATCTTCGTGACATGAAGTCGAAGCGGCGCACCGATGCCATCGCTTTTCCGCGCCAGGTCGCCATGTACCTGACCCGTACGCTCACCGAGCTCTCCACCATCGAGATCGGCCTCGCGTTCGGCGGCAAGGACCACACCACGGTCATGCACGCGTGCAACAAGATTAAGAACAAGCTCAGCGGCGATCCTTACTTCGTCGCTCTCGTTAACAAGATTACGCAAGACATTCGCGAGGAAAGCCTCCTTAACTTGCCGTAAACGACCGTTTTCTCTTCATCTAATAAGGCTGGGGATACATTCGGGATAAGTGGGCTCACCCTGTGGACAACGTTGACCGCTGGGGATGGGACGGAGAAGTCGTAAGAGTTTCCCACAGGACACGCGAATAACTTCAGCGAGAGAAAGGATTCAGGGTCAATAATTTTTAGTAGGGAGGACAAGTTATCATGCCCACCAACACCTATGACTCTACAACGACTGGTTCATCTCAAGTTAAGAAAGGTCAGAACATGAAGCTTCACTGCACAAAGGGAGATCTCTTTCAGGGAATCCAGATTGTCCAGTCTGCAATCTCGGTGAGAAGCACGCTTCCCGTTCTAGGAAACGTTTTGTTTGAAGCCAGCGATCAAGGTCTTCGTCTTTCCGCCACTGATCTTGAAGTGGGTATCCGGACCTGGGTGAAAGCGGACGTCATTGAGAAAGGCGCCATCACCATTCCCGCAAAAATCCTGAGCGACTTCCTTCGCACCCTGGAAGAGAACCGCGAAGTGAAGCTCGAAGTCTCGGAAAACAACAAGATTGAAATCAAATCCGGACGGGACCGCCTGAACGTCACCGGACTTCCGAAGGAAGATTATCCGGTCCTTCCCGAGTTCGACGAGACGAAGTCCGTCGCGATCTCGAAGAGCGTCGTTCGTGAAATGGTCCGCAAGACCATGTTCGCAGCCTCATCCGATGAAACGCGTTACGTGCTCAACGGCGTCCATCTGATCATCGAAAAAGGCAAAGCGACCGGCGTGGCCACCGACGGCCGCCGACTCGCCTATATCCAGCGCCCGATCGCCGACAAAGGCCTTTCGATTAAAGTGATCATTCCAACGAAGGCCGTCCAGGAACTCGTCCGTCTCGTCTCGGACGAGAAGAAAGAAGGCGACGACCTGAAAGTTTCTTTCACCGACAACCAGGCGAGCTTCTACGACGGATCGACCGTCATTCTCTCCCGCCTCATCGAAGGGCATTTTCCCAACTTTGAACAGGTGATTCCCAAGACCAAAGAGATCCAGCTTCGCCTCGACCGGCTTCAGCTTCTCGCGTCCGTGACGCGCGCCGCCGTGGGCACGCTCGAGCGCGGCGGTTCGGTCCGCATGTCGCTGACCAAGGGCACCATTAAGATCCAGGCCGCCGCCCAGGGCCGCGTGGAAGTGGAGTCGGAACTCCCGACGAACTACGAGGGACAGGACTTTGAAGTGGCCTTCAACCCGGTCTACCTTTCCGATGTTCTCAAGGCGCTCGAGCAGAATGAGATCGTCATCGAGCTCACCACGCCTCTTAACCCCGGCGTCATTCGCCCGGCGGACGACGAGTCCTACCGGTACGTCATGATGCCGATGAAGGTCTAGCCGGGGCGGATGCACCTTCAGTCGATCCTCCTGCGCCAATTCCGCAATCACAAGGACCTCGAGCTTCCGGTCGATCCGGGGGTGAACCTTTTCATTGGTCCCAACGGCGCGGGGAAAACCAACCTGATAGAAGCGGTGGCCGTTCTCGCGACGGGCGTCAGTCCGCGGGGCGCCGAACCCGAGTCCATGGTTCCCTGGGGCGAGGAAGGTTTTGGTCTCAAGGGGCGCTTCGTCCATCCGGAATCCGGGCTCGACCCGATCACGCTGGAGATGAAATATCGCTCGGGCTCTCGACGGATCATTCGCCAGAATGAGAAGATCGAGGTCAAGCTGAAGGACCTGCTCGGCAAGGTCCCCCTCGTGAGCTTCGTGCCGGAAGATTTGTCCATGGTCAAAGGCGAGCCGGAGATCCGCCGTCGCGCCGTCGACATGGTGCTGGTCCAGGTGGACCCGCTTTACGCCGAGGCTCTTCGCCGCTATAAAGACGCCATGAAGTCGCGCAACGCCGCCCTTCGCCAGATGGCCGAGGGACAGATCGACGCGAGCGCCGTGGCCCCGTGGACCGACGCGATCATCGAGGTGGGCGTCGTGGTCTGCCGCAAGCGGGCCGATTTCATCAAGGAATTTTCGGGTCGTCTGGGCGAGATCCAGAAGCGCGTGAGCAACGGAAAGGAAACCGCCGGGATTGATTACAAGCCCTCCGTTGAAGGGCCCTGGGACGCTTCAGGCGCGTCGGCATGGAAGGCGCGGCTCGTGGCCTCCGAGGCCATGGAACTGGCCACGGGATCGACGGCCTGCGGCCCTCATCGCGACGATTTGATGTTCACGCTCAACGGGCGCCCGGCGCGGCTGTACGCGTCGGAAGGCCAGAAGCGCACGTGCGCGGTGTCGTTCAAGCTGGCGGAAATTCCCTATGTGGAAGGGCGCCTCGGGCAGAAGCCGATCTGCCTTTTGGACGACGTGCTCTCCGAGCTTGACGCCGAACGCGCTGAGCTTCTGCTTCAGGAGCTCTCTCAGACGGGACAGTGCCTTGTGACGATGACCGGCCTCGAGTCGTGGCCGCGGCGCTGCGACCTGCCGGCGTCGGTGTTTCGCGTGGACGCCGATGGCGTGCGCAAGATTTCAGTGGAAGAAGCAATGAGCATCGCCGATGGCGATGAAGGCGAGCAGGTGGGACCGGCCCCGATTCATTTCACGCTTCCGAACTAGTTCAGTCAGGACGTTCAAGATGGACAAAATCCGCACGTATTTGAGACGCGGCGAAGAGCGGCAGCTTCCGGCGGCGCAGGCCATGGAAGGCCTGCTCCGGCTGCTTCGCTTTGATCCCGCGATGTACGCGGTATTCGAGATTTGGGACCGCGAAACGCGCGGCCTGGTCCGCGGCTGTGAGGCCGCCGGAATTCAGGGAACGAGGCTGGTGGTGAAGGTGCCGTCGGCCGCGCATCGGCAGGAAATTCTTTACATCAAAGACCGGCTGTTGAACCGAGTGAACCAGGCTCTGGGACGAAGGGTGATTACAGACATCCAATTCGAGCTGGCCGGCGACGCGTCCCGTGTGAACGCAGAGAAAGGGGGAACCATTCGTGTCCAAGAACAAGCCCGATCAGGGTTCGAACGTCGTGGAAAAATCTAGCGGTTACGACGCAGCGCAGATAACCGTCCTCGAAGGTCTCGAGGCGGTTCGCAAGCGCCCTGCGATGTATATCGGCTCGACGGGGCAGAATGGCCTGCACCACCTCGTCTATGAAGCCGTCGACAACGCCATCGACGAAATTCTCGGCGGCTTCGCCAAGAACGTTGAAGTCATCCTGCACGAAGACGGTTCCTGCTCCGTCGAGGACGACGGCCGCGGCATTCCCGTCGACGTCAAGAAAGACGAGAAAGACCCCAAGCTCAAGGGCAAGTCAGCCCTCGAAATCATCATGACCACGCTCCACGCGGGCGGCAAGTTCGAGAAGTCCGCGTACAAGGTGTCGGGCGGCCTTCACGGCGTCGGCATCACCTGTGTCAACGCCCTGTCCACCTGGTTCAAGGCCGAGGTCTACCGCGACGGGAAGGTTTATGGTCAGTCGTACAAGATCGGCAAGCCCACCGGCGGCGTGACCGTCACCGGAAAGACCGAAAAGCGCGGCACGAAAGTCCACTTCCTGCCTGACGACTCCATCTTCACCGTCACGAAATTTTCCTTCGACGTGCTCTCCAACCGCCTGCGTGAGCTGGCGTTCCTCAACGCCGGCGCGAACATCAAATTCGTCGACCAGCGCGAGGACAAGCAGCACACCTTCCACTATGAGGGCGGCATCAATGAGTTCATCAAGTACCTGAACGCCCACAAGAAGGCGCTTCACCCCACGCCCATTTACGTCTCGAAAGAGAAAGACGGCGTGATGATCGAAGTGGCGATCCAGTACAACGATTCCTATTCCGAGCAGGCGTACTCGTTCGTGAACAACATCAACACGATCGAAGGCGGCACGCACCTGGCCGGCTTCCGATCCGCGCTCACCCGCGCGATCAACGATTACATCAAGAAGCGCGACCTGGCGAAGGGACGTGACCTCGGGATCACCGGCGACGACTGCCGCGAAGGTCTTGCCATGGTCCTGTCGCTCAAGGTTCCCAATCCTCAATTCGAAGGCCAGACCAAGACGAAGCTCGGCAACAGCGAGATCGAAGGCCTGACCAAGTCCATCGTGGGCGACGCGCTCGGCACGTTCTTTGAAGAGAACCCGGCCACCGCGTCCAAGATCTGCGAGAAGATCGTCAACGCCGCCGAGGCCCGCGAGGCCGCGAGAAAAGCGCGCGAGCTCACCCGCCGCAAGGGCGCGCTCGACGGCGCCTCTCTCCCCGGCAAACTGGCCGACTGCCAGGAACGCGACCCCTCGAAATGCGAGCTCTACATCGTCGAAGGCGACTCGGCCGGCGGATCGGCCAAGCAGGGACGCAACCGCGGCTACCAGGCCGTCCTCCCGCTGCGCGGCAAGATCATCAACTGCGAGAAATCGCGCATCGCCAAGGTTCTCGCCAACGAGGAAATCCGCACGCTCATCACGGCCATCGGCTGCGGCGTGGGCAACTCCGCCGGCGAGAACACGGAGTCGGACGGTTTCAACATTTCCAAGCTGCGCTACCACAAGATCGTCATCATGACCGACGCCGACGTCGACGGCGCGCACATCCGTACGCTGTTGCTGACGTTCTTCTACCGCCAGATGCGGCCGCTCGTCGACCAGGGCCACGTCTACATCGCGCAGCCGCCGCTCTACAAGGTCGCCAAGTCGAAGAAAGAGTTTTACGTCGACACCGTGGAGGAGCTGGAGAAGTGGCTCCTCGACCAGGCGCTCGAGACGACCCAGGTCACCCGCCTCAAGGGCGAAAAAGACGCCGGCCAGGTGGAGCCCGCCAAGCTGCGCAGCCTCGTCACCGACTTGATCGAGTATGAGAAGCGCAAACGGATCCTGCATCGCAAGGGGCTCGTCTGGGACGAGTTCGTGAAGGGATACAAGGCCGACAAGCTTCCGCTCTACGCCGCGACCGATGAAAAAGGCGCACGCCGCTTCATCTATTCCGAGAAGGAATGGAAGGAGTTCAAGCCCGCCTATCTCCAGCGCCGCAAGAAAGAGCTCTCCGCTGAAGCCGCTGAAGTGGGCGAAGGCGCCGAAGAACTCACCGAGGAAGACCTGCTCGCCGACGTGAAGGACTTTTCCACCGACATCCCGAAGCTCGACGCCATCCTCAAGAAGTTCGAGGCCGTGGGCTTCGACGTCACGCAGGAAGCCGACGCGCTGCATGAATCCAAGCCGCTTTACCGGGTTCGCATGAAAGAGGGCGACCGCGACGTGAAGACGATCGAAGAGCTTGTCGAAGCGATCAAGGAAGCCGGCAAGCAGGGCGCGACCATCCAGCGTTACAAAGGTCTCGGCGAAATGAACCCGGAGCAGCTCTGGGAGACCACCATGGACCCGGCGCGCCGCCGCATGCTCAAGGTCCAGCTACTCGACGAGTCGGAAGCCGACAAGATATTCTCGACCCTGATGGGCGACAAGGTTGAACCGCGCCGCCTCTTCATTGAAACGAACGCCCTCGACGTTCAGAACCTGGACATCTAGGCCGTCGTTCCCGCGCAGGTGGGAATCCAGACTGGATCCCCGCTAAAGACATGCGGGGATGACGACAAAAATAGGAGCCTCTTAACACATGGCCAAGCCACCGGAAGACAAACCCGAGCAGCTCGAGCTCGGCGTCACGCAGACGAACATCCAGGACGAGATGAAGACGTCCTACATCGATTACGCGATGAGCGTGATCGTGGGACGCGCCATCCCCGATGTGCGCGACGGCCTCAAGCCCGTGCATCGTCGAATTCTCTACACCATCGACGAAATGGGCCTGGCGTACAACAAGCCTTACAAGAAATCGGCCCGCATCGTCGGAGACGTTCTCGGTAAGTACCACCCGCACGGCGACCTGTCGGTCTACGACGCCCTCGTGCGCATGGTTCAGGATTTCTCGCTCCGCTATCCCCTCATCGACGGCCAGGGCAACTTCGGTTCGGTTGACGGCGACTCCGCCGCGGCCATGCGCTACACCGAGGTCCGTCCGGCTCGCATCACCGAAGAAATCATCAGCGACATCGAGAAAGACACCGTCGACTTCTCCCCGAACTACGACGGTTCGCTCAACGAGCCCACGGTCCTTCCCGCGCGGCTTCCCAATCTTCTCGTCAATGGCTCCTCGGGCATCGCCGTGGGCATGGCGACGAACATTCCCCCTCACAACATCACCGAGATCTGCGAAGCCATCACCGCCGTGATCGACGACGAGTCCATCGATTCCAAGGAAATTTCCAAGCTCGTGAAGGGCCCCGACTTCCCCACGGGCGGCATCATCCTCGGCAAGCAGGGCATCCGCGATTACTTCGAAACGGGCCGCGGCTCCATCCGCATCCGCGCCGTCACCGAGATCGAGGAATCCAAAACCGGCCGCCAGGCGATCATCGTCAGCGAGCTTCCCTATCAGGTGAACAAGTCGGTCCTTCTTGAGAACATCGCCGGCCTCGTGCGCGAGAAGAAGATCACCGACATTTCCGACCTGCGCGACGAATCAAACCGCGAAGGCATCCGCATGGTCATCGAGATCAAGCGCGACGGCAACGCCCAGATCGTGTTGAACCAGCTCTTCAAGATGACCCAGCTCGAAACGTCGTTCGGCGTGATCATGCTGGCGCTCGCCGGCGGCAAGCCGAAGGTTCTGAGCCTTCGCGACATGCTTGACCAGTACATCCTGCACCGGCAGGAAGTCATCATGCGCCGCACGCGCTACGAGCTCGCCAAGGCCGAAGCCCGCGCCCACATCCTGGAAGGGCTGCGCATCGCCATCGACCATCTCGATGAGGTCATCAAGATCATCCGCAAGTCCAAGGACACGCCGGCCGCGCGCGCCGCCCTCATCGACCGCTTCAGTTTCTCGCTCGTTCAGGCCCAGGCCATTCTCGACATGCGCCTGCACCAGCTCACCAGCCTCGAACGCGAAACGCTGGAGAACGAATACAAAGAGCTCATCAAAACGATCGCGCGCCTCAAGGGCATCCTTGCCGACGTCAGGAAAGTGCTCGCGATCGTCCGCGAGGAAATCGCGGCGATCAAGGAACGCTACGGCGACAAGCGCCGCACGCAGATCCAGGCGTCGTTCGAAGAGTTCGACGTGGAAGACCTCATCGCCGACGAAGAGGTGGTGGTCACGATCTCTCACACGGGATACGTGAAGCGCCTGCCGGTCGACACCTACCGCGCCCAGGGCCGCGGCGGCCGCGGCATGACGGGCATGACCACCAAGGAAGAGGACTTCGTGGAGCAGGTGTTCGTCACAAGCACGCTATCGCACCTTCTTCTCTTCACGAGCCGCGGTCGCGTCTACGGCATCCGCGTGTTCGAGATCCCCGACGCGAGCCGCACGGCGCGTGGAAAGGCCATGGCCAATTTCATCCCGATTGAATCAACGGAGAAAATCACGGCCGCAATCGCGATCCGGGCCTTCGACAAGCCCGACACGTTCCTGCTCATGTGCACGCGCGGTGGCCAGATTAAGAAAACCTCCATCACTGAGTTCGACAGCATCCGAAAGTCCGGCATCATCGCCATGGGCCTTGATGAAGGCGACATCATGATCGGCGCCAAAGAGACGGACGGAAAGCAGGACGTGGTTCTCGCCACGAATTCCGGCATGTCGATCCGCTTCAATGAAGACGAGGTCCGTTCCATGGGACGCGCGGCCGGTGGCGTCCGCGCCATCAAGCTTGAGGACGGCGACCAGGTCGTCGGGCTCGAGCTCGTCGACCCGAGTGAGGAGAAAAAAACCACCCTGCTGACCGTTTGCGAGAACGGCTTTGGCAAACGCACGCCTTTGACCGAGTACCGCGACCAAACCCGTGGCGGCAAGGGCATCATCACGATCAAGGCCACCGATCGCAATGGCATGGTGGTCGGCATCCGCCTGGTTCGCGACGTGCACGACGTGATGATCATGACCGAGAAGGGCAAGGCCATCCGCCTGCACTGCAAGGACATGTCGGTCATCTCACGGAACACCCAGGGCGTCCGCCTGGTCCGAATGGAAGAAGGCGACAAGGTTGCCGCCGTCGCGTCCGTGGTGGGCGAAGAAACGGATGTGAAAGTCTAACGCGGCCCGCGCCGCTGAAAGGAAGCCGCCCCTGGAAACCCCTGGGGCGGCTTTTTTTGTCATTTGTCGTCGATTTCTCGTCAACGGCTTTCCGCCACGCGCTTAAACGTGTCGAGTTTGAGAGCACTTTCAGGAAAACGAAAATACGCGGTCAAATCTGTCATCAAAAACGCGAAGTTTTGTCATCGGTTTGTCACGAGTCACGCTTTATACTCAAGCCGAGCAACAAAAAAATCCCAGGCGTAAGGGGTGGACTGTGATGGACCCAAAGGACCGGAGAAAGCATCCGCGGTACGAAGGCCAGTTTCAGGTGGATTTGCTCAACATGGGCGACGATCCCACCGTCTCTCCGTTTGAGGCGATCGTTCCCGGCACGGCGCTCGACGTTTCCCGCCAGGGAATGCGCGTGAAGGCCGTTTACAATGTTCCCATCGGCGCTTTTTTGAGCGTCATCCTTTACAACGACGGCGGCGAGTCGGTCTGCCTTTGCGAAGTGGTGTGGAAGCGGCAGGAAGAGGGCGAGACCCTCTACGGCGTGTTTACCCAGGAATGGTCGAAGCTCGACCCGAAGCTCGCGCGCGCCCTCGACGCGATGAACGAGCTGAAGCCGGCCGAAACGGGGGCCATGGGTTTTTCGGCTGTGACGATGCCCGCCTGATTGCGATTCCGATGAGATTTTGAGAACGGCGCCGGTGAAGACCGGCGCCGTTTTTTTGCCCGCCATTTATTCTAATGAGGGCCATGCGCCTCGACGAGAGTTTCCCCGTCTCCCTCCAGAAGCAGCAAGCGCTGCGCGACCGCATCACCCGCCTTGGGATTAACCTCTCTCTCGTGGAGGAATCGTTCACGCGCGGCGGCGGCAAGGGCGGACAAAAGATCAACAAGACCTCCAGCCTGGTCATGCTGCGTTACGCACCCTTGGACATTGTCGTGAAATGCCAGCGTGAACGGCAGCGGAGCCTCAACCGCTTCCTGGCGCTGCGCGAACTTGTCGATCAGATCGAGATGAAGGTTTCGCCGGCCACGTCGGAGCGGTTGGCGGATCAAGGGCGGGTGAAGCGGCAGAAGGACCGACGGCGCCGAAGAAGCGGAGACTAGCGGGGGCGTTTTTCCAGGCGTTCGAGCATGCGCTGAGCCTGGATGTTGGTGCGATCGATGGCCAGCGCCTGTTTGCAGAGGATCCGCGCCTTGTCATTATTGCCCTGCTGGCTGGCGCCGAGGGCCTGAGCGTAAATGTCATCTGATCGTTTGCGATTGGAATCGGCCAGGCGTGACTTCAGCCGCGCGAGCCGGTCGGTCACGGCCACGTCTTCTCCATGGATCAGCGCAAGCTGGTAAGCGTCGAGCGCTCCTTCGGAATCCCCCGCCGTCTCCCGTTCTTCTCCACGCTTCTTGAGCTTCTCGAAGAGCTTGGCCTCGGTTGCGGCGAGCTTTGCCTTCGCCTTCTTGCTGGCGGGATCGATGGCCAGGATCTTGCGGTAGTTGAGCCGGGCCTCGTCCCAGTTCTCAGCCCGGGCTGCGGCATCGGCGTCGTTCCAGAGCTTGGCCATCAGGCGAGCGGCCGAATCCTTGACCGGCGTCTTCGGCGTTTTTGAACTCGCTTCCAGCCGCCGCTTGATGTCGGCCGCCTGGGTTCGGGCGGGGTTGTTCGTGGGCTCCAGGATCAGGACCCGCTCGAACAGGGTCAACGCGTCGTTCAGGCGGCCCTCGGCCTTGGCCTTTATCGCGTCAGCGTAGAACCCCCCGGAAACTTCCCCCATCAACCGCTTTCGGTCTTCCGGTGTGAACTCGCCGGGGGCGGGAGACGGCCTCTTCTCGGCCTTTTGTTTCTTGTCGAAGGCGCTTCCCATGTTCTGCCGGGGCGCGGCAAGGACCACTGAGAAGGTCATCAGCGCGGCGGCAAGTATGAGGAAGAAGGGGCGGGTCATGGCGAGAACCAGTGTAGGCCGGGTCGGCGCCGGGCGCAACGGGCCGTGACGGAAATCCCATCGGCGGTCTCGCCGGGAAAATTGGATAATGGACCGACATTTTTTGGGAGGTACTCCTTGGAATCTGAACAACTTTCCTGCCGGTCGCACATGGGCCTCGATGCCCGATTCTCTTTGAAAGGCGCGGGCGCCACCTACGCCCCGGACCGGACCTTCGACACCGAACATGTCCGCCTAGAGTTCGAGGTCGACATCGCGCGCGAGCGGCTGCGCGGCACCTGCCGAACCCGCCTGAGGGCCCTCAAAGCCGGCGTCACCGAAATGGTGTTCGATGCCGTCAATTTCACCATCGACGGCGTCCGTTGGAACGGCCGTCGCGTGAAGTACGTCTACAAGGACAGCCAGATCCGGGTGCAAGCCCCCCGCCCGGTCAACGCGGAGGCGCGGGTCACCATCGATATCGATTATGAAGTAGTGAAACCCAAGCTCGGGCTTCACTTCATCAAGCCGGACCGCCGCTATCCCAAGCGACCCACGCAGGTATGGACCCAGGGCGAAGACGAATACGCCCGCTACTGGTTTCCCTGCCACGACGCTCCGCATGACCGAACCACCACGGAAGTCATCGCCACCGTTCCCGCCGGATTTACGGCCGTTTCGAACGGCAAGCTCGTGGGCATGTCCGCCAGCCGCGCGCGCCGCACCACGACGTTCCACTACCTTCAGAGCATTCCTCACGCCACCTATCTCGTTACCCTGACGGTGGGCCGCTTCACCGAGATCAAAGATCGCTGGCGTTCCATGCCGGTGCTCTACTACTGCGAAAAGGGACGAGAGGACGACACGCGCCGCGCTTTCGGAAAAACGCCGGCGATGCTCGAGTTCTTCTCCAAGTTCATCGGGGTCGCTTACCCTTACGCGAAGTACGCCCAGATCGCCGCCGCCGACTTTATTTACGGCGGGATGGAGAATACTTCCGCCACGACGCAGACCGACGCCGCTCTTCTCGACGCGCGCTCCGCGATCGACTACACAAGTGACGAGCTGGTCGCCCACGAACTCGCGCACCAGTGGTTCGGCGACTATCTCACCTGCCGCGACTGGTCGCACGCCTGGCTCAACGAAAGCTTTGCCACCTACTTCGACGCGCTCTTCAAACGTGAGGACAAAGGCGAGGACGAGTTCCTTTACCAGCTTCGCGGCAATGCGGACGCCTACTTCCAGGAAGACAAGGAACACTACCGCCGCGCGATCTCAACGAAGGTCTTCAAGCGGCCGAGCGACCTGTTCGACCGCCATCTTTATGAGAAAGGCTCGGTGGTCCTGCACATGCTTCACCGCCGCCTGGGCGAGGACCTGTTCCGGAAATCCATTCGCACTTATGTTCGCGCCAACCGCGCGAGCACGGTGGAGTCCATCGATCTCATTAACGCCATCGAAGAGGCGACAGGTTGGAACCCCCGCAAGTTTTTCGACCAGTGGGTTTTTGGGGCGGGCCATCCCGAGCTCAAGATCCGCCTGTGGTGGGACGCCGCCCGCCGGGAAGTGAACCTGCGCGTCGTCCAGACGCAGGCCACGAACGGAGAGACCGGCCTCTTCTCCCTCAACACGGAATTCCTGTTCCTCACTCAGGCCGGCTTCAAACGCTTCCCGGTGGAGATCGAGAAGCGCTCGCACCTTTTCAAGTTCGCGCTCCCGGGCGAGCCGCTCATGGCGGTTTTCGATCCCGACCATGCGCTGCTGGCGAAAGTGGATTTCCCCCGCCCCGAAGAGATGATGGCGGTCCAGTTGTTCAAGGACCCGAACGCGATGGGCCGCATCGACGCCGCGCACGCGCTGGCCCGCACCGGCAACCGAAATCATCTCACGCTTCTGCGGCAGGTCCTCTTCAACGACGGTTTCTGGGGCGTGCGTGCCGAAGCGGCGCGGGCGCTGGGCTCGATGGGTCTCGAAGACGCCGCCATGGTCCTCGTGCACGCGCTCGACGAATCGGAGAACCCCAAGGTGCGCCGGGCGGTCTACGCGGCGCTTCGCGGCTTCAAGAGCACGCGCCTGGCCGCCGATGTGGAGCGGTGGCGCAGCCGCGAAGAAAGTTATTTCGCCGAAGCCGAGGCGTTGCGCACGCTCGGTGCCCTGCAGCACCCCCGCTACCCGGAGATCCTCAAGGAAGCGCTCGAAGTGGAGTCTTGGAACGACGTGACTCGAAGCGCGGCGCTGGAAGGTCTCGCCGCGTCGCGTTCGCGCGAATGGATTCCGTTGATGCTCGAAGGCACGCGCGAAGGCCATGGACAGCGCGCGCGGATGGCCGCCATCCGCTGCCTCGCCACTTACGACGCGATGCCGACCCCGGTGCAGGACCGGCTGATTGAGCTCACCAATGATTCGTTCCTGCTGGTTCGCATCGCCGCGGTCCGCGCGTTGCACCAGATTGGCGACGAGCGCGCGGTGCCGGCGCTGCGCAAGCTCACGCAAGGCGACCTGGACGGGCGGCTCAAACGGCTGGCCGAGGAAGCGGTGGAGAAGCTGACGAAGAATATCGAGGAAGAGAAGCCGGCCCCGAAGAAGAAGCGCTGATCGTCATTCCCGCGAAAGCGGGAATTTGGACTGGACCCCCGCTTTCGCGGGGGTGACGGCTACGGAAGGTCCCAGGCGTCGCGCATGCGCGCGTAGACGTCGTCGGGAAGCTGCACGAGCAGCGGGCTCCCGGCGGGATCAAGCCAGCGCATCAGTTCGAGAATGTTTTCCTTCTCCATGGCCGTGCAGCCTTCCGTGACCGCTCCGGGTTTTCGCCACACGTGGATGAAAATGCAGCTTCCGCAGCCGCAGTTCGGAGGCGAGTTCTGCTCGACGTTGATCAGCCACTCGTAGAGATGATCCTTGCGGCGCATCGTTTCGGCCGATTTCCAATCCTTCGCTTCCCCCGCCTGAAAAATCTCGTTGTAGCGTGACGACTTCGGATCGTCAACGCAGACCCATCCTTCGCTGAGAGGCTGGTAAGGCCATCGGCTGCCGGCCGGAGGCCGCGCCGCGTAACCGTAAGATTTTCCAATCGCGAAAATTCCTGCGGGAGCCGTGAGATCGCCTTCCTGTTTCGCCCGCTTGTCCGACGTCTGAGGATGGATTCCGCGGCCCCACGCCAGGCCCTTCGCGCCCAGGCTCACCGTCCAGGCGTCGCCCGCGCGCTTCCATCCCGGGCCGCTCCGCTCCCATCGCTGCAGCCGGCCCGCCGGATCGTCCCAGTTTTTCGAGGTGACGACGATCAATTGCCGGACATCGTCGCCAATGAGCGCGGCGGCCGCGTTCGATGCTACGTCTTGACGGAGCGAGGGAGACCCCAGCGGCTCGTCGCGCAGCGCGAACTTCGACCACGACGGATCGTCGAAGTGCCACCACTCGGTGGGAAGTCCGACGAAACCTTCCGCCTCCATTACGTCCTGAAGAATCTGGCGGTTGCGAAGGGCGTCGGCGGGGATATCCGTGAACGAACGGTGGGCCTTTTCGGAAAACTCATCAAATGCGGTTGGCATCACGAGCTCGCGGCCCTTCGCGTCGACGAGTGTCAGGTCAACGGACGCGCCGCGGTTGTGCCGCGAGCCGGACTTCGGATCGGCCACGTAGCGCGGGTCGGGCATGATGTCCCATAGTTTTTTCTGGACCGACACCGGGCGGTAACAGTCCCACACTTTGAGGCCGAGGCCGCGCGCCTGCAGCTTCATCTGAACGTTGGCCAGGCGGCGGGCGGCGGGCTCGCAAAGCAGGCACTCGGCGGCAGGATAAAGAACCTTTCCCGTGAAATTGTCGGCCGTGGCGTAACGCATGTCGACGACGATGCCGGGAGCGACGTCCCTCATGTTAAGCAAGCGAGGTTCCTCGGCGGAGAAAAGCGGGGGACTGATCAGGGCGACGGCGAGGAGGGCGGAAAGCAATCGTCGTGTTTGAGGCGGGTTTTTCAAGGGATCGCTCCTGTGCCGATAGCATCAGGAGCGAGTATATCAACGCGGACGCGAAGAACTTATTGCAGTGAGAACTGGGCGATCGTGAGGTCCGGGCCGTAAGCCGAAGCGATCGGGCCGGCGGCGAGCATCGAGCGAAGAACGAAAAGCGTGCGTTTGATGTGTTGAACGCGAACCGGCGTTGCGTTCATCTTGTCCACCATCATGTCGAGAAGGTCGAGCCGGGCTTTGAGTTGGCGCATTTCCATGGTTAGGTCTCCTTTCTACTTCACTTAGGATGGCGTCAATCAAATTAAGGTCGCATTAACGCCGTCTTAAGATCCGGTGAAGGTGGAATTCCACCTGTCTTTTCAGCCCGTTTGTGCTCTCCGCTCTCGCGAAACCCGCTCAAAACGCGCCTATACCCCCTCTTTTGCAACGATTTCGCCACCCAGATGGGTGTCCAGGAAGTTCAGAATCGCCTCTTTAAATGGGCTCGTTTCGTTAATTCCGGGAGCGAGATGACCGGCCTGGGTCAGGATTTCGAGGGTCGTGTTCGTTGGAAACAATGCGTGAAGTTGACGCGAAAATCGATGGGAGACAACCGAATCGGCCTCCCCGTGGGCCAGCAGAACGGGGCGGGGAGCGAAGGCCAGGAGCTGGCGGGCGGGCCCCCCGTCCGGAATCACGCCGGGCACGAGGAAGAACAAGGCCCGGCCCATGGTGGTGGTCCAGGCGATATGGCGGTAGGTGGTGAAGGTCGCCTCCAGAATCAGGGCGCGCACCAAGGGGTGGACGGCGGCTGCCGAGGCGGCAGCGCCTCCGAGCGACTGGCCGAACACCGCGATTCGATCCACCGGCAGGTCCGTCCGGCTGAGCAGGTAAGTCAGCGCACCACGGGCGCCGTCTTCAATGCCGGGGAGGGACGCGCGGCCGGTGGACTTCCCGAAGCCCGGATAGTCGAAGGTCAGGACATCGTACCCGCCGTCGACCAAGAAACGGACGCCGGCCACATGCGCCGTCACGTTGCCGGCGTTGCCGTGGCAGTGAAGGATCAGTCCGCGGGAGGCGCTCGGTGCGCGCAGGAGGTAGCCGTGCAGGGTTTCCTTGCCTGAGCTGAACCGGACTTCCTCGAAGGCGATGCCGAACTGGCCGGGCGTTCCGAAGTCTTCGGATTCGGGATAGAAAAACATGCCCGTGAAGAATCGGCGGGCCGTCTCGATGGCCGAGTTGAGAATCAACGGATTGAATGTGGCATCATCAGGCCCGCATGTGGCCCGAAATTAAGCGAAAACTTTTTCATCTGACGGCGCTCCTGTACGTGGTCGGGATTATATATCTGCCCCGCCGTCAGTACGTCGGCATTCTTGGCCTGGCGCTCGCCGCGGTGCTTCTGCTCGAGACGGCGCGCCTGAAGGTCCCCCGGCTCAACGCCTGGTTCATCCGTATGTTCGGCACGATGTTCCGACCGCAGGAGGAGAACCACCTCTCCGGCGTCCCGTGGATGCTCGCGGGCGTGGGCCTTTCCGCGGCGATCATCGGGCCGCTGCCGCTCGCCGCGTCGTGCATTCTTTATCTCGTGCTCGGCGACGGGGTCGCCAGCCTCGTGGGCAAGCGACTCGGCGGTCCCCGGTGGTTCGGGTCAAGTAAACGCATGTCGGGCAGCGCGGCCTGTTACGCCGTGTGCGTGATCGTCGGTCAGATGCTCATCGCTCCGGAGTTCGGCTGGACCGGCGTCCTGATGGGCGCGTTCGTGGCGACCCTGATCGAAGGGCTTCCCCTCCCCGTCGACGACAACTTTTCCATTCCCGTCGGCGCGGCGCTGATGTTTTGTTTCTTCTACGGGATTCTCCCTTTCGCGGGGCTTTGGGAATGAGCCCGCGAACTGTTAACGTCGGCGCATGAGAACGCGGACATTCGGTCGCACCGGGTGGAAAGTTTCCGAAGTCGGCTATGGAGCGTGGGGCATCGGCGCGGCGTGGTGGGGCAAGACCGATGACGCCGAATCCCAGGCGTCCCTGCGCGCCGCGTGGGACGCCGGCGTCAATTTTTTCGACACCGCCTATGTGTACGGGGACGGCCACAGCGAGCGCATCATTGCCGAGGCGCTGGCGGGCAAACCCGCCCTCGTGGCCACCAAGATTCCTCCGAAGAACCAGGAATGGCCGCCGAAGCCGTCGACGCCCGTGAGCGCCGCCTTCCCCGCCGACTGGATTCGCTCGTGCACCGAGCGTAGCCTCAGGAACCTCCGGCGCGACACGATCGATCTCACGCAATTCCATGTATGGACCGACGCCTGGATGCGTGACGACGAATGGAAGGAAGCCGTTTCGAAACTGAAATCGGAAGGAAAGATCCGGGCGTTCGGCGTTTCGATCAACGATCATCAACCGGAGTCGGCCCTTGAGCTGGTGGCCTCAGACCTCATCGACAGCGTGCAGGTGATCTTCAACATTTTCGATCAGAGCCCGGCGGAGAAGCTTTTTCCCGCCTGCCGGAAGCACAACGTGGCGGTGATTGCGCGTGTGCCTTTCGATGAGGGCGGGCTCACCGGGACGCTCACCCCACAGACGACGTTTGAGAAAGGCGACTTCCGCGCCTCCTATTTCAAGGGCGACAATCTGGCGAAAACGGTCGAGCGCGCTGATAAGCTTAAGGGGCTGTTGAACGGGGAAGCACGGACGCTGCCCGAGCTCGCGCTCAAATTCATTCTTTCCCATCCCGAGGTGTCGACCACCATTCCCGGCATGCGCCGACCTTCTCACGTCGCCTCGAACACCGCCGTGTCCGGTTCCGCCCCGCTATCGCCCGCCCTTCTGGACCGGTTGAGAGCACACGCCTGGCCTCGAAATTTTTACGGGATGTGGGACTGATATGGTGAAAATGGACCCGACGTTCAAGAAACCGCCCCGCCGCAAGCCGCACGTGAGCCGAAACGCCGTGGTGGGCGTGGGCACGGCGTTCATCGTACTCGCCATCATCATGCTCGCCATGTCGCTTTGGGAGGGCTTTGGCAGCGCCGCCCGGTTCCGCGTGATTCGCGTACCCGGGTTCCATGAGCTCAAGCTCGACAAGCCCGGCGCCTACGTGGGCCTGTACCAGCACCGAGGCACGGCCCCCCTCCCGGTCCAGGCCCTGTCCCGGCTGGACGTGCGGGTGATGTCCAAGGGAGATTTTCAGGAGATTCCGGTCCTCATGAACAACACCGGGCAGTTTTTTAACCGGATGGGCATGCAGGGTATGCCGGTTTTCAACTTCGTCGCGCCCCAGGCGGGTGTTTATACGCTCAGCGCCGCCTACCTTGAGGAGGCCGGCGGCCCGACGGTATCCCTTATCGTCTTCCACCAGGGCGTCCAGGACATCAAAGGCACCCTGATCGCCGGCGGGCTCTTCTTTTTGCTCTTTATTTCGCTGGGCGTCTGGGTCCTGGCAAAAAGCTCAGAATGGTCGACGGAGAAGTAGGTTTTTGCTACATTACTTCCCGCTTCACTCCCCCCTAAATGAGATTTCGTCCCTGGAACAATAAACAGCGCAATGAGCGCAACCAACGCCGCCAGCCCGGGCAGTTTCAACGCCCGCAGCAGCAGCGCTCCCCGCAGCCGCCCCAGCGCAGCGAGGCGGAGTTGAAATTTTTTGATGGAATTTCCATCGATCCCGCCCCGCGCATCTACCTCGAAAAGGGCCTGGCCGAACCCACCATGCGCGCCGTCGACCTTCTCTGTCCCATCGGTCGCGGCCAGCGTGGCCTGATCGTCTCCCCGCCGAAGTCCGGCAAAACCACTTTCCTCAAGCACATGACGCAGGCGATCTCGAACGCCGAGCCGGACATGAAGGTTTATGTTCTTCTCGTCGACGAGCGTCCCGAGGAAGTTACCGATTTCCGCCGCAGCGTGAAGGCCGAGGTGTTCTACTCGTCTTCAGACCAGCCCTACGAAAACCACATTCGCGTGGCCGACACGCTCATGAAGAAGGCCGTGGAAGAGGCGGGCGCGGGCCAGCACGTTATGGTCCTCATCGACTCGCTCACGCGCCTGGCGCGCGTGCACAACAGCGCGGTCCGCGGCGGCGGCCGCACCCTCTCGGGCGGCGTCGATGCCCAGGGTCTCCTGATTCCCCGCAAAATTTTCGGAACCGCCCGCAACATCGAGAACGCCGGCTCTCTCGGCATCCTCGCCACGATCCTCGTTCAGACGGGCAGCCGGATGGACGACGTGATCTTCCAGGAGTTCAAGGGCACGGGCAACATGGAGCTGGTGTTGTCGCGCGAGGTTTCGGACCGTCGGATTTTCCCGGCCATCAACATTCGGGAATCGGGAACGCGGAAGGAAGAAATTTTGATGACGCCCGAAGAGTTGAAGGCATCCCGTATTTTGCGCGCCGCCCTGGCGAGCATGGGAGACGTGGAAGCGGCTCAGGCTCTCACGGACATGCTGAAGAAGTACCCCAACAACAAGTCCGTTCTCGCCGCTCTGCAGTAACGCTAAGCGGCTTTCTCGACGCGGACGTCCGGCGGCGTCACTTCCTCCCCGATCACTTCAGAAAATTCCCGCACCGCGTGCACCAGGATGGGCCGCTTGTGTCCCCGCAGATGGGCCAGCGTCAGCGTCTTCACCCGCACGTTCGCTTCCACCTTCTCGTACACGTCGTCGCTGATCAGAATCTGGGTGCCGAACTTCTTGTTCAGCTCTTCAATGCGCGCGGCCACGTTGACGACATCTCCCACCACCGTGTAATCCATCCGGCGTTCGGATCCGATGTGGCCCGCGATCACCTCGCCTGTGTGGATCGCCACTCCGATCTGGATCGGCATCTTCCGCTGTCCCTCGCGCCGCTTGTTGAGGCGGCCGACGTTTTGCACGAGCCGCCATGCCGTGCGCACCGCGCGGACCGCGTCGTCCTCATGAAGGGTGGGCGCGCCGAACACCACGCACACGCCGTCGCCGTGGAATTTGTCGATTGTGCCTTCCTGCTCCATGATGATCTCGACGGTGTCCTTCCAGTATTCGTTGAGGAACAGCTGGAGCTCGTCGGACGTGAGCTCCTCACAAAGCGTGGTGTAGTTGCGGATGTCGCAGAACAGGATGGTCGCCTGGCGCCGAAGTCCGCCCACCTTCGGGTTCTCCTTGATGAGAATCTCCGCGATCTTGGGGTCCATCACGCGCCCGAGCGAGTAGCGCATGCGGTCGCGCTCCTGGAGACCCTCAACCATGGTGTTGAAAGCGCGCGCCACCGCGGCGAGTTCGTCGTCGCGCGGCACTGAGAGCGACACGTCCAGTTGTCCGGCGCTGACCTTACGTATGGCGGTGATCAAGCTTGGGAGGAAACCGTCGCGGCGGCGCAGCAGCGCGAAGCTGCAGAGGAATGCGAGAAGACCGCCCAGCATCGGAAGGATGGCCACCTCGCGTTTGAGCGACACATCGGCCGTGGGACGGCCGACCAGGTCGAAGGCGACCGTGCCGATGTGATGGTTTTTACCGTCGGAAATCGGGAGGACGAATTCGCCTGCGCGGAACAGGGGCGATTGCGTTTCGCGAGACTGCGCCACGACGACGCCGCGTTCGTTGCGCACCACCGCGCCCGCCACGCGAGGATGAAGGATCGCTTCGTTCAGCGTGGAATCGAGCGCCTTGTGTCCTGAATCGGAGCGGCCCTTGAGTTGATGAATGAGGTAAGCGTTGCCGACCTTATAGGCGAGCGTGTTGAGGTCGGATCGAGCGGCGCGGTCGGCGTAAGGAACGGCCTGCCGGCCCGTCTGGTAGAGGGCCGTTCCCACGGCGATGGCCAGCAGGAACGAAAAGCTCAAAGGCTTGGAAGCGAGGTCGATGAGGGCCCTCATAGAGATACCAGCAGGGTAAGCCGGAGCGGGAGTTCTTTCAAGGATTCTCCATCGAGAAGCGCTGAAAGAGTGGGAATTAAGTGTCGAGGGGAGCCCGGCGGCGCGGGCGGCCGATGACGGCGGCCAGGAAAAAGGCGAGAAGCGCGAGGGCGCGAAACGCGGCGATCCAGCGCGGCGGTTCATAGGTGATGAAAATGTCCGAGGCTGCCTCGGGACCGCTCGAGAACACGAGGCGTTTTACGTTCCCTTCGATGGCGGTGAGCGGCTGGCCGTCGGCGCGGGCGCGAAGCCAGGGGTGGTAGGCGAGGGCGGTCGTCAGGGGATAACCCAGCTTCTGCTCGCCGGAAAAGCCGACGTGGTAGCCGCCCGCCGGCGTGAAATCCACCGCGTCAATGTGAGCGGAAATGTCGGCCGGCAGGCCGAAGCGGCGGTCAAATCCAACGACTTCGTACAGCGCCATCCCGTTCACGCGCTCGTCGGACCAGAGGCGCCTGAGCCAGGGGAGGTGGTCGAGCGCGTCGCGGCTCTCCCGCCGCACCGTGGCCAGGAACCGAACGCCTCCTTCGGCCAGGTCGCCCCGGGCCATCGCCGCCTGGACCGTGAGATCCCGGCTCACGCTGAAGAACCGCTCGGCCGCGACGGTGCCTTCCGGAAGGCTGCCGCCCTGGTCCCAGAACAAGGGGTTGAGTCGCGGAAGGCGCTGGTTGAGGAAATGGGGAGACCCGAGCACGTCGGACATCTCCACCGCGTTTTCGCTGAGCAGGAAATCGCCGGGCCGCAGCCGCCTTTCGAGCTCCCCGGCCAATTCATTGAGCGACTCGACGGAAGCCGGCGTGACGAGCGTGAAATCCTTGCGCTGTCGGATCAGCCCGGCCCCGGCCGTGACCAGCATGACGGCCATGATCAGCGTCGATATCGCGGCTGCTCGCCGCGGCGGGACCACCCAGGCGCGCGCCGCGTCCACCGCGAAGGCGGCGATCATCAACGCGGACCAGCCATAAAACCCTTCGAACCGCGCCCACTGGGTGCGTCCGAACACGTCGGAGAACGGAAAGATGGGCGCGAGCACGCCGGTGCTCAGAACGAAGCCGATGGCGAGCAGGCCGCTGAAAAAGAGGAGGCGCGTTTTCTGCTCGGGCCGGGACAGGGCCACGAGGCCCGCGATGGCGAGCGTCGCGGCGACCGGGCCGCCCATGCCGGAGAGCAGGGCCATGGTGCGGAACCCGCCCGTGATCGAGCGGGGAAAGAACGGTTCGGTGGGCAGGAGACTGTGGCGGTTGGCGAGAAAGGGAAGCCAGTAGAACGACCCGATGACCGCCGCCCAGGCGCCGGCGATCAGGAGCGGGCGCGTCGACGTGGTCCCCTTCTTTCCGGTGAAGCGTTGCGTGAGGGCGAGCCAGGCGCCCGCCGCCGCCGCCCACACGGCCGCGAACGGGTGGGCCAGAATGGTAAGCCCGCCCAGCAAACCGGTGCGCGCGATGGCCGACGGCGACGAGAAGCCGCCGACGAGCCGCCGTGCCGAGCCGAGAAAGAGCACCGCGAAAAGAAAACCGAGCGCGTTGGGAAGGAGCCCGAGGATGAAAATGGCGTACCCGCCGAACGTCCAGTTCGCGTCGATCGTGGCCGCGAGGCAGGCGGCCACGGCGGCCGGCGCGCGCTCGACCTCAAAGCTCCGCAAAAAATAATACGAGCACGGAATCACGGCCAACCACGCCGCCATCAGCACGATCCGCGCGGCGACGGCGTCGACGCCGAGCGCGACGAAGATGCCGAGAAGCCAGGTGGCCAGCGGTGGATAAACCTCGGGAAGGGGGAATCCGCCGTGCCAATAGGGAAACCAGGCGGTGAAGCCCGCGACGGGCGAGAGCGTGGCCGCGGCGTGACGCGCGCGTAACAGGTGGCCCTGGAGGTCCCATGAAATCAGAAGCGAGTTCGTGTCGAGCGCGTGGCGGGCGCACCACGCCATCGCGAGGCAAGCGAAGGCGAGGATGATTCGCGCTGGTGTCCGGCCGTTCATGGCGGTGACATTACGATTTTTGCCTAGTAGACTGCGTCCGATGCCTCCCCCCCGATTGCGATTCCTCTTCGTTCTGCCGGTGGTGCTGATCACGTCGGTCACCGGTTGCGTCGGAAAAAAAATCGCGGGACGATCCAACGTCGTCTTCATTCTAATCGACACGCTTCGCGCCGATCATCTCGGCGTCTATGGCTTCCCTGGCCCGATCTCGCCCCACCTCGACGAACTTGCCAGGGAGTCCGTCCTCTTTGAACGCTGCCTGGCGCCCGCGCCGTGGACGAAGCCCTCGGTGGCGTCGATGTTTACCTCACTTTATCCTGAGACGCACAACGTCCTGTATTCGAAGTGGCCCGACCCCAACTTCGTGGAGAAAGTCGAAGTGCTTTCCTCCGAAGCCATTACCCTCGCTGAGATGTTTCAAAGCGCCGGTTACCGCACGGGCGCCTTCATGTCGAACGAATGGCTGAAAAACCCTTACGGCTATTCGCAGGGCTTCGACCAGTATGTTTTCGACCCGCGGTCCTTCGACGACCCCAACCGGATCGCCCGGCTCGCGGAGGCGTGGGTGTCGTCTCAGACGGCCGCCTCGCCTTACTTCCTCTATGTCCACCTGATGCAACCGCACAGCCCCTACGAGTTCGATGAGAAGGATTTCGAGGACATGAAAAAGAGCTTGGGCGCCGATCGCGACGGAGAGATGACGCGCAAGCAGGTGGACGCGGTTCATGACCTCGCGCAAGCGACGTGGAAAGGTCGGCCCCAGATGGCCGGGCGATTGCTGAACTGGCGCGCTGCGTACGCCGCCGGCGTTAAGCGTGGGGACGCCGTCGTCGGTAGCCTGATCGACTGGTTCCGCCAGCGCGGCACGCTGGACAACAGCATTTTTATCGTCGCCGCCGATCATGGAGAAGGCCTGATGGATCACGGAACTCTTCAGCACGGAAACAGCCTCGACATCGAAGTGGTGCAGGTCCCTTTCATGGTCCGTCTGCCCGCGGGAAAATCGGCCGGCCGTCGCGTCAAGGAATGGGTCAGCCTCATCGACATTCTGCCGACGCTGGCGGAAATGTGCGGCCTGAGCGGCCCTGAAAAGACCTGGCGCGGGCAAAGCCTCGTCCGCGCGATGGCGGGAAAGGGATTGCGGAAACGCCCGCAGTTCACAAGCACACCGGGGCAGCACGCGGTCGTGGACGGCGATTACCATCTCATCCATAATGCCGTTCACGGGAATGAAAAACTCTTCGATCTCAGGGCGGACCCGGGCGAGCGGCACGATCTGTCCGTGGAACGTGGCTCCGTCGTCAGGCGGTTGGGCGCCGTCCTCGATGAACACATGAAGAATCTCCAGCTGGCGCCCCGGCTGGGAGCGGCCAGCGCGCCGATGACCGCAGAACAAATCGAAGCGCTCAGGTCCCTTGGCTATCTTCAGTAGGCGCGCCTTCCACTGGGCCGGCCTGTTCCGGGCGAGCGCCGCCCAGGGCGCGTTGCTGGCGGACGGCGCCATGTCGTTCACGTGGGCCACGCGCGCGTAACAGGTGGCCCTGGAGGTCCCATGAAATCAGAAGCGAGTTCGTGTCGAGCGCGTGGCGGGCGCACCACGCCATCGCGAGGCAAGCGAAGGCGAGGATGATTCGCGCTGGTGTCCGGCCGTTCATGGCGGTGACATTACGATTTTTGCCTAGTAGACTGCGTTCGATGCCCCCTTCCCACGCGCGACGTTTCCCGGTGTTGCCAGCGGTACTTTTGTGTCTGATCGTCGGCTGCGCTTCGCAGCAATCCAAAAACCGTCCCAACGTTGTGTTCATCCTGATCGACACGCTTCGTGCCGACCATCTTGGGTCTTACGGCTTTCCTGTGGGCTCCACCCCCCACCTCGATGCCGTCGCCTCCGAATCGATTTTGTTCGAACGATGCCTGGCCCCGGCGCCCTGGACAAAGCCGTCGGTGGCTTCCATGTTTACTTCGCTCTACCCGGAGGCCCATGGCGTTGTCACCGCGCAATGGCCACCGAAGCCCAACGAGGCCGGCGAGACTGACATTCTGCCGTCGGAGGCCGTGACCCTCGCCGAAATGTTCAAGCAGGCCGGTTACCGCACCGCGGCCTTCGTTTCCAATGACTGGATGAAGGACCCTTACGGCTTCTCTCAGGGCTTCGATACCTACGTGTTCGATCAACGGTCTTTTGCGAATCCAAACCGCACCGTGGACATGGCCGACAAGTGGGTCGCCGGCCAGCCGGCGGACGCCCCGTACTTTCTGTACATCCACATCATGCATGCGCATGGGCCTTATGAATTCGATGAAAAGACGTTTCAGGAGATGAAGAAGGGCCTGGGGCCGTCGCGGGATGGACGGATGTCCGATGCTCAGCTTGGCGGCCTTTACGAGTATGCCCTGTCCACCTGGAAAGGCCGCGAGGCGATGGCACGCAGTTACCTCAACTGGCGCGCCGCGTACGCCGCCGGCGTGAAGCGATGCGACGAGGTGATCGGCCATTTCTTCGGGTTGTTGCGGGCGCGTGGCGCCTGGGACGACACGCTTTTCGTCATCACATCCGATCATGGGGAAGGCCTGATGGATCACGGATTTCTCGAGCACGGCGACAACTTCAACATCGAGGCGCTTCGCGTGCCGTTGATCATTCGTCTTCCCGGGGGAGCCTCCGGCGGCCGCCGGGTCCGCGGCTGGGTGAGCCTTCTCGACCTCGTGCCCACGCTGTCGGATTTGTGCGGACTGGCCGGGCCGGATCAGCCCTGGGCCGGCCGGAGTCTCTCGGCCGCGATCAACGGACGGGAGGGGGCGTCGCGCCCCATGTTCTCAAGCGCTTCGGAACACGAACCCCAGCAGGAGTCTGTCGTCCTGGACGACCAGCATCTTATCGTGAATCTGGCGGAGCGCAAGGTTCAGCTCTTCGATATGAAGGCGGATCCAGGGGAGTCCACGGACATTTCGCTTCCACAGCCGGCCACACGCAAGGAACTTCTCGCCCTCCTCGAGAAACATCGGCGTACTCTTGCGTCCCACCCTTCATTCGGCAAGCAACGCGGCGTGATGACGCCTGAACAGAAAGAAGCCCTCCGGTCCCTTGGCTACCTTCAGTAGGCGCGCTCTCCTATGGGCCGGCCTCTTCCGATCGGGCGCCGCCCAGGGCGCACGGCTGGCGGAAAGCGCCATGTCGTTCTCGTGGGTTACGCGCGCGCTGATGGCGTTCCACGTGATCAAGATGTTCAGCTGGTTCGCGAAAATCGATTTTCTGTCGGGCGATCCCATCATGAACGTCGACTACGCCCAGTTCTACGGCCGCGCCCTGCGCGCGCACGCCTTTCTCTCGAGTTCCGGCCGCTTCTGGGGTTACGACCCGTTCGACATGGCCGGGTACGTGTCCGGCCCCTTCCTCGAAGTCGGCGTTCATTTCATCAGCCTCGTGGCGCATGCGCTCTCAGGCGTCGTTCCCATCGGCACCACGCTGCTGGTGCTGGAAGTGGCCGGCTTGTCGCTGGCGCCGCTTCTGGTGCTGCCAGCAGTGCGCAACATCGGCGGGACCCGCACGCAGGCGTGGTCGGCGTTCGCTCTCGTCACGCTCATCTTCGGGTTCCTCGACCCGTTCTCCGAGCGCATGCATCGGCTCGGTCTTTACGGGTTCATGGTGGCGGGATTCGTGAGCATCCTCCAGGTGAGCCTCGTCTGGCGGTGGCTGGCGTCGGGCACCTGGCGGCTCGGTCTGGCGCTGTGCGCGGTGACGGCGGTTCTGTTTCAGATCCATCCGACCTCGCTCGTGGTGATCCTCGTTCCGAATGTCGTGATGTTCTTTCTGATGGCGCCGCGGCTCGGCGCCCGGCGCATTCTCGCGACCGCCGGGCTTGTGGCGCTCGCCATCGCCGCCAACTGGTACTGGGTCCGCCCTTTCGCGACCTTCTCCGAATGGAAAAGCGACGCGCCCTACTTCATCACCACCGGATTCCAGGCCGTCGCCCGCACGTTCGACCTCCTCCGGCAGAGCGCTTTCCTCGGCGTGAGGCTCACGATGCTCACCTACGTGCTGGGGCTGGCGGTCGTCGGCGCGGTGGCGCTCGTGCGTCGCAATCGCCCGCTGGGCCTGACGATGGCGGCCTGGAATCCGG
>Ga0163151_10000953_pt1 | contig 50190 bp, 36 predicted proteins | sample OliLakLV19MP5IB2_FD_145596 | JGI IMG/M metagenome (GOLD analysis project Ga0163151, IMG submission 145596) | Freshwater microbial mat bacterial communities from Lake Vanda, McMurdo Dry Valleys, Antarctica - Oligotrophic Lake LV.19.MP5.IB-2 | ecosystem: Environmental > Aquatic > Freshwater >...
TGTAAAAGCTATCTATGCTAATAATTAAGTAATTGGTTAAAGCTAAATGTAAAAACTATCTATGCTAATAATTGAGTAATTGGTTAAAGCTAAATGTAAAAGCTACAAACGCTCCTATTTGAATATTCGGTTCATATAAATAAAAGGCTTTATACGGCATTATTTAGGTTTCGGTTTGAACCAATTAAAGTTGATTTGATTGTTACCTCTCTCCTATTTGTTGGCGCCACATGGCATAATAGAGGCCCTTTTGCGCCAGCAATTCTGCGTGTTTACCCGTTTCTACCAATTCGCCTTTTTCTAAAACATAGATGCGCGTTGCGTGCATAATGGTTGAAAGCCTGTGTGCAATCATTACCGTTATGTGGTTTTCGCTGGCACTAATTTGGCGAATGGTTTTGCCAATTTCTTCTTCGGTGATGCTATCTAAGGCCGATGTTGCCTCATCGAAAATTATGAGTTTGGGTTCGCGCAACAAGGCTCTAGCAATGGACAACCTTTGTTTTTCGCCACCAGAAATTTTTATGCCACCTTCGCCAATTACACTGTTGATGCCATTTTCGCTTCGAGCCAATAAGTTCTCACAAGAGGCTTGGTGAAGGGCAGTAATAATTTGCACATCGGTGGCACGCGGGTTAACAAACAACATATTTTCTTTGATGGTACCAGAGAACAATTGCGTGTCTTGGGTAACAAAACCAATTTGGTTTCGCAACACATCAAAATCAATTTTATTCGACTCAATTTGATTGAAAAGCACCTCTCCTACTTGAGGCTGATAAAGGCCAACTAGCAATTTAACTAAGGTAGTTTTACCGGCACCAGAAGGCCCCACAAAAGCGATGGTTTCGCCACTTTTTGCTGAAAAACTTACTTGGTTCAGGGCATGTTGCTTGCCTGTTTTATGGGTAAATGCTACCTCATTGAACCTAATTTCGTTGATAGAATCGATTACATGCGGAGAGGCTGGCTTTTGTTCAATAGGCTTCTCCATGATGAGTTGAAAATTTTGAAGGGAAGCTTCTGCCTCGCGGTAACTAAGAATAACATTGCCCATTTCTTGCATGGGTCCAAAAATAAAGAACGAATAAAACTGTAAAGTCATGAGTTGACCTAAAGACATTTGTTCTTTAAAAATCATGTAAAGCAAAAGAAACAAAATACTCTGGCGCAATAAATTTACGATGGTACCTTGCAAAAAACTGATACTTCTAATGTCTTTCACTTTTTCTAGTTCGAGCTTCAAGATTTTTTGCGTAGAAAGGTTTAACCGTTTCATTTCTTGTTGGGTAAGTCCAAGGCTTTTAATTAATTCGATGTTACGCAACGATTCGGTAGTAGAACCTGCGAGCGCCTTTGTTTGCTGTACAATTCGTTGTTGCACTACCTTTACTTTTTTAGACAAAATGCTGGTTAATCCGGCCAATAAAAAGCTGGCACCAAAATAAATTACGATGAGCCAAGGTTGAACTTGCACGGCATAAATTACCACAAAAATGATACCCACAAAAGAGGTAAAAAAGATATTGATAAAATTAAGGATAAACTTTTCGGAGTCTGTTCTCACCTTTTGCAATACGTTTAATAACTCGCCACTGCGTTGGTCTTCAAAATCTTGAAACGGCAATTGCAAGGCATGTTTTAGTCCGTCTATATAAACCGCCGCACCAAATTTTTGAATAATGAGGTTAAGCGTATAATCTTGAAAAGCTTTGGCAATTCGGCTCACCATAGCCACGCCAATAGCAGCCAGAATAAGCAAACCTGCACCATAGATAAAAGCATGCTCATTGTAATCTTTGGGACGAGAGGCAAAGCGATCCACCAATTTTCCATAAATATAAGGATCTAGCATAGAAAACAATTGGTTTACAGAAGCCAATAGCAAGGCCAAACCAACTAGGTTCTTATAATTTTTTAAGTACTTTAACAATATCTTCATTTACAATTAATTTAAACGTGGTTCAACCACCAACAATTCTTCTTTTTCAACAGAAACCTGACCAGGATTTGCCCCTTTAGGCTTTCTAACAAATTTCTTAAAAGTATAAATTACCGGCACCAAAAAACTACCAGCGGCCGAAGAATAGTGCGCTGCAATTTGCGCAGCATAAGCAATAACAGGCGCTGGGAAAGGCATTTGGGCTTTGTGTTTTATAATTACATGACTGCCACTCACCCCTTTGGCATGCAACCACAGATCATCTTTATGGGCAAATTTAAGCGTAAGTTCATCATTATTTTTAGCATTCTTTCCCACATAAATTAAATAATCGTGGAGAGAAAATTTTCTAAACTTTTCTTTTAAGGGAGTTTGTTCTTTCAATTTTTCTTCCTTAATCCAAGGTTTTAAAGCCTTTAAATTAACCGCTTCAGCAATTTGCGCAAAGGTCTTTTCTACTTCACTTAACCTAATTTGGGCTACACTTAATTGTTTATTTTTTAACAATAACTCCTGTTTTCTGTTTTTTGCTTTTTGATAATAATAGCTGGCATTGTCTGCCGCACTCAAATCTTTTTTAAGGTCTATTGAAATGGGTGTATCTCTATAAAAATCGAAGAGGGTAATTTGTTTTTCCCCTTTGGGAATAAGGTGCAAGTTTGCCATCAAAATATGACCAATTTCCTCGAAAGGCACTGCAGTTTCGGCCTGTTTAAAAAAATATTCCAGACCCCTTACCAACCCAGCCTCCCGCTTAAGTTTTTGTTTGTATTGTGACAATAATTTTTGATGTGCCGTACTAAACAAAAACGCTTGCAAATACCGTTTAGAAAACTCGTTTAAAGCCTCAAAAATAGATTCAGTCTTTAATTTTAAATAGCCATCAATTGGTTCAAACGTAAATAAAACCTTGCCTGCTTCTATTTGCTCGCTTACAAAAAAATAGCCCTTAAACTGCGGCAGTTCTTGCTGTGAATGGGTTTGCGAAAAATCATTTAATTCAATAAAGCGGTCATTTTCGATGCTGCTTCTAAAGAGCTGTTTTAAGGCCCCATTTTCATAAAACAACACATTGCTTAATGCTGCGTACATTTTAAAAACCAATATTTGGTCTGAACCAAACACACATTGAAAGGAACGGTTATTGGCATGCGCAGATACATGTAAAACGGGCAAGTTGATGGCTTCCTTGAATAATGGAAATACCGCGCCATTGCGTTCTAGGGCATATTCGTAGAAGAAAAATAATCCCGTTTTTGCTTCTATGTTTAGCACCAAAGACAATTCTTCCAAGTCTTTTTGAAACACCAAAGTAAGCTCGGTAGATTGCATGTTTCTATAGGCATCTTTAAGCTTAAAGCCAAGTAATAATTGCTGCATAGCCTCTGCCAGCAAAGGGAACAAGGCTTGATGTTGGTGTAAAGACAACATTTATAAAGAAATTTCTAAGCCGTCGTATGCCAAATGCATGTTTTGAGGCAGTTCATTTTCTACCTCCTCATGAATACCCAATTGGTGACTAATATGCGTAAAATAGGCCTGTTCTGGTTTAATAAAATTAACAATTTCAACGGCCTCGGCCAAAGTAAAATGAGAGATATGATGTTCGCGGCGCAGGGCATTTAAAACCAAAACTTTGCAACCTTTTATCTTTTCCATCTCCACTGGATCTATTTTATTGGCATCTGTGATGTAAACAAAGTCTTTAAAACGAAAACCCAATACAGGCATTTTGTGGTGATGTACTTTTATGGGCGTAATGGGCAATCCAATTAATTCGAAAGGAGTTAAAGTAATGTTATGAATATTCATTTCTGGCACACCTGGGTATTTTGGTTCCTCAAAAGCGTAAAAAAATTCGCGCTTTATAGCTTTCTCAACATGTTTATCGCAGTATACATCTACCGCTTTTTTCATCCTAAAATTAAATCCACGAATATCATCCAAACCAGATATGTGATCTCTGTGAGCATGCGTAAACAGCAAAGCATCGAGGTGTTTTAAATTGGCCCGCAACATTTGTTCTCTAAAGTCGGGACCCGAATCGACCACTAAATTTTTGCCTTCATTGCTCACAAGAATACTCGAGCGCAAACGCTTGTCTTTTGGATCAACCGAACTGCAAATTTCACAATCACAAGCAATAATAGGAACGCCCTGCGAAGTTCCAGAACCTAAAAACCTTATATTCATTTCCTTAACTAATTTGCACCACCACCCTCTTTGGGTTAAGCTGTTTATTGGGCTCCAAAGCTAAATCATTTTTGCGACTTAACTCATTGTCCCAACCGGTGCAAAGAAACATATAAACCATGGAAAAATAAATAACCGTACCCGTAGGCATTTGCCCTAAGATTTGATTGCCATAACTTGCCACCACAATTCCAAAATAACCACAAGTAAGCGCAATCATTTTCTGCTTTATATCTGGGTCTCGCAGCTGAAAGACCTTGATGCACGCAATAATGAGCACAATAATAAGCGTAAGCAAATGAATGGTTAAACCCACCACACCTGTTTCCACCCAAATTTTAACATACCAACTATCTAAGGCCACTTCGGAAAGAAAACTTCCTGGACTAAATCGGGCTCCCCAACTTCCGCCTGAACCAATACCACCGCCGAGGGGACGTGTTGCCAGGTAAACCGCTAATTTCTTTTGATTTTCTATTCTAACTTGTAGCGATGCATCGTTTGGATCTAGTCCCGTTCGCATGCGGTGAATTTGATAATTTCCATCGCCCACATGGGTAAATTTTAGCAAGGCAAACAACAATCCACCCACGATGGCACCCGTTAATAAGATGCGGAAATTTCCAATTAAGAACAGGTACAAAAAGCCACCCGCTGCAAGCACAAATAATGGTCCGCGACTACCAGAAAGCGCATAACCCCAAAAGCACATGGCCGTAATTATCCAATAAATATATTTTTGCTTTTTGCTGTAGGGCCCCAAAGCCAATAAGAAGGCTGCAAGGGCGGTATGCGCCATGGCCGCACCAAATTGACCTGCATCGCTATAAAAAGAAAATATCCTTAATCGCCCTTGAATTTCATGGGTAATTTTTCCACCATCGTCTAACCATTTTCGTTCTCCGGTGGTTACGCCAAAAAGATCCATTTTAAAACCGTAAAGGGCAGAAATAACACTCCATATTAACCAAATTTTGATTACTTGGTCCATATCTTCCTTTTTATTCATGAGAATAAGAATGAGCGGAATTATTTGGATGAGGTATAATGATACGCCACGAACTGCGTAGAACCAAGCTTCCTTGCTTCTTGCTTCTGGGTTTACCACTTGAATTAAGGTGTATAAAAACCATACCAACATGATAAAGAAAATGGGGTTATTTATTTTTTTAGCATCTTCCTTTGTTACTTTAAAAATGGTGGCAACAATGGTTAAAATGAGCAAGGCATCAATAACCAAACCCCAGGGCACATCGCCAGGCACATAACGGCCTAAACCATTTGCAAGAAAACTAAAATGTAAAATTGAAATTAGGCCTATTTTAGGGTCTTTAAAAACAAGAATTAAAAATCCTAAAACAAAGGGGATAGCGATATAAGCACCAGCCGCAACTATTTTTCCTTTTCCAATGGTAAAACCCAAAATAAGCGCAATGAGCAAAAAGCCTAAAAAGGCAATTAACTCTCCTAAAAATTTATTTGATTTTACATCTGCCAATTGAAAATATATCTATCAATATTGCTCGCCACCTAACAAACTCTTTATTTTTCTTCTGAAGAAAGACCTGCGTTTTGGTATTTCTCCATAAATAGACTCTAATAAATCTGGCACTACATGATTGAGAATCACACTGGTTTTACCTTGCGATAATTTCATATAATTTTTGAGCTGAAATTGATCGGCATTGGTCCAAGATTTTGCAGCATGCACCACCAGAATAGAATAGTGTGCTTGTTCAATTAAATTGGCCGGTAGCGGGTATTTATTAAGGGCAGGAATTTCAAGTACATTATAAGAAACATCCTCTAAATTTTCTTGTTCCCCTTCTTGCGTTTTAATAAAATCTTGAATGCCGTTGTAGTCTATAATTCCATCGTTTACTGCGTAAGAATATTCTATTAATTTAGGATTATCTGGGTCTAAAAATTTACCAAAATTCTCGCTGGTTTCTGGGTGTAGGTAAAGCACTTTTTTTCTGATGCGACTTAATTTGTTGACCAAGCTCTCGGCAACAAAAGATTTTCCTTCGTGGCCTTTGGTACTAAAGACAATTATGAGGTAACTTTTGGCCAGCGGATCTACCAATTTTAAATCAATAAATAAGGTATTAATAATTTGTTGAAGCAAGCTGGTATAAACTTCTTTTATTCTTATTCCCTTTTCGTTTAATTTAGTGAGTTCTGGCAAGGCACTTAAGAGGGGCAATCCCACTAACTTTTCTACCTTTTCTGGCGATTGTATGGATTTATTTAGGAGGGCTGAACCAACCAAAAAGGAGAGCAATAAAACAAAACCTGCCAAGAAAGAAACCATAATTAACAATCCACGCTTAGATGGCAGGGGTTGTAGTGGGAAGAAAGGATTATCAACTATTTTAAGCTGGTTGCTCATTTGCAGACTTTGCTGTCTAAGGCGCGCTAGGTTGAGACCATGTAAAACAGATAAATATTGTTTTTCTTGCACACTTACTTCACGTTCTAACCTGTTCATGTTTGAGCCCAATGGTGCAAATTCTTTATAGATGCCATCGTATTGTTTTATACGTTGGTCGTACACCATTAACCTACCTTTAGATTCTTCTAATTCTACCACCTTGGTTAACCATTCTGTAAGCAAAGAATTTTGCGGCACCCATTCAATTGAATTGTTAAATTCGTAATAATCGCGGGCTTTTTCGCTTAAATTTTCTTTAATTTTTGTAGCTTGTTTTTGAAGTTCAAAAATAGAATTGGCATCATATTTATAAATCTGCGCGTTGGTAATTTTATAATTTACATTAGAAAGATCTTGTCTAAGTTTAACTAATTCATCGTTTGCAGCAACAAAGTCGTTGTAGTTCGACATCTTTTCTTCGATGCGCTTAATGGCAGTTTGCGCTGCCTCAAACTTCATTTTTTCTTTATAGTATTCTGTAGACAAATCTTCTTTAGATTCTGCCACAAATTTAGATTGCTCGTTGTAGTTGATGATGCGGTTGTTTACGCCAAAATCTAATAAGCGATTTTCCGATTTTTGAAGCAGGGTAAAAGCTTCTTTTAGTTGATCTTCAAAATATTTTACCACATTATTGGTTTCAGAACCTTTGATGTTTTTGTATCTTGAAGAAAAAGCTTCGATTAAAAATTTGAGTGTGTTTAAACATACCCCGGCATCGTCTGCTTTATACCCAAGTTCGAGCATGTCTGAGGTTGACTTGCGCATTACGGTTAAACTACCCAATATTTTGCTTGTGGCGTAGGGGCTAGAAGCATCTGTTAACAGATATTGAATTGTATTTTTATTGCTGCTATCTTTAATACTATAAAGGCGATTTACTGTTTTATTGAAATTACCAGGTACAATTAACTTGGCAATTTCGGAATCGCTTAATAATTTATGTAAATCATTGAAGCGCTTTTCATCTAAAATGTTTGGATCGTGCTCTTTTAACAATAAATGTTGGGCCAATAATTTAATACAAACTTCCTCAATGGTTTCGCGTGCTTTAACGGTAGTAATAAGGTTATCAAAGGCATTGTTTACTTTAAAATAATCTACTTTTTCATCGCCATCATCGGTAATGCTGTAACCACTGGCCAAGCCTGTATAAACGGTTGCCGACGATTGATATTCCTTTGGTATATTACGGGTTAAATAAAATACTACACCAGCAAGCATCAACGGAAAGAGGACAAGCCATTTAAGGTTCTTAAATATTATTCTAAAAAATCCGATTAATGTCATTTAATAAATCCTATTTGTTTTACGACGAAGGGAATTAAGCTTAACACCCACAAGCGTTTCGAGTTGATAGTAATAAACCATAAAATCTCTTCTAGATAACTCAAGATTTGATTCTGCAATGGTTAAAATATTTTTTAGTCGAGAAAGTTCGGAAGGATGAATTTTCCCTCTACGCATTTCTACATTGGCAATTTCTACAGACAGGGTAGCGCTTTCAACATCTTGTTGCCTTACCTTCATTACTTTTTGGGAGGCAATAAGGTTAAAAAAATCATTTATAACCCTTCTTTTTAAATCGAGTTCGGCATCGGCTCTTTTGTATTTGGCCATTTTCTCTTCTGCCTTCAATTGCTTCATTCGATTTGGGCGGCCAAAAACCTCTGTCATGGGCAAGGTAATATTTGCGCCGAACCGATAACCCACACCAAGCGAATTATTTAAGACAGCGCCATCGGCGTTTAAGGTATTAAGATTGGTTTGGTTTCCATAGGTATAGTTGGCAAAACCGGTAACACCGTTTAGCCAAAGATAGCGGGTGTATTTAGTATTATAGCGGGCTCTGTCCATAGAGGCATCTTCGAACATCAATGCTGGCGAGAATCGTATGGCATAACCCAAAATGGTATCCAAGGGCTGAATTTGGCGGCCAATATCGTCGTTTAAATCAAATAAAATGGTATCAATAGGCATAGATGATAAGGGCACCATAGCATTTCCATTCCAAACCATAGAGTCCTTTTTGGGTTGTGCAAAAGCAGGCAAAACCATGGCAATGCAAGATGCAAAAAGCAAGGATTTTAATATGTTTTTATACTTTGGCTTCAAGGTTCAATTATTAAAAGGTTACCTGATTCAAAAATATAGGTATTAAAAACTAAAAACTGCTTGATTCCCACAGCCTAATTAGTTCATTGTATTTTATTATATACATAAAAAATTTATACATTTGATTAAACCTAAATGAAATTTTGCATCTAATTAAAACAATTTAAACCCTTAAACTTATGAAAAAGATGAAAAAACAATTTGCCTTGCTACTCTTATTTATTGCCTTTATTAGTTTTGAAAATTTGTTGGCTCAGCCCGCAAAAATGCAGCAAAATGGGGAGAGAAATGAGGCCATGAAAAAGAAATCGGAGGAGCTTAAAGGCAAGTTAAACCTATCTGAGCCGCAGGCTGCTAAGTACGATGAAATTTTGAAAAGAAACCGAAACGAGGCTAAGACAAAAATGATGGCTTTGCCAGAAAATGCCGAACCAAAAGAAAGAAGAACCATAATGGAACAGTCGCTGAAGAATGCCGATTTAGAAATAATGGAAATTTTGGATACCGAGCAACAAACTATTTATAAGGCCGAAAAGGATAAGATGAAGGAAGAGGTGAAAACGAAACGGAAGAAAAAATAATTAGCGGTGCTTTCTTGAAACTTTTGCGGGTAGGCTTTTTTATTATATTGCAACATGAATTTGGATGAGGCAAAAAATAGGATTGAGGAACTTTCGCAATCGTTAAATTTACATAATTACAATTATTATATTTTATCGAAACCCAGCATCAGCGATTTTGATTTTGATCACTTGTTAAAGGAGTTGGATGGCTTGGAAAATGCTTTTCCGCAATTTGCTTCTGCCAATTCGCCTACCCAACAAGTGGGGGGAGATATTACCAAAAACTTTGTTCAGGTAAAGCACAAATACCCTATGTTGAGTTTGGGGAATACATACTCTAGCGAGGAATTGGGGGAATTTGACCAAAGGGTTAGAAAAACCATTGGTGCCGATTTTACTTATGTATGTGAGTTAAAATTTGATGGCTTGGCCATTAGCATTACCTACGAAAATGGCCTTTTGGCGCGGGCGGTTACGCGTGGAGATGGCGTTGAGGGCGATGATGTAACGGCAAATGTAAAAACGATAAGGAGCATTCCGCATCAATTAAAGGGCAACTACCCTCCTATTTTTGATATACGCGGTGAAATTTTTATGCACCGAAAAACATTTGATAGGCTGAACCAAACGCTTAAAAAAGAGTTGTTGGATCAAGGCGTAGATGAGGATAAAATTGCCGAAAGGTTATACAAAAATCCGCGCAATTTTGCCTCTGGCAGTTTAAAAATGCAGGACTCTCGTGAGGTAGCCAAACGATCTTTGGATGCCTTTTTATACTTTGTGTACACCGATGAAAACCTGAGTGCTACGCATGCCGAAAGCCTTGAATTGGCGAGGTCTTGGGGCTTTATGGTAAGCGATCATTATGAGGTTTGTAAAAGCTTACCAGAGGTATTGGCGTTCATTAAAAAATACGATAACGAACGGCACCATTTGAGTTATGAAATAGATGGGGTGGTGATTAAAGTAAATGAGTATGCGCATCAAAAAGAATTGGGCTTTACGGCCAAGATTCCGCGTTGGGCAATCTCGTATAAATATAAAGCAGAAACGGCAGAAAGTGTTTTACAAAAGGTGAGTTTTCAGGTGGGCAGAACGGGTGCTATTACGCCAGTTGCCAACTTAAAGCCTGTGCAGCTTGCCGGCACTACGGTAAAACGTGCAAGTTTGTACAATGCAGATGAAATTGAGCGCTTAGATTTATATGAGCACGATACGGTTTTTGTAGAAAAAGGCGGCGAAATTATTCCTAAAATTACGGGAGTAGATGTGAGTAAGCGCGATTTATTTACCCGTAAAATTGAGTATATTACCCATTGTCCGGAATGCGGAACCTTGCTGGTAAGAAAAGAAGGCGAAGCCATTCATTATTGCCCAAACGATAGTCACTGCGCCCCGCAATTGATTGGCCGCATGGAGCATTTCATTTCTCGTAGGGCTATGAATATTGAAGGCTTGGGCGGAGAAACCGTAGCAGGTTTATTTCACAAAGGTTTGGTTCGATCCTATGCCGATTTATATGAATTAACTTACGATCAATTGAACGGACTAGAGTTTGAATCGGAAGAAGATGCGGAAGGCAAAAAGAAAAAAAGATCCATTAAAGAAAAGGGCGCCAACAATATTATCAAAGGCATAGAGGCGTCTAAAGCCATTCCATTTGAGCGCGTTTTGTTTTCTTTGGGCATACGCATGATTGGCGAAACGGTGGCGAAAAAATTGGCTCAGCACTTTGGAACCATTGAAAAACTAATAGCTGCCTCTGCCACAGAATTAGGCGAAATACATGAAATTGGCGATAAGATTGCGGAGAATTTAATTCGGTTTTTTGCCGATGAAGACAATGTAAAATTGGTTTTTCGCTTAAAAGAATCTGGCTTACAAATGGAAGTGGTTTACGATGCTCATGAGATAAGAAGCAATAAGCTAGCAGGCCAAACTTTTTTGGTATCGGGCAGTTTTTCTATAAGCAGAGACGACTTAAAAAAGCTCATTGAACGCAATGGAGGTAAGAATGTAGGGAGCATTTCAAAATCGCTTAACTACCTCATTGCCGGCGATAAAATGGGTCCAGAAAAACTAAAGAAAGCCACCGATTTAAATATTGCGATGTTGAGTGAGGCAGAGTTTATGGGCATGATTTCTTGATTGAAATGGGTATGGAAAAACTAAAGAAAGCCACCGATTTAAATGTTGAGTGAGGCGGAGTTTATGGGCATGATTTCTTGATTGAAATGGGTCTGAAAAAACTAAAGAAAGCCACCGATTTAAATGTTGAGTAAGGCAGAGTTTATGGGCATGATTTCTTGATTGAAACAACAAAGTAATCAGCTAAAAATAAAAGTGTATTTTTGCCCACATGAGTTACTATCACGGCAGAAACATTGAAGAAACAATTTGCGCCCTCGCTACACCCGCGGGAGTTGGCGCCATAGGCGTTATACGAGTGAGCGGCAACCATGCCATTGAAATGGTGAACCAAATTTTTAAGGGTACAAATTTAGAAGAAGCGCTCAGTCATACCCTACATTTTGGCAAAATAATGGAAGATACTGTGGTGATAGATGAGGTATTGGCCAGTGTTTTTGTTGCCCCCAAGAGTTATACCGGCGAACATACCATTGAATTATCTTGCCATGGTTCGCCCTATATACAGCAGCGCATTCTTGAGTTGCTTATTAAACGAGGCGCTAGGTTGGCTCAGCCCGGAGAATTTACCTTGCGCGCTTTTTTAAACAAAAAATTAGATTTATCGCAAGCCGAAGCCGTTGCCGATTTAATTGCTTCCAACTCTGAGATGAGCCATAAAACGGCCATGAATCAAATGCGCGGCGGCTTTAGCAAAGAGATAATGTTGTTAAAAGAGCAGTTGGTAAACTTTGCCTCCTTGATAGAATTGGAATTAGATTTTAGCGAAGAAGATGTGGAGTTTGCCAGCAGGCCAGAGCTTAAAAGTTTGGTACAAAAATTATTCGGTTTGATCCAATCCTTGGTTCAGACATTTAAAATGGGCAATGCCATTAAAAACGGCGTACCCACAGTAATTGCTGGCCGCCCAAACGCCGGAAAATCTACCTTATTGAACGCCTTGGTGAAAGAAGAGCGCGCCATCGTAAGCGCCATTGCCGGCACCACCCGCGATACCATAGAAGAAGCATTTGTGATAGACGGCATTGTATTTAGGTTGATAGATACGGCAGGAATTCGCGAGCATACATCGGATGTAATTGAGAGCATAGGCATAGAAAAAACGCACGAGAAAATAAGACAAGCCAGCATTGTTTTGTACTTATTTGATGTGCTAGAAACCTCCTTGGTTCAGCTTGAAGCGGAGCTCCTCCCCTTCTCTAGCATGGATTTGGTATTGATACCCATTGGCAACAAAATAGACCTCGCAGATGCGAAGCAAATACGCGAAAAGTTTTCGGTTCGAACCGACATTTTATATTTGTCGAGCAAGGACCAAACCGGCATGGAACAGTTAAACGCCCGCTTAAAACAAGTGATAGACAAAGACCAAATAAACAACGACGTTATCCTTACTAATGTACGCCATTACCAAGCGCTCAGTTTAGCTGGAGAATCGCTCCAAAACGTATTAGAAAGTATGTCTATAGGCCGCAGCGGCGAACTACTTGCCTTTGACATAAGGAAATCCATATTTCACTTGGGCGAAATTGTAGGCGATATAACCACAGATGATTTGCTAGAGAATATTTTTAGCAAGTTTTGTATTGGAAAGTAACTATCTTTCCTTTGTTTGCTATGTGCTTGTTTTTGTAAACCTTAATCGTTAGTACCTGTCTTTTATTTGTTGCCAAACTACTCTTTTTTACCTATATTTGTTGTCTAACTGTTGCCCTGATTTGTTGCCCAAAACTTGCAAAGTGCAGAACAGCAAACACCGCAGGAGGACTATCTAAAAGCTACTCCAACCGTACCCGAAGAACTGTATTTGCAAATGCCAGAATTGTTGCAGCATGTTGCAATGGCATTTACCGATGAAAGAGAACGGGATGTTTTCTCACAGGTGCATTGGCAATTCTTAGCGGATGTTTGCCCGGTGTAAAAGGTGTGTTTGCAGGTAACGAAGTTTTTCCGAATATGTTTTCCTTCGCCATTGCCCCGGCAGCAAGCGGAAAAGGAGCTTTGAAATTTGCCAAGATGATGGCAGACGATTACCATAGCTTTGTACTGAAAGCAAGCCGTGAGGCAGAATCACAATACAATCAGGAATTATCCGAACACAAGCAGAAAATCAGCAGTAAAAAGAAAGGTGACACCTCCACCGAAGAAGGACCCTCCAAACCAACTTTCAAAGTAGTGTACATTCCGGCAAATACAAGTTATGCGAAAATCCTTTGGCACTTGGAGCAGTAGGAGGACACAGGCATTATTTGCGAAACAGAAGCCGACACCCTGGGCAACGTATTTAAACAAGAGTGGGGTTCCTATTCCGATATGCTTTGCAAATCGTTCCACCACGAAAGATTATCCAGTTCCCGAAAAGGCAACAATGAATTTACAGGAGTAAATGCTCCAAGCTTATCCATTGCCTTATCAGGCACACCCAATCAGGTAACAGGGTTAATATCCTCTTCCGAAGATGGTTTGTTCAGCCGTTTCATTTTCTATGCTTTTAAGGTGGAGCAAAAATGGAAAGATGTTTCACCCAATGCCAACAACATCAACCTCACCGAGCATTTCAAAATATTGTCAGGCAAAGTGTTTAACATGGTGCAGTTCCTGCAACAGGAAGAAACCATTGTAACCCTTACCACCGAACAATGGCAGCAGCTAAACCAAACCTGTGAGGCATGGCTCAATGAAGTAACCATGTTCACAGCCGAAGAAGCCGCCAGTATCGTAAAACGCCTGGGCTTAATTCTGTAACGTATGGCAATGCTGTTTACCGCCTTGCGGAAATTTGAAAACGGAGAAGCCGCCAGTCAGATAGCATTCACCGATGAAGATTTCAGCACCGCTTTGCGGTTGGCCGAAATATACTTCCACCACAGTATTTTAATGTTCAACAACCTGCCAAAGCAAAGCGATGCCACGCAATTCAAAACAGGCGACAGCAAACGCAAATTCTTTGATGCTTTGCAGCCCGAATTTACCCGCCAACAAGCCGTTGAAACTGGCAAGCAGTTTCAGCTTTCTCCCCGTACCGTGGATGATATACTCCACAATGCCACCAGCAAGGCTTTGGAAAAGCTGAAGGCAGGGCATTACCGCAAAATCTAACCCCCTTTTCCCACCCCTACATTGTTGCCCATACTGCCAAACAGATGAGGCTTTTGCGTTGTTTGCAGACTTTGCAACTCTTGCAAACTTTGCAACCTTACTTTCATTTTTACCTGTATATTTGCCAATACTTGACAAGTCAATATTAAAACAATGGAAAGTCAGTTTGGTAATAAAATAAGAGCACTCAGAGAAACGCAGCATTTATACTTGCGGCAGGTTGCTCCATTACTTGAAATGGACACGGCACAGCTAAGTAAAATTGAAAAAGGACTTCGACAAATAAAACGGGAACTAATACCCATTCTTGCCGAAATTCTAAAAACGGATAAAGACCAATTGCAAACCCTTTGGCTTGCCGACCAAATATATGCTGTTGTTAAGGATGAAAAATTTGCGAATGAAGCCATGCAGGTAGCTGACAAGAAAATAAATTTAAAGAAGAAAAAAAAGTAGTGAAGAAAATAAAAACATATACCGTCCATACCGCCAGAACAATGATGTTTTTGGAACTTGAGAAAGTAATGAATTTCTCCATTCAAAATGACAACTACAGGGAGGCCATGCAAAATAATGTTTTTAATAAAAAATCTCAAGATGGTATAAAGAAAACGAGTGGGTTCTTATCACAGCTTTATAAATTCGATATTTCATCAAATAAGTTTAAGGCTTTTAAATATTTTTGGTCAATTGCTGAAGAAGCTGAAAAACCAGTTTTAGCAATTGTGTTTGCTATAACAAATGATTATTTATTGCAAGAAAGCGTTTCGACAATCTCACAAAGAAAAATTGGTGAAAAAGCTAACATCGAAAGCATAGAAGAGAATATAGAGAAATATCATCCGAATCGCTTTACTAAAAACACTCTAAGATCTATTGCTAAAAACATTGCAAGCTCTTGGAAACAGGCTGGGTTCATCACAGGTAAAATAAAAAATATTAGGTCCGAACCTATAATCACATATAGAATTGTATCTTTTGCGATGCTACTTGCTTTTTTAAATGGTGTTAGAGGAGATTTTATTTTTCACAACAATGCCCTGCTAGCATTGTGCCAGAGTGAAAGCAAAATTAGGGAGCTATCTGTTGAGGCTTCAAAAAGGGATTTAATGCAATATCAGTTTGCCGGAAATATAACTTCTATTTCATTCGATAATTTAATAAACAAAATTGGAATTGATGCAATCTAAAATAGACCAACTAATAAACGCCTATGAATCTGTGGTAAACGAGCCTTGGGCTTCATCATTGTCTGGCCAAGAAAGAATTTGGTTCTTAGTATATGACCCAGCAGAACAGAGAAAAATTGACCTTAGAATGGGCGACTTTGAAACAACTACCATTAAAGCTCAAAAAAAATGGATGAGCATATCCTTGAAAAACTGTTTTCCGCTTTGGATGTCTATGCATGATTACAAAGAGGAATATTTCAATGACCCTGAAAGTTTGGTTGACCAACTTGAAGCAGAATTTAAACAGTTTGCTATTGATTATATGATAACAGAAATTGAAAAATTAAGAACAGATGATAATACTTTAATTGCAGTGAGAGATATATCATCACTGTTTGGTTTTAATCGAATGTCGGATGTTCTTTCTGGATGCTCAAATTCATTTAAAGGGAGAATGCTTTTATTCTTTCCAGGCGAATATGACAAAAATCAATACCGACTTTTGGATGCAAGAGACGGATGGAATTATTTAGCAAGACCTATAACAGCATAATTAATAAAGATGAAAAATAAAGAGCTTTTCACCCTAAATCCTGACGAGAATAACCTCATAAATGATGGTGTAGTAGAAATTAATACAGCAAAAGACGATAACGGTCTTAAAATAATTAGACATGAACTTAAAACCTTTGTCTGTGAAGGTGAATATCAAAAAGGTATCTATCGTATTTTAGATACATTCCTAAAACATATTGACGAGCCAAGACAGCCAGCAGTTTGGGTGAGTGGTTTTTTTGGTAGTGGTAAATCACATTTGGTAAAAATGTTGGGATACCTATGGGAAGACTTCAAATTTCCTAATGGGGACTTTGCAAAAAAAATAAAGTCGCTACCCCAAGATGTAAATGATTTGTTTATTGAATTGGAGAGAAAGCAAAATACTTACGGTAAACTTTCTATTTCGGGTACTTTAAAAGATTTTCCTTCTGCCGATATTCGTTACTCCTTCCTTCAATTATTTTTAAATGAACTAGGCTTGCCGCAGCAATACCATCATTTTAAATTTGTTTATTGGGCTAAACAAGAAGGCATTTACCACCAGTTAAAAACAATTGTTGAAGCTCAAGGTAAAGACTTTAAAAAAGAATATGAGAATCTATTTGTTTCATCAACCATTGCTAAAGCCATACTAGATTTAAAACCTGGGTTTGCTGAAAATGAAGCAAAAGTAAAGGAGAATTTTAAAGCCAATTTCAAACGGATTGATAGCATTAATAGAGAACAATTAATTGATACGATTAAGACCGAAATTTTGCCAATGTTTTTTGGCGATAAAATTCCATTAACCTTAATTGTATTGGATGAAGTTCAACAGTTCATCGGCACTGAAGGAAATAAAAGTATTGACGTTCAAAATTTAGCACAAGATTTATGTAGCAATTTCGATTCTAAATTTCTACTCATTGGTACTGGCCAAAATTCACTTTCTGAAACTAACCTTTTGCAACGTTTGCAAGACCGTTTCACAGTTAAAGTTTCATTGTCAGATGCAGATGTAGAAACAGTAACAAGAAAAACCGTTTTAGAAAAAAAACCAACTGCAATAAGTGCAATTGACAAAAAACTAGAGGCATCATTAGGTGAAATTTCACGTAATCTTTCTGGAACCGACTTTGGCTATGTTACTAGCGATAAAAACACTTTAGTAGCTGATTATCCTATACTTCCCTCCACTCGTAAATTTTGGAAAAAAATATTACAAGTAATTGATACTGCTGGTACATCAGGCCAACTAAGAAGTCAGCTAAGAATTGTAGATGAAAGTTTAAAGAAAGTTGCTGATAAAGATTTGGGTTTTATTGTTCCTGGTGATTTGATTTTTGAGCAAAAACAATCACAATTGCTGCAAAATGCTTTACTGCTTAATGAAACAAACAATTTAATTGTTGGCAGAAAAGCTCAAGGTGGCGACAGCACATTGGAAGGCAGAATTTTGAGTGTTGTATTTTTAATTGACCAACTTCCTAAAGATACATCAGGTAAGCGTTTGAAGTCTGACGAAAATACCATTGCTGAACTATTACTGGATAATCTAAATGAAACCTCTGATAAATTTAGAACTAAAATAAAAGAACTCATTTCAAAACTTGCGGTTGAAAAAATACTAATGCCTATTGGTGATGAGTATAAACTGCAAACAAAAGTTGGGCAAGAATGGGAACAAGAATATACCATTCAAGCTCAAAAGTTAGGAGGCTCAGGTGATGATTTGATTCAAGGATTACGAAAAGAAAAAATTATTGGTTTCTTTAAAGACAAAACCAAAACCATCAATGTAACGCAAGGTGTTTCTAAGCAAAATCGTGAATTTGATTTGTGGGATAAAAACACAACACCAAGTACAGAACATAAATTGAATTTATGGGTAAGAGATGGTTGGTATGAAAATGAAAGTACTGTACTTGATGAAATAAGAGCAGCTGGTAGCGATTACCCATTAGCATACATATTTGTAAAAAAGTTCAGAGACCCCGAGTTACGATTAGAGATAATAAAATTCCTTGCTGCCGGTTTTACCCTTGATGCAAAGGGCTTGCCATCTTCGCTTGAAGCTGAACAGGCTAAAAAAAGTATGGAAACACGCAAGGGTCTTGCGAAAATAGCAATAGAAGATATTATTGACCGTATTTGCAAAGAATCGTCTGTTATTTTAGCAGGTGGCAACATCATTCAGAAAGGAAATATTAGGGAGAATATTGAGGAAGCTCTGAGTGGTATTGCCGATAGGCAATTTCCTGAATTTAAAAGTAAGGCAGACTTTGCAAATTGGGGGCAAGCATTAACAAAAGCGATTGCTACAAATCCCGATGCACTCAATGCAATTGGTTACAGTGGCGATGTAGTTGCACATCCAGTATCAGCCGAGATATTAAGATTCATTGGCAATACCAGCAAACAAGGTAAAGAATTTAGAAATTTATTCAGTAAGTCACCTTATGGTTGGAGTCAGGATGCTATTGATACCATCTTGATAATGCTAAAGAATACGCAACTTATTTCATGCGATGAACCTTCCTTAATAGTATCAAAAATAAACAATGCAACCTTTAAAAAAGAAGTCCATATTCTTGCAGCAAAAGATAAAATTGCCATCAAAAGCTTGTTCCAAAAAGCAGGTATTTCATGTCCTTCAAATCAAGAGATATTTCCATTTTCAAATACTTATTTAGAGAAATTAAAACAACTAGCAGCTAATATTAGTGGCGATGCACCAAAACCTGAGCCCATAAATATTGAATTAATAAAGGATATAGAAAATAAGCAAGGCAACGAGCGATTACTGGCTATTATTGAACAACAAACAACCCTGCACAACTATTATGAAGATTGGCTTGCAAAAGACAAACTGGTAGCAGCAAGATTGCCACTTTGGGTTTTATTAAGTGACCTTTCTGGCCAAGCTCCTGACCATGCAGATTTTGAATCCTTAAAAATAGAAATACAAGCAATAAAAGACAACCGTTTGCTATTGCAGCAGCCCGATTTAATTCAACCCAAGTTGAATGAAATTGCAGAGAAGCTAAAAACTCGTTTGAACCATCTGAAAGAAAAATACATTTCTCTCTATGATGAAAAAATGAAAACATTGCAAGCAGATGAATATTTTGGCAAACTAACTCCAGAGCAAAAGCATAGTATTTTACTAAAACACCAACTACTTACAAAACCAGATATTAAAGCCTTAGATGCAAATGCACTGTTGAATGAATTGCAAAAATCTTCACTATACACATGGGATACTAAAATAGCAGCATTACCAAGCCAGTTTCAAGCAGCAAGAGAAGATGCTATACAATTATTAGCACCACAAGCAACATCGTTTAGCCTGCCTAAAGTAACTATTTCAAACCAAAAGGATATTGACAAATACATCACTGAATTGAAAGACGAATTGGAGGCATTATTAAAAAATTCAAGTTCAATCATCTTAAAATAATCAATAGCAGGTGAGTAAAGAAATTGCCATAAACACCCAATACAACGAATTGCTTGCACAACTCAAGCAACAGATTCGTTCTGTGCAAGCCAAGGCGGCCGTGGCAGTGAATACTTCGATTATTAATTTGTATTGGAATACCGGAAAAATGATTGCCGAAAATCAGGCTTTGTTTGAAGGTCGCAACAATTATGTGGCACAGTTAGAGAAAGATTTAAAAGCAGAATTTCCAGATATAAAAGGCTTTTCCCGATCTAATCTTTTTTATATGCGGAAGTTCTATCAGGTTTATTCGGGCGGAATTTCAGTCCAACAGCTTGTTGGACTGAACGAAAATAATACCACTGAAATCTCCGTGCAGCAGCTTGTTGCACCGAACCTTGAAAATTCAGTCCAACAAGTTGTTGGACTAACAATAGGTTTGTTCTCGGTGCCTTGGGGGCATCATGTTGTCATTATCAATAAAATTAAACAGCTTGCTGAAGCCCTATTTTACATTCAACAAACTATTGAAAATAACTGGAGCAGAGCAATACTAACCCTGCAAATAGAACAAAACCTTTTTGCAAGGCAAGGTAAAGCAATTACCAATTTTAATCAAACCTTGCCCGAGCAACAGGCACTAATGGCCACTCAAATTCTCAAAGACCCTTACAATTTCGGTTTTCTTACGCTGGAACCCAAAATGCAAGAATTGGATATTGAACGCCAACTTACACAACACATCACCAAATTTCTATTGGAGCTGGGTAAAGGATTTGCATTTATTGGCAGACAATACCCATTGCAGGTAGGCGATAAAGATTACCGCCTCGACCTGCTTTTTTACCACATAAGATTGAGGTGTTTTGTAGTAGTTGACCTTAAAGTAGTAGAGTTTCAACCTGAGTTTGCTGGCAAAATGAACTTTTATTTATCGGTAGTGGATGAACAAATAAAAACAGCAGATGACCAACCTACCATTGGCATCATCCTCTGCAAAAACAAAAATAAATTGGAAGTAGAATATGCCCTTAAAGGTATGAGCCAACCCATTGGTGTAAGCGAGTTTGAGGTAACACAGGCATTACCTGCCGAATTGAAAAGTACCTTACCTACGGTAGAGGAATTTGAAAACGAATTAAACAAAGACATTTTATAATGGCAGTATTAACCCCACAACAACGCAATAAACTAGAAACTGCCGTAAAGCAAGCGCGTAAAATTGCCGAGCTGGGTGCTTTTAATGCACTAAAGGCTATGGCTATAAATAATCCTGAGCCATTTAGTCACATGACTCCCGAACAGCGTTCATTGCGGAATAGCCTGCGCAGTAAAGCACGTTTATTGGGCGATGAATTACCTGCTACGGGTGCTCAACGAATTGATAACCTTTCTTACGAATTGGCTTATGAAACTTGGCACAAAATGTTATTTGCAAAATTTTTAGAAGCCAATGATTTATTGATACATACGGCATCGGGTGTGGCAGTAACTATGGAAGATTGCGAAGAGTTAGCAAGCGATGAACATTTTACAGACAAGTGGGATGCTGCTGCAAATTACGCATCTAAAATGTTGCCTGCTATTTTTAGAACAGATGACCCATTAATGCAAATTACTTTTGCCATTAACGAACGCATAAAGTTAGAAGAGATTATTGATGCACTGGAAAGGGAAATATTTACAGCAGATGATGCTTTGGGTTGGGTGTACCAGTTTTGGCAAAGTGAGGCAAAGGCAATTATTAATGCCAGTGGCGACAAAATAGATGGTGCAAAACTACCCGCAGTTACGCAGTTGTTTACCGAACCTTACATGGTTCATTTTTTAATTGATAATACCCTTGGTGCTTGGTGGGTAAGCCGAAACCCCAGAGTAAAACCGCCTGTAAAATTTGATTATTTAAGATTATTAGAAGATGGCACACCTGCTGCTGGGCAATTTGAAGGTTGGCCTAACAAAACAGCAGAAGTTACCTCATTAGACCCATGTATGGGTTCAGGACATTTTGTTGCTTCCTTGTTTCCTGTATTTGCAGCTCTGCGGATGCATGAAGAAGGTTTAAGTAAAGAAGAAGCAACCGACAAAGTAATTACAGAAAACCTGCATGGCTTAGAATTGGATGCCCGCTGTACTCAAATTGCTGCCTTTAATTTAGCCCTCACTGCCTGGAAGTTTTGTGGGCATTACAAAGAATTGCCCGAAATGAATTTGGCTTGCAGTGGTATTGCCCCCAAAGGTAAAGTAGAAGATTGGGTAAAGTTGGTAGGTAAAGTGGAAAGGGCTGATGATAAGCTACGATTGGAGAACGGCATGAAGATGTTGTACGAGCATTTTCAATTAGCACCAGAACTGGGTAGTTTGCTTGACCCCACAACCATTAAGGCTGATGTTTTTACTGCAAGTTTTAATGATTTGCAACCTGTGCTTAAAAAAGCCTTAGAAAATGAAGCAGATACAGAACAATTGGAACGTGGGGTAATGGCTGCTGGAATTGCAAAAGCAGGAATAATACTGGGGAATAAACATACTTTAATTCTAACTAATCCTCCATTTTTAGGTGAAAGGAAACAAAGTGGCTCAATGTTTAAATATGTAAGAGAAAACTTTTCAGAAGGTAAATCTGATTTAGCAACAACTTTTATTGAGAAATTTAGTAATAACAAAATTAGTAATTGCTTTGCTTCAGTCTCACCTCATAATTGGCTTTTTCAGATTTCGTATAAAGCATTAAGGAAATCTATTATTAATGCAAGTAATATTAGGTTATTAGTAGAGCTCGGGACAAAGCCATTTCAAGAGGCCATTGGTTCTGAAGTCATATTAGTGATCTTATCAAAAGGTAATAGTAATTTTTATGGTATTGATTTAACGTCTTGTGATGGTATTGTTTTAAATAGAAGTGAGCTTAAAGTGAGTGACTTATTGCCGATAATAAATGAGACACTATTAAAAGATGAGGAAGTTAGAATTGTACTTCAAAAAAGGTCATCGGATTTACCCAATCTTAGTATGTATGCAGATTCGTATGCTGGTATTCTAAACGGTGATACACCAAGTTTCATTTATTCTTTTTGGGAAGTAAAACATTTAGATGAAAGCTGGGAATTAATTCAATCGACTGTAAACAATAGGAATTACTTTTCAGGACGATCAAATATTATATTTTGGGAAAAAGGAAGAGGACGCTTAAAAGAACTTGCGGTTCTCCTTAAAGAAAAACTTCATAATGCTGATAGAAGAGGTAATCAGGCATGGACTAAAAAGGGAATAACTGTTAGTCAAATGGGGTCACTTTTTACGACAATTTATGATGGCCAATTTTTTGACAGCAATGTTGCAGTTATAATTCCAAAGGAAAGTGAAAACTATTTACCAATATGGGCATTCTGTAATTCAGATATTTATAATGTAGAAGTCAGAAAGATTGATAAAAATAAGAAAGTAACAAATTCCACTTTAATTAAAATTCCTTTTGACATTGACCACTGGCAAAAAGTAGCTGCAGAAAAATACCCCAACGGTTTACCCAAACCTTACAGCGATGACCCAACGCAATGGTTGTTTCATGGGCATCCCATTAAAACAGATAATCCCTTACACGTTGCATTGGCAAGAGTAATGGGCTACCGTTGGCCAGCGGAGTCAGATACTGAAATGGAATTGGCGGATGAAGCAAAAGAATTGATTGAAGCTGTAAAAGCTTATGATGATTTGAGTGATGATGATGGTATTTTTTGTATCCCATCTGTAAATGCCGAGCAAGCAGGTGCAGATAGATTGAGAACTTTTCTACAAGCTGTTTTTGCAGAAAATTGGAGCAACAATACCATTTCAGATTTATTAGCCAAAGAAGGTGCTTCATCTGCAAACCTAGAAGATTGGTTGCGTAAAGAATTTTTTACGCAGCATTGCAAAGTCTTTCAAAACCGTCCATTTACATGGCATATTTGGGATGGCAGAAACGATGGCTTTTCGGCATTGGTAAACTACCATAAACTAGACAAAGAGAATTTATCTAAACTCATCTACACCTACCTAGGCGATTGGATACGTATGTGCGAAGCCAAAAAGAGAAATGAAGAAAGTGGTGCAGAAGGTTTGCTAAGTGCAGCCCTTAAACTAAAAGAAAAGCTAGAAGCTATTTTGCATGGAGAAGCACCTTATGATATTTTTGTTCGTTGGAAACCAATAGAACAACAACCCATTGGTTGGGAACCTGATTTGAATGATGGGGTACGTTTAAATGTTCGTCCGTTTGTTGAAGCAGGAGTCCTACGCAACAAATTCAATGTAAAATGGGGAGTTGATAGAGGGAAGAATCCTCCAAACAGTTTTTGGGGTGAGGTACGTGATAATGATAAGCATTTGAGTTTGGAAGAGAAGAGAATAGCAAGAGAAAAAACGAATAAATAATGTTAAAATGAATCAAGACAACCTAAAATCATTTATTGATCAGTACAAGGATTTTAAATCTTCTGATCCATACAAGGAAAGGCAAAGACAAAAATCTATTACACCAGTATTCCGGGAAATTATCTGGGAAACCTTGAAACATGAAAAACTCAGCAATCAGCATTTAACTGATCTTATTCAAATATTTAAATTTAACTGTAGCAACGATAATTTTGATAACAAACTCGATTCACTTGTTGAAGATGAGGCTATCAAAAACAGTTTGAGCTTAAAGGCGTATGAAATTGCAGAGCCAGGTTATACAAATGCAGGTAAAACAGGAGTTTCAGGACTTACTACTAAGCAGCTGTTTACTGTTAAACAATTTTTATTAGATGCTTTCAATGTAAAATCAATCCAAGAAGCAATTGACTTATGTAAATCCTATGACAATAAAAATATACCTCAGGTAAAAAAAGGAATTTATTCTCCGTGGTTATACTATATCAATCCACAACTTTTTCCAATTGTAAATAATACCCATCAGAATTTTAAAAAATGGCTGAATCTATCTGATGGTTTTCCTAATTCAATTGATGAGTACCATATTTTAAATAATTTAGTTAATGAGAGTGATTATGGCGGTATAGATTATTTTGCACATCATCTTACCAAAGAAGGGAAACTAAATTTTCGGAGAGTACACTATTTAAATGGTACTCGCCTTTTTAAAATATCACATGGTGTTTTTGTGAAACGTAAAGATTTTGCCGAATCAGGTATTCTCAAAATTTTAGAAGAAAACAATTGGATATCACTAAGCAAATACACTGGAAAGGGAGCAGGCAACGCTTTTGAGAAAAGTTTAAAGATTGGGGATATTGTTTATTTATGTTATGGTGGAGATAGAATTATTAATGTTGCAAAAGTGATTTCCGATGCAAAGCCATTAAGTAAAAAGCATGCCGCATTATTAGGCGATGAAGAAGAAGAATGGATATATAGAGAAATAGAGCCACTCTATTTTCCCATAAACGGTAATGTTTCTGATTTAAAAATATATCGTTCTCAAACCATGCCAAGTGGAAATTCAACTTTTTGGGAAGTTAAACCTAATGACCTTGATTACCTAAATCTGAATTTGTTCATTCCAAAGTTTAACCTTGAAATTCTCAAAGACAAAAATGATGAGTCTAATGGAGAAGTGGAATACGAAAATGATTCAAATAATAAATCAATAACTATGTCGGCAAATACAATATTATATGGCCCTCCAGGAACTGGAAAAACATTTCACAGCATTAACCATGCTGTGGCAATAGTAGAAAATAAGGAAGTTGAAGCGGTTACAGATGAAGACCGTGAATTGGTTAAAAATCGTTTTGATCAATATATTATAGATGGCCAGATTGTGTTCTGTACTTTTCACCAAAGCCTAAGTTATGAAGATTTTATTGAGGGGATAAAACCGATAGAACCAGAGTCAGAAGATGAACAATTATACTACGCTGTAGAGGATGGTATGTTTAAAAGATTGTGCACAGAAGCGGCATTCTCCTTTGTAAAACAACAAACAAATGCTGATACAGAAAAAGCTTTAGATTTTTCAACTGCTTATGATATGTTTGTAGATACTGCAAATGAAAATTTTTCAAAAGGTGAAAAAACAGAAATTCCAACCCGAAGCGGTGGCAATGTATTTATAGAAAGTATCTCTCAGAAAAATAATATATGGGTAAGGCATTTAGATGGGAATAGAAAATATACAGTTTCAAAAAAACGCTTGAGTAAAATATCGCAAGCCTTTCCCGATTTGAGTGAAGTAACAAACATTAATGATCAATTCAGAGCAGAAATTGGTGGTAGTAACTCATCTGCCTATTGGGCAGTATTAAATGCGATAAGAACTCAATCAGTGGATTCTTCTGCAAAAGCTACTAAAGAAAAGGTTCAAAAGGAATACTCCTATGAAGACAAAAAAGAAATTATAGAATCATTAAAGGCTGAAAATTACAAAGTTGCTAATCCGAAGAAATTTGTATTAATAATAGATGAAATTAACCGTGGCAACGTATCGCAAATATTCGGGGAGTTAATTACATTAATTGAAGACGATAAAAGATTAGGAAAAGAAGAAGCATTGAAAGCTACTTTGCCTTACTCAAAAGAAAGTTTCGGGGTGCCGCACAATGTTTTTATAGTAGGAACTATGAACACTGCAGATAGAAGTGTTGAAGCTTTGGATACTGCACTTCGAAGAAGATTTTCATTTATACCAAAAATGCCGGAAGAATTTAAACTACAAATAACTAATGATGGAATTGATCTTCCCAAAATCCTACAAACTATAAATAAAAGATTGAGGATATTAAAAGATAACGACCATACTATTGGCCATGCCTGGCTTTGGTCTGTTTCAAATACAGAACAGTTGCAAGTTGTATTTGAAAATAAAATCCTTCCTCTATTACAAGAATATTTCTTTAATGATTATGAAAAACTGGGGCTTGTATTAGGCGATGCATTTTTCAAACAGCATAACCAGGTTAACAGCAATATTTTTGCTTCTTTTTCAGGTGGAAATGGTTTGGCAGGACAATATGATCAATCTTGGCAGTATCAATTAAAGTCTGCAAACGAACTTACTACCACAGATTTTAAAACTTTAGAAATTCAAATTACACAACTGCCAACAGATGAAGCTGAGTAAACCCATACAGGTTTTTGAACACAAGCAATTACTTATTGGTGAGCATGGTTTTGCCAGGCAGCATTGGGAAGCCTTGGGCTGGTATAACGAAAAACATGGAGGCTGTTTTTTTACACTTAATCCTAAAGGAGTAAAATTTAATCAGTATGTAGGAGTAATACAAGTAGGTAATATAACTATTGAAATTTTACCAAAAATAAGTCAAACAGTAGAAAAGGGAGATAAGGCCAAGTGGCAAAAAGTGTTGATTGATATGCTAAGAGAATGCAGGTGGATGCAGATTTATGCTCAAGATAAAGCATCACTTCGTTTTAAACCCAATAGCATTTTAGAAGCATATCTTGAAATGTTTGTAAAGGAATGCGAAGAAATTATTAGGGCTGGATTAGTAAAAAAATATAGAGCTGTTGAAAGCAATTGTACTGCATTAAAAGGCAAACTGCTCTATGGAAAGCAAATACAGCATAACCTTGTACATAAAGAACGTTTCTATACCCGTCATCAAATATTTGATAGGGAAAATATCTATAATCAGATTTTATTAAAGGCATTGAAGCTTATACCATTAATTAGCCAAAGCTCTTTTTTAAAAGATAAGGTATATAACCTGCTTTTATCTTTCCCGGAGTTAGAAGACATTAAAGTAACTACATCTTCTATTGAAAAACTTTTTTTCAATAGAAAAACTTTCCGATACAAAGAGGCAATTGAAATAGCTGCCATGTTGCTGTTGAATTATAGACCAGATATAAGTTCAGGAAATAATCATGTGTTGGCAATTTTATTCGATATGAATGATTTGTGGGAAGAATACATCTATAGGCAGTTATTTAAAAACAAACCTTCCAATTGGCAAATCAAATCACAAAACTCAAAAAGGTTCTGGCATTTTAGTGATAGCAATTTTTCCAAAACTATCAGGCCAGATATTGTAATACATAATTTACTAACCGACAAAAGAATTGTATTGGATACAAAGTGGAAAATACCAGAGAACAATATTCCTGCAGATGCCGACTTGAAACAAATGTTTGTTTACAATGAATATTGGAATGGATTAAATGCACTGTTAGTATATCCTAATGCCCAATACACAGAAACACCAATTTATCATTCAGGTAAATTTGCTATAAAAGAGAAAGCAACTACAACACACAATTGCGGTATTCTTAAAATGGCTATATTAGATAAAAACAATAATGGATTAGATAGAACAATAGGCAAACGACTAAATGCATTTTTGAAAAACGAAATTATAAAATGAATCAAAGTATCTACGATAAAGTAACCCAAGCATTAAAGCAGGCAGAAAACCACAATAGTAATTTGATGGTGAAGCCCGAAGTAATTCTTTGGCCTGATCCAGAAAATCAGTGGACAGATGTAATAGAAATATTGCAACATAAATTGCCACAACTTTTATTGTATGGCAGGTATGAGCCAACAAAAAAACAAGGGCCATCTATTTGGTTAAAATGCATGGTTGCTAAAATGTTGCCAGAGGCTAATTGGGCTGATGGCGAAATACCAATCATCTATTTGCCAGGTGTTGCAAAAAGCGATTTAAGAAATGTAGAAGAAGCTGGTTTAGATTTCCAACCATTAATTGAATATCAATATACTGGTGTGCTATTTATGCAGGAAAATGGCAGAGAATGGTCAATTCTAGCATTTGTAGAAAATCCATTGAATGGCTTAGGTTTAAAGGTATCAAAAGACACTGCAACAAAAGATGCGCTAAAAAAATCATTGCCTACTATTTTTGAAGACGCTGAAATATTGCAAGGCAAAACCCTTTTGGATGCCGCCTTTTTAAATAATCTTTTGTTTCCAGATGTAATTCCTAATCTATTAAAGTGGATGTGCAAAGGAGATGGTTTTTTACAACAAATGGATGCCGGCCGCAGAGAAGTGTTTAGCAACTTATGCAAAAACCAATACGACTTTGAACCTGATTATAAAGACATAAAAGCAGTTGCAGAAAAACTGGGGGCACAACGTGGCAATTGGAAATATGTTTGGCAGTTGTATGCCACTGCACCAAAAAAATATGCAGAAATAGAAGAACTACTTCGCTTATCAAAACCAACTGATTTAGGTAGTGGTATGTTCGCTTTTCCTATAGAAAGTTGGCCACAAGTAAACGAAGCTGCTGAAGAAAAATTATTAGCAGAATTGGTTAAAGCTGCCACATTGCAACCCAAAGAAGCCACCCATAAATTAATTTCATTAGAAGAAGAAAATAAAAAACGAATTGCTTGGGTTTGGAACGAACTAGGTAAATCGCCATTGGCTAATTCCCTGCAATCTTTGGCTGTTATGGCAAAAGTATGTACCGAAGCATTTCCATCCACAACAATAGAGGAGTTAAAAAAGTACTATACTACAAAAGGGTTTCAAGCCGACCAATACATGAGAAAGGCCTTTGCTGGTGTAAAAAGTGATAAAGACAAAAAAGCTGTTAAAGCAATTATCCAATTGATTTATAAGCCTTGGCTGGAATTAGTAACCAATCAATTTCAAACCTTAATAAAAAAAGACTCAGGTATTTTTACAAATCAAAAAGCCGTTGAGGAATCTGAAAAATATGTATTGTTTGTTGACGCTTTTAGATATGAATTGGCAGAAGAATTTTATGAACGATTAAAAAAATTAAAATATCAAGTTACCCTCAGTACCAATTGGTCAGCAATCCCTTCGCTTACACCAACTGCTAAACCTAATGTTTCGCCTGTTGCTATTTCAATTTCAGAAACAAGCAATATCAAAGAATTTAGACCTGAGTTGTTAAATGGTAAAGATTTACAAACACTCGTATTTAGGGAGCAATTATCAACAAATGGTTTTAAATTAATAACCAATTCAAATGACATAAATACCAATGAAAAATCGTGGCAAGAAATAGGTGATATTGATACTAAAGGCCATACCGAACAAGCAGAAATGGTAAAGCAAATTGATGTGTTGTTTGAGCAAATTGAAGAGGCTTTAGGTGTTGCTTTTGAACGAGGAGTAAAACGAATAAAAATTGTTACGGATCATGGCTGGTTATTAATGCCAGGCGGCTTACCTAAAACACAATTAAACGAAGGGCTTACAGAAACACGTTGGGGACGTTGTGCTTTAATAAAAGAAGGTGCTACAACAGATTTGTTGCATTTACCTTGGCGTTGGAATCCAGCAATTTTTATTGCTTATGCACCCGGAATAAATTTCTTTAAAATAAATGAAGAATATGCTCATGGAGGTATATCCATTCATGAATGTTTAGTTCCCGAAATGATCATTGAAAACCCGAATGTTGATAGTATAGACGCAGAAATTAAAGCAGTAAAATGGGTTAACCTCAAATGTACTGTTCAAACTAATGATTTGCCCGATGGCTATTATGTTGATATCCGGACAAAATACAATGATAGTAAAACGTCTATTGTTTTAACAAAAAATAAAACATTAAAAGATAATACTGCAACTCTGATGGTTGATGATGGAGCAGAATCACAATCAGCAACCATTGTATTGATGGATGAGAATGGAAGAATATTAGATAAAAAACCAACCACGGTTGGTGGTTAAAAAATATAATTATGGAATTAGATAAAATTGACCAAATATCAGCAAAAGCTTTTGAAGGCTTTGTAGTAAGAAAAGACTTGTTAGAGAATTTTCGCAAAACATATCCAGTGCCAACTTATGTAATAGAGTTTTTGCTTGGCCGCTATTGTTCAACAACTAATGAACAAGAAATTCAAGAGGGCCTTGAAATTGTAAAAAGACAATTACAAGACAGAACAGTACGTACAGGTGAAGAGGAGTATTTTAAATCTAAGGCTAGAGAACAAGGCTCAATTAAATTAATTGATATAATTACAGCAAAGCTAGATACAGCAACAGATAGCTATGTGGCAACATTACCTAGTTTGCAACTAAACAAAGTACGTATTTCATCAGAAATTGTGAGTGCCAATGATAGGATGTTAACTGGTGGATTTTATGCTGAAATTGAGTTAGAATATGATGCAGTAATCGCTCAAGAAAATTCTGGAAGGCCTTTTGGCATAGTAAGTTTAAGACCAATTCAGTTATCGCAAAGAAATGTACTGGAAGTGCTATACAAAGGCAGAGAAAATTATACCCTAGATGAATGGAAGGATTTTCTAATTCGTTCAATTGGTATGGAACCAAGCACTCTCACTGAAAAAGCAAAAAATGTTTTGTTTGTTAGAATGATTCCATTTGTAGAACGCAATTATAATATCGTGGAATTAGGTCCAAGAGGTACGGGAAAATCACATCTATACCAACAAATTTCTCCTTACTCACATTTAGTTTCAGGCGGCAAAGCAACAGTTGCTAAAATGTTTGTTAACATGGGCAATGGCGAACGTGGCTTAGTTTGCAAATATGATGTAGTTTGTTTTGATGAAGTTTCAGGCATTTCATTTGACCAAAAAGATGGGGTAAACATCATGAAGGGTTATATGGAAAGTGGTGAATTTAGTAGAGGTAAAGAACCCATAAGAGCTGATGGTGGTATTGCAATGGTTGGCAATTTTGATGTGGATGTAGAACACCAGCAAAGAGTAAGTCATTTGTTTGGCCCAATGCCAAAAGAAATGAGAGATGACACTGCTTTCATGGATCGTATTCATGCTTTTGTGCCTGGTTGGGATTTTCCTAAATTGAATAAAACCTATTTCACTACTCATTTTGGAATGGTAAGTGATTTCCTTGCAGAATGTTGGACAAGACTTAGGGATATAAATAGAGTATCAACTGTTCTGCCGAGAGTAGATTATGGCGGAGCATTAAGTGGTAGAGATACCACTGCTGTGAATAAGACATTAAACGGTTTACTTAAATTAATGCAGCCAAATCCAGAAGCACCAATTTCAGACGAACTATTAGAGTGGGCAATTAAAATCTCCTTAGAATATCGCAGACGTGTAAAAGAGCAACAAAAACGAGTGGGTTCCGCTGAATTCAGGAATACGCATTTTAGTTATAGAATTGGTGAAGATGGCATTGAAACATTTGTTACCACACCAGAAATACATAGTGAAAATACTATCTGTGAAGACCCATTACCTCCAGGTCAAATATGGGCATTAAATGCAGGTGGACAAGAAGAAACTACTGGCCTATATAAAATCGAAATTAATTCTAATCCCGGTTCAGGAGTTAAAATACTGAATAGGCCAACACCACCACAATTTCAAGAAAGCGTTCGTTTTGCTGAACAAAATTTATATAGCAAAGCAAAGGAATTATTGGGTGATAGAGACCCAAGGTCAACAGAGTTTTCTTTGCAATTAAGAGCTTTTGATGCTTCTAAAAGTGGCAACGGAATGGGCATAGCTGTTTTGATGGCAATGTGCAGTTCCATTTTAGAAAAAAGCACAAAAGGTGGCCTAGTTGTAGTTGGACAATTAAACTTAGGAGGTTCATTGGATATGGTTTACAATGCAGTTAACCTTGCAGAGATAGCGGTAGAGAAAGGAGCAACTACATTGTTAATTCCACTAAATGCTAGAAAGCAATTGAATGAACTTTCAGACGATATGATCACCAAAATTAACATTCAATACTACACAGATTTGAAAGACTGCCTGATTAAAACATTAATGGATTAAAAATATTTAAAAACAATGGCACTATACATTAACCAAACAGGCAAACTAAAAGAGGTAAAAGAGAAACCTTTCAAATTGGAGAAAGACATTCAAAAAGTCTTTGAAGCAAACCTGCCTGCCATCATGGGGCTGGAATTGGTTAAGAGTAAGTTTACCATAAAAAACAAAAGGATTGATACACTTGCTTATGATCCACAGGCTTGTGCATTCATCATTATCGAATACAAAAGAGATAAAAACATCAGTGTGGTTGACCAGGGTTTTACCTACCTCAGTTTGATGCTGGAAAACAAAGCCGATTTTATTGTAGAGTTTAATGAAAGCCTCAAAAAGAATATGAAAAGAGAGGATATAGATTGGAGCCAAACAAGAGTAGCTTTTGTTTCCACCAATTTCACCGACAACCAAATTCAGGCAACCAATTTCAAAGACATAGCTATTGAGTTGTGGGAAGTGAAACAGTTTGACAACGACACCATCATCATTAATTCGGTTAAGAAATCAAATTCAGCAGAAAGTATTAAACTATTAACCCAAAATAAAGAAGCACTCAAAAAAGTAACAGAAGAAATAAAGGTTTATACTGAACAAGACCATATTTCAAAAACAAGCGAACTCATTGCAGAACTGTATCAAAAATTTAGGCAAGGTATTATTCAATTGGCAGATGACATTGAAATAAAGCCTAAGAAAATGGAGATAGGTTTTCGCAAGGATGGCAAAGTATTCACAGATGTATGCATTCTTAAAAACTCATTGAAAATATGGATTAACCTAAAGAAGGAGAAATTAGACGATCCAAAAAAACTTGCAGAAGATGTATCAGAGAAAGGGCATTGGGGTAATGGAGATTATCAAATACAGGTTGAAACAGATAACGATCTTGAATATATCATGAGCTTGATAAAACAATCAATAAAATAAGCAGTGATATTTTAAAATAATACCAATGGCAAAAGAAACACGAAAAATAAAAATAATGGTTGGCTCTACAGTGTATGGCTTTGAAGACCAGCTATCGCAGATTGTGGCTCAATTGCAATTATTAGATTATGATGTACTCAACTCATACAACGGCAGTATAAAAGTAAACCCAAAACTGTCCAATTTAGACAATTGCCTGAATGCTATAAAAGAATGTGATTTGTTTTTGGGCATCATTCGGCCTTATTATGGTACGGGCAATATTGGTGAAAAGAATATCACTTTCGAGGAAATAAAATTGGCTATCAAACTCAAAAAACCTTATTGGTTTTTAGTGCATCGGGATGTTGTTTTTTCCCGTTTGCTGTTTAGCAAAATGAAATTAAAATCAGGAGATAAAATTGTGGTGGAACCCAACCGATTTTTTGATGAACGCACCATTGAAATTTATAAATATGTAATAAAGAACCACGAACCTGTTACGCTACGAAATGGCAATTGGGCACAGGAGTTCTATCGCCTCGATGAGATGATGACTTATATAAACACACAGTTTACCGACATGGATTTTGTTCAAAATATACTAAACGAAAAAATGGAAAAAAATGGAAAATAGTTTTATCATAGATAACCTGCTAGAACAACAGCAAGGCAACCGTTTAGAGTTTAAAGCAACAGTAAACAGGGAAGCTATTGCCAAAACCATTGCAGCCTTCATCAATACACAGGGTGGAGATTTAGTGATAGGGGTAGAAGACAATAAAAAAATTGTTGGCATAGAAAATGCCGAAAAAATATGTGCGGCTATTCAGAAAATGCTGGTAGAATACATACAGCCCATTGCTCCTATTTTTACACAGGTGGTCAATTACAAAAAGAAAGATTTAATTCTCATCAGTGTTTGGGAAGGGGCAAAAAAGCCATACCAATACAAAGGAAAAATATTTACCCGTGAAAGCGATGCTACTAAATTGTCCTCTGTCAGCAATTTAACTTCACTCATCAAAGACCGTAAGCAGGCAGATTTTCATTGGGAACGTAGAGCAGTGCTGGGTTCCTCCTTACAGGATTTAGATACAGAAGAAATCAATCAAACAATTGCCTCATACAAAGCATACAAGCCCAATGGTGTAATAGAAGATGCCGAAGATTTTTTAATTCAAATGGGCTTAATACAGAATGGCAATCTCACGAATGCCTGCGTGGTATTGTTTGGCAAAAAGCCTACCCGTTTTATACCTCAGTCTAAGGTCAGAATTACTATTTATCCGGGTATTGTTTCAGGCGATAATTTTTTAAACGACAAAACATTTGATGGTAGTTTGTTTCAAAACATTACTGCCATCCTCAATTTCATAGAAATTTCGTTTGGTAAAAACATAGTGGTTGATGGCATCCTGCGTAAAGAAAAATGGAATTATCCCTTAATCGCTATCCGTGAAGGTTTACTAAATGCAATGGTTCACCGGGATTACAATTCGGTAAATGGCTTCTTGCAGATTTCTATTTTTAGCGACAGAACAGAAATGTCCAATTATGGAGGCTTGCCCGAAGGCATCACCATTAAAGATTTAAAAAAGGAACACAGCTCCATACTCCGCAATCCTGATATTGCCCAAATATGCTTTGTGCGTAAGTACATCGAAATGCTGGGCAGCGGCACATTGCGGATGATTAGCGATTGCAAAAAGAACAGCTTTAGAGTTCCCGTTTGGACGGATAAAGACAATGTAACCACGGTAACCTTCCCCGGCCTTTCTATAAAAACCAAAGCCACTAAAGGTGTAAATGAAGGTGTAAATGAAGGTGTAAAAAAAGTGCATTTTAAAGCCGAGAGTGAAGGTGTAAATGCAGAGCTAAACTCCATATACGCAGTAATAGAAAAAACGCCAGGATTAAAAGCCCCGGCCATTGCATCGATATTGGGTGTTAGCCTTTCAACAGCCGAAAGGTATATCAAGAAATTGAAAGACGCTAAGCATATCAAATTTGTAGGTGTACCAAAAACAGGAGGTTATTTTATTAAATAAAAAATAGCACATGCAGCAAGAAATTCAACTAAATATCATTCCATTCACAGCCCCTGTTCAGGAGGCTGAAATGCGTGTAGGCATTCGCCCCGACCAAAATAAAAATAAAAAAGCACCGGGGCAATTTGCTTTTTACACAACAAATCATGATGGCGATTGCCCCATACACAAAGATGATATAAACAGAGCAATTGAAGGATTAGTTGATGAAAGCGAACTGCATTATGGCAACTGGTTACATACCGATTTTGCAGCACCAAAAGAAAACGCAATCATCATTACGGTAAACCTCACCGATTGTAAATACTTTGCCCAGCACTATTACAGGCACTTAATCCGCAGTCATTTCAAAGGTGTTGCCGATATTATGCGGAAAAACTTTACCAATGAAATAGAAGTGTGGTTTCACAATACCAAAGCCAGCAGTACAAAATTTAAAGTGTACAATCAGTTTACGTTAAAAGTGCAGCACAGTAGGGTGACCGAAGGTCCCGAATTGGTTATTTCATTTGATGGTACAACCAAAGTGCTGAACAAAAGCATTTCCGAGATACACAACTTCAAAACTGAATTATACAACTGGATAAACTGCAACGGAGAATTGAACAGGTGGAAATACCTCACCGATGAACAGAAATTAAACCATGAGAAAAACTATCCGGTAGTCAGCAATACATTAAAGCCTCATTTCGATATTGCTTTTGATGTACCCGATTTTAAAAACCGTTATCCAAAGTATTTCACCCTGTTGAATGAGTTCTATAATAACCACCTCAACACAGCAGCTTTCAAGGCAATCCTTCCGCTTTCAGCAGAAGGATTTTATAAACCTAACGGTTTGTCGGTACAACGCATCAACGGCCCATCCAATGAATTGCAGTTTGGTAAAGGTGTTGGCTTAGAACCAAAGAAAGATTTAAGAAGATTAAAGCCATATAAACCAGTTCCGCCACCAAATAATGTAAGGTTCTTTTTTATCTTTCATAAGCCCGACAGGGAACATGCAGTAGCAGAAATTTACAAAATATTTATAGACGGCTACAATGGGCAATACCCATTTCCAAGAATGGAAGAATTTATTGGCCAGCCCTTTGAAATTGAAAAAGACACAAGTATTTGTTTTGCTAATATTGATGATGCGGTTTCAGTTGTTCAAAAGGCAATAAAAAATAAAGATAAATTACCCGATACAAAATACTTTGCTATTTACATAAGCCCGGTTGCAAAGTGGGATAAAAACCCAAAGCGTTTAAGCATCTACCACCGCATCAAAGAAATATTATTGTACGAGGGCATTTCATCACAGGTAATTTACAAAGACAATATTTCCAAACCTGCATTCAATTTATTTCTACCCAATATTGAAACAGCAATCTTATCAAAGTTGGGCGATGTTCCGTGGAGGCTGAAAAGAGATACAACAAATGAATTGATTGTAGGCGTAGGGGCATTTACTTCTGCTACTACAAAAACAAGGTATGTAGGTTCTGCTTTCTGTTTTAAAAACGAAGGTATTTTTAAAGGCTTTGATTGTTTTGGAGCAAATGATACTGGCAGCCTTGCAGGCATTACAAGAGAGGCCGTAGGCAAGTTTATTGCATCTAATTACAAGGCAACAAGGCTTATTATTCACTTCTATAAAGACCTTAGTAAAAAAGAATTAAAGCCAATCATTGATACACTCCATGCTTTAGGTTTACCAATACCAGTAATAGTTGTTACCATCAATAAAACAGAAACCAAAGGGTTATTAGCATTTGATACCGCCATCGAAAAACTAATGCCTTATATGGCACTATTGTAAAAATTGCAGCTAAAGAAATTTTGCTATTCAATAATATACGATACGAAACAACATCAGCAACAACAGACAGAGAACACCATTTTCCAGTAAAGATTTCATTCTTCAGTTCACAGGCAGATTTATTAGATGATCCTGATTTGATAAACCAACTAATAGACCAAGTTTACCAGTTCAACCTCATGTATTGGAAAAGTGTAAACCAGCAAAACCTATCAGTTACAAATAAACATTTCGAAATGGTGGCCGAGATATTCCTTAACTTCACCAATGACAAACTACAAGACCACGGCAAGGAGAGCCTTTGGTTTTTGTAAAGCACAAGGATATTGGCCTATAACGTTATAAGAGATTTTGTCGCAGGAACTTTATGGTAACCTTTTTGCAATCCATATTATTAGTTTTGCCAAATAAATTTAAAGAAATGAAATACATCTTATATCTGTTCCTTGCAATCACCATCGTGGGTTGCAAATACGGGAACAAGGACACGGCTAAACACGAGATAACTATCTTAGGTGAAAACGCTGCGACCATACAAGCAATGATGTCATTTGAAAAAGATTTTGAAAAAAGATATCCGGAAGTTGATTTAGTCTTCAAACCCAATAGTTATGATGATGCCTTTACAAAGGCCAATCAAGACTTTGCAAATGGCACTGGGTTATACGATATAGTGATGCAGTATAATTTCAGTTTAAGCAGTTTTGTTCGGAATGACTATATATATAACATGGAGCCTCTACTTAAAAACATTCCTGATAGTTTAAAGACTTTCGAAAAGGACATATTCCCTAATGCATGGAAGGAGGTCGGGTTTTATACAGATTTAGCCAAGAAAGATAAAAGTAGTATGATAAAGGTTGGATACCCTTGGGCATCTAATACAATGCTCCTGATGTATAATAAATCAATGTTTGAAGATTCAGCAAATAAAACACGATACAAAAAAAAGTATAAAGAGGATTTAAGTATCCCCGTTGATTGGGACCATTTTATTAAGGTAGCAGATTTTTTTACAGATAAAAATAAAAAGAAATACGGTATTTGTTTACAAGGGGCTGATGGTGGCTGGGTGTATTTTGAGTGGATGAACTTCTTATTTGGCTTAGGTGGTAAGACAATGGACAAGCAATATGGCTGGCAGGGAGATGAAAATACCAAAGTGCTTTTAAATTCACCTGAAGCATTACATGCAGCTAAATTATATAAAAGTTTAAAGCCTTTCAATGCTGGTGGGTATTTCAATGTTGAACAATCTGAGCAAATTAAAATTATGTTAGAAGGAAATACAGCTATGGCAATTGTATGGAGTGATTTAATATATTATTCCATTAAAACTAAAGAGGGCTTTAATAATACTTTTGGGTTCTCACCCGTGCCTGGTAATACTTCTGTATTAGCAGGTGGTGCTTTTTTTATCAATAAAAAATCGAAAGAATCTCAAGAAGCAATGAGGTATATTGTTGATATAATGCAGCCAAAAATGCAGATTGAACTGGCGAAAAAAGGGCTTTGCTCATCTTTAAGAACGGTTTATGATGATGCTGAAGTAAAAAAAATACCATATAGTGATGCTCTACGAAAATCACTGGAAAGAGGTACTTATACTTATGAAGCGGGACCGGATGCTACAATGATTTCAGAGAAAGTTACCACATATATTCAAAAGATGTGGAATGACGAGTTAACTCCGGAAGAGGCTTTAAGCCGAATGCAAAATGAGATAGAGAAGGAAAGAAAATTAATTTTTAGTAAAATAAAGTAACCTTGATAGTTATTAATAAATTTTTTTCTTTCAAGGTTACTATAGTGCTAATAATGATGTTACTATTGGGGTACTTAGTGCCTTTTTTTTTAAATATCAATATCCATGATTTAGGTTTACTATTTTCCGACAGTGATGGTTTATATATTGCCTCTGTAAGAAGTTTAAGTTTTGCATTTCTTTCTTCACTAATTAATGTTCTGCTAAGCTTATTTATAGCAGTTAAACTAAAAAGCATAAAAGCATATTCCTATAAAGGATTACTACTTTCAATTTTAATAATACCAGCCTTATTAGGGAACGTATCTACTTCATTTATTTACAAATTAATTCTTTCTGACTTTGTATATCTGCAGCAAGATAGTTTCCAAAAATTAGTAGCAGTAACAGTTATTCAGTTTTGGCAATACGGTACTCTGTTTATATATATAATTTGGTTAGTGATAAAAGGGATTAATACAGAAAAGTTTGATTACTGTAAGGTCAGTTATTTTTCAAAATATGAGACTTTTCAAGACCTGATTTTACCTTCATGCAGGAATACGGTTTCACTTTTATTTATAATAAATTTTATATTTTCCGTATATGAAGATTCAAAAATGCAGTTGATATTTAGAGCATCCAGGGGAACTAATACTGAGTTTATTGATCAGTGGTTAACACGAACTTACGAATCCGCTTCATTAATTAATCCTGTTACTGCTCGGACAGAGATTTACAGTATCAGCCTTATATATTTATTTCTACTGCTTTGTACTTTACTTGTTGTAGTTTCTTTGTTACTAACAACTCTTGACCTTTTTGTGAAGCAACGGAAATCACCGCCTGTTTTTGTACAATTTAACGGATCTTCATTAATTTATTATGTTTTGATCGCTTCGGTATTAGCCCCCATTTTCTTTATCATATTTCATGTTTTCTCTAATTTTAATTTAAGTTTCGGTCATCTGATTTACCCTTTGTATTTGAGTTTACTTACTGGATTCATTGCTGTTATTATTGCCATTGTTGTAGGGGCAGCTATTAGGGTAGGCTGGCTGAAATACATGGATAGTCTCAACCGTAAATCACAATTTGCTTTTTATTTAGTATTACTACTTCAATTAATACCTGGTATTGTTATTTCACTTGTGGGTTATCAGTGGGCGGCATACATTGATTTGGGAAAAAGTAATATGGTAATATTATGGATAGTCGGCCATATACTTTTGATTTTACCTTTAATTTCATGTTTACTAATAACAACTCATTTCAGAGTAAGCAATAATGAAATAAATTACTTATTCACCCATAAGACATCCGCATTTGACTTTATTAAAATTTCTTTTCTTTTAAGATTTAAGGGAGATTATCTATTGACATTCCTAATATGTGTCACTATGGTTTGGAATGACCCAATTCTTAATAGTATTCTTTCAGACTATGTACCATCATTCATTTCGGAAATGAAAATGAGCATTACAGGTAGGGCTGCTGACTACAGTAAGGGAATTAGTTATTTTGCAATATCTCTCATGGTTTCTCTTGGGGCCTACTTTCTTTGGGTGTATAATAATTATAATAAAAGTGTTCTGAATGAAACGTATTAATGCCCATAATTTGGGATTTAGTTATAAGGCTAAACTGTTATTTCAAGGTATAAATTTTGAAATTGAATCTAGTAATGGTAATGGCCACATTGTATCAGTTATGGGAGCCAGTGGGGCTGGAAAATCAACGTTGCTTAAATTAATTTCTGGCATTGAGAAGGCAAACAGTGGGTCTATTACAATTGAGCCATTGAACACAGTAATGTCATACCTGCCACAAGAGCCTGTTTTATTCGAGCATTTGAACCCTATGCAAAATGCGTTATTGTTTAAGGGAATGGGTAATACTAAGAAATTATTTAGCAAAGAAACTTTTGACGAAGTTGCTGTTACACTTGAACTAAGTGATTTATTACTTACAAAGAAGTACATATCACAGTTAAGTGGTGGTGAAAAACAAAGAGTCGCTTTACTTAGAGCTTTGTCTTTAAATCCGGGAGTATTATTAATGGATGAACCTACCACAGGTCTGGATTCAAATGTTAAAGTAAACTTTCTGTTAAAGCTTAAAGAATTGACAACTAAATACAAAATGTTAGTTCTTTATATAACGCATAGCAGTGACGAAGCCGATTTAATTGCTGATGAAATTCTATTTATTGATAAAGGGCGGATAGAACTGAATAAGCTGAACGTTTTTAAAAGCTTACCGCCTTCCTTAAATGCTCTTTCAGGATTTAATTATCCTAAATGCAATGTTTTGAAGTTTAAATTGGAAAACGATACCATAGTTATAGATGATTCTGACGAGAATTGTAGCCTTCTGATAAATGACTCTAATATTATGTTTTCTAATCTTGACGGTTTGGAGTTTAATCTTATTTCTTCAAATGAAGTCTATAGCATAATTCAATTCAAAGGATCGAAGCAAACAATGATTCTTGATAATAGTATGATGGTGACTAGTGATAAAATACAACTCTCTGGTGTAACTTTAAAATATTTAAGTGACGGGTTTTTAGTTGGCCCTGTAACGATTGCTAATAATAAATTTGTAGGATGAAGAAATTACGTATCGGGTACTGTTATAATTTAATTGACAATTTTCCATTTGAGGTGGGGCAGCCAGAAGATATTAATGCGGAATGGACAAGTGCTGAAGATTTAGAAACATTAAGAAACGGACTATGCAGTGCCGGTTTTGATGTTATTGATGTTGGTGATCCTGAAAATTTGTTAATCGCAAGTATTAGGGGGCAAATTGATATAGTCTTTAGTATTGCCGAAATGACAGGGTTTAGGTACAGGGAATCAATTGCTCCGGTTTTATGCGAAATATTTAAAATCCCATACGCATTATCTACTCCGGATGTTTTGACAATTGCCCTGGACAAGCATATTTCTAACCTGTTAGTCAAGAGTATTAATATTTTGACCCCAGAATGGAGATTAATAAAGACTATTTCTGATTTTGACAACTTTGATTTTAATAAGCCTGCTTATATTCTAAAGCCCGTTGCAGAAGGCTCCAGCATCGGAATATCAAAAGAATCCATTGTTCACTCAAAGCAAGAAGCATTTGGAAGGATAGAATATTTACTAAATGTGTATAAGCAACCTGTGTTGCTTCAAGAATTTTTAAATATTACTGAAGTGACTATAGGTGTTATTGAAGCTGAAAATAAAATAAAAGCTCTTTCTCCTTTGGTTGTATCTAATAAAGGTATTTTTGATGTACAATACAAACGGAAATCAGCTATTACAGACAAGTGCATTTTTATAGAGAATGATGGTCTTGTAAAAAAAGTTCAAGACATAGCCGTCTTAATATATGCAGAGTTTGGATGCAGAGACACAGCCAGAATAGACTTTAAGGTTGATGCGAATGAAAATATATACTTTATTGAAATAAATCCTTTAACGGATTATACACCAAGAAAGGATTTTTGCAAATCGGCATTTGCTAGTGGATTAGGTTACGAGCAACTGTTACAAACAATAATATTTAATGCATGGAAAAGAAGCCAAAAATAATGGAAAGGTTTAAGGAAAAAACTACACCTTTTATTAGGCAGTTGGCTGAAACAAGTAAGCCAATAGCAGAGATGTATTTCTATGATCCCGTTAATGAAAACATCCCCATTAATTACGAAAGGGATATTCTTTTGGAAAAGGTTAATTCCCCAACAAAAGGGTTGGTACATAAGTTTTCTAACAGCATAGCTGTCTTTTTATCCTATACCTGTGCAGCTAATTGCAGGTATTGTGAGAGACAAGATAGAGTTGGGGTAGGTTTGGATAAGCAAGGGCTTTTAAGTAATACAGAAATTGATAGTATTATTGATTATATAAAATCGCATCCAAACATAAGAGAAGTTGTTTTAAGCGGAGGCGACCCATTAATGAACCCAAAGGGGCTTGAATACTTTTGCAATAAGATTGAAATAGTCCCAAGTGTAAAGACAGTTCGGATACATACAAAAGTGCCAATACAGGCTCCGGGTTTAGTTAAGATAGAAATGCTTAGCAGGATTGTAAATACAAAAAATGCCTTTTATTTCAGCGTCCACATCAACCACCCAGATGAGCTTAATTCAGAGGTAATAGATATCTTAAATCGCATCCGAAAGCTTGGATTCATCATGTTATCACAATCTGTTTTTCTAAAAGGAATTAACGACTCATCTGATGTTTTATATTCTTTATTTACTGGCCTTTCTGAGCTTGGTGTTAGGCCATACTATATCTATCACTGTCAGGCAATTCCGACTACAAAAAAGTTTGTAATGGATTTAAAGGAAGAAATTAAGATAATGACTGAGCTTAGAAAAAGATTGACTGGCACATCATATCCATCGCATGTAATAGACTTGCAAAATGCAGTTGGAAAAATTATTGTACCAACAAATCATTGGAATTTCGACTTGTCAAGTGTCCGGGACTTTAATAATAACAATATTAATTTAGAAGCCTATGATACTTTCTGAAGAGGATAAAGACAGATTCAATAAGGCTATGGAATTTTTTCAGCCATTACTTGAAAAAGACATTAAAGTTATAAATGTAAATTTAGAACTCAAATTAATTTCATTTGGCATTCCGATAGAAAACCAAGATGACATTTTGTATTTTGATTACCCTTACCGTGTGGAAGTTGATGAAATCAATGAATCATTGAAGCCCAATAATGCTTATGACGATGTAGATATTAGAGTATATGAATTGCTAGATTCATTAACAGACCAGGTGAAATTTATTGCATACAATTATGATGACTCAACTGAAATTGTCAAAATATCAAGTAACTATATTTTAAATCTATCTCAATCAGAAATTGATAAAAACAAAATTGATATTAACACATTCTTTAAGATAATGTACTATAGTGCATATCCAGAAAAATTAGTAGGAGATAAATTTAGTAATGTCAAAATAGAAGTAATTGATACACTGGTTTCAGATAAATGGTTTATTGTAATACATAATGCCGATATAAATGAATCCGCTAATACCGTTATTTCAAATTATTGCTTATCGTTAAAAGAAAACATTTCGAATATAAAAACAGAAGACTTACTTATTATTTCAGAGCGATTAAAAACATTCTCTAAGTATTATGGCTCTAGGGACTTTAATATTATTATTAAAAAAAATGTTGAATATTTGGATGAAGCACTATCACTGAATTACTTGGTATTTCATCATGTGAAAAAGTTACATAGTAGTTTTACTGCCAACCCCATTAGAGAAATAATGGAAAATAATAAAGAGATATTAGGTCTAAGCAAAGTGGTTAAGAATACTGAAAAGATTCAAAAATTTTACGACAATTATTTAAAGACATATAAATCCGCATTTAGGGATAGAGAACCAATTAAATTGTCCGAATATTTTGCATGTAAATCGTTTTGTGAGTTTGTGAATTTATTGTCTGAATATGATGTTGAAATTGATGTAAGCGATATCCCTTCCGCAGATTATATTATTCATAGTGTTGGAGAATATCTGACTATTATTATTGAAGAGCTTTTACTTAATGGGCATCAAGCGTTTATTGAACAAGAGATTACTGTGAAGAAAATTAAAGTGTCGTTACAGCCATGTAATTATACATTAAAACATTACATTGAAATTACAATATACAGTATGAATACTGTTAATTATTCAAATAATATTTTGGGTGCTGAACTTGCATCATCAAGCAGAAATAGACATGAAACCGGAGTTGGCTTATTTATAATAAATAAATTATTGAAGAATTTAGGTTCATATTGCTACGATGATATTCAAAGAGTTTATTTCAAAATAGAAGATAAAAATGAGGGGAGCAGTGGCTTCTCTATAACATTCGCTTTACCCAAATTAATTTAACCTTAAATTATATGATTACATATATACTTACACCAAAATCAATTGTGAACATTAGGTATAAATCTGAGGCTGATGTACAAAATTATTATGCCTATCGTACAAAGAAAATACAGACACAATTAGGTATTTATAATCCAGTTATTACTAAATGTGATAAGTTGAATTATGAGCGTTTGGAGATTGATATTTTAATAATAGAAGATGAAATTGACACAATAGAAGATTTATTAAAAGTGGTTTGGACTCAAAATAAATTACCTAATATATTTATTGCAGATAATTTAGCTACTGCCTCTAATCTCCTAAATGGGAATTGCAAAGCACCAAGCATTGTTACTCTCGATTTTTATTTTGGGGTTATTAACCCGGATCATAAAAAGAAGCTGTCTGAAACAGTTGCAATATATAGAGGAATCAAAACTAAGTGGGTAAATGCTCTAGTAATTGGTTTAACTCAAAATCCTGCGGCTCCTGAAGTAGTAGAATTTAGTCGAGAGATTATTGCAAATGAAGATAATTTCTTGAGCAAGGATAACGGGTTTTTACAGATACTTGATATTATTATTAAATATTAATAATAATATGAAAAACATTATATACATATGGGGCGATACAAAAAGATACCATGATTGGTACGGCAAACAAGCGGATTTACGTATTGCTAATTACCAAAAGAAAATCCAAAATGATTCCTCTTCTGTAAAGGGTATAAAATATTTAGATATAGCTAAATTAGATGCTGATAATTTAGCTATAGACTTGATTATTGCTGAGGATGAAATTGACACAATTGTTGATTTGGTTAAAAGTGCAGTAAAATGCCCAGTGGTTAATACTATTGTTATTTGCGATGATTTGCAAATCTTAATTAAATTAGGGGAAATAATTAAGTCTCCGCCCAAAATATTATCACTTGATTTTCTATTCAATGGTTTGAGAAATCCTGCCCATAAGGAAGCGTTGACGAATACACTAGATACTTATACAGTTATTAAAAACAGATTTTGGCCAAATACTCCGGTGTTGGGAATCACAAATTATTTAGATGCACCTCAAGCTGTTGAACTAAAAGCCACTCTTAGAATGCACGGAGATGATTTATATGATAAAGCCGCAGTTTATGAAGCATTGCCCCATATTTTGGAAAATAGAATTGAATACTGCAAATTGCTAAATCTTAAAAAAGGCACAACTGAAAAGATTAAAATACCAGATTTAATAAAAAGTTTAAACTTAGAATTAATTGAGAAAGAGATAGTATTGAAGGCGGAAATCAAAGCAACTAAAATTGCTAAACTTATGGATTTACAAGAAAAAGTGTTGAAGTTTATTTTTGAAAATGAAATTAAATATAAAAGCACTAGTCTAGCAGGAGCAATTTTATATTGTGAAAAAAAACCTGATATAAGTTTAACTAAAATTATTTTTACTCATCTAAATACAACTGCGAAAGAAGGGTATAAAAAATATGGCCTACCTGAGCAGCCTTTAGCTTCAGTGCAAAAATATTTTAAAGCATTCGATGAAAATGGAATTATTACAAAAGAAGCAATAATTATAATACAACTCTTGAAGCAATATCCTAAACGTTGGCCAATAAGCTTGGAAAAAGCATTGCAAAAAAATCCAGTCTCATTTACATTTGTTACTTTTCTAGATAACATAGTTGTTTTACTCTAGCACTTATTTATTTATAACGTTATACCTCCTTTAGCTAGTTGTTTTGAACAAAAGCTTCTGCTTAGTATATTTGTAAAAAATAATAAGCAATGTTCACATTAGACTTACCTAATCGGTTAATAATACGAGAACAAATCATCAAGTATGCTCTCAATGGTTTAGCCATTGTTGTATCACCTCACCAAGATGATGAATCTATTGGGATGGGAGGCACCATTTCATTACTCATTAAGCAAGGGTTCACAGTCTTTTATATTTTTACAACTATAGAATCAACTGACGAAGCGGATTTTAGAAAGGATGAGGCAGAAGCAGCAATATCAGAGCTTGGGTTGCCAGTTCCAAAGATTTATTATCTTGATTTTGTTGATGGTGATTCAAAAATATTCACCTTAAATTTTTCTGAATCAGTGGGAAAATTAAAAAAAATAATCAGGGATATCGAACTGACGAATAAAGTAATAGAGGTGGAGGAAAATGGCAAGGAAATTTTAATTCACAATAAGCATACTATTATACTTACAACGAGCAGACACGATGCCCATAGAGACCATGAAGAAACCTTTAACATGATCAAAAACGGAACGAGGAAGAAAATAATTTTGGAATTTCCTGTAGTCAATCATATGTCTTCGTCTTTTATACATAATACTTTAATAGAGATACCAGATGATGTATATGATACAAAAAAGAAAGCACTTGCACAATATGTAGGTGAAGATAATAAAGGGAGAATAATGTGGGAAGACATTGAAGCATTTATGTTAGAGAATGGTAACTTAATAGGAAGGAAAAGAGCTGAATCCTGCTTTATAAGTTGGTACGGACATTTAAAACCAATAAATTAATTGATATGATAACATTAGGTATTTATAACTTAGGCACTGACCCATCGGCAGCTATTGTTAAGGATGGCCATGTAATTGCTTACAATGAAGAAGAAAGGTTACTCCGCTATAAACATGCAGAGGGGCTTTTTCCAAATAAAGCTATTGATCAAGTGATGGCACAAGCTAAAGTGTCATGGAATGATATTGATAATATAGCAGTTCCCTGGGAATGTTCAAAATATGATGATGGCAGAATGGAATCCCATTTTGCGGTAATTAATGTCAAATATGGGATAAGCCATCCTAATGATTTGGATTATGAAAAAAAGAAAATAATTCAGTTCAAAAGTCAAGCTTTTGAAAGACAAATATTAAAGAAGTTAACACAGCAGTATGGGAACATTGCATTCCCCAAGATACATTTTGTGAACCATCATTTATCTCATGCTTGTACGGCCTTTCTTACAAGTGGCATTCATGAATCTCTGGTTTTAACAATTGACGGTTCCGGGGAAGAAATTACTATTGCTGTATGGCATGGTAAAAGCAATTCATTATCGTTATTGAAAGAAGTGAAAACCCCCATTTCCCTGGGCTGGTTTTATTCTGCTTTTACTGAGTATATTGGCTTTCATGCTTATGGTGATGAATGGCAGGTAATGGGCATGGCCAGTTATGGAAACAAAAGTGATGATTATTTCGAGGCAAAGAAAAAATTTGCAGATATTATTTGGTACGATGGAAATGGAGGTATTGAAGGTAACCCCCACTTGATTTCATTAGGCGAAAAAACATTTTCTGATTATTGCTCTGATGCCTTTGTTGCCCATTTGCAAAGACCCAATAGAACCTCAAATGAAGAAATTGAACAGTGGCACAAAGATTTTGCATTAGCAGCACAGGATCATTTGGAGGAAGTGGTGCAATTGCTTGTAAAATATTGGGTGGATTATACAAAAGTAAAAAATCTCTGTTTGGCTGGTGGTGTAGCTATGAATGTAAAAATGAATGGTAATCTATTCGAATCAGATTTTCTTGATTCCGTTTATGTTTATCCGGTGGCAGCGGATGCAGGCACATCCATTGGAGCAGGCATGGCTTTACAATATCAATTAGGTGAACAACTAGTGAACAAAGCAATATTAGATGTGTACTTAGGGAATTCCTACCCGGATTCGGAGATAGAAGAGATTTTAATTAAATGTAAACTTGACTTTGAGAAGCCTACGGATTTAGAGCTTCATGTGGCGTCTGAGTTATCGAAAGGCAAAATAGTGGGATGGTTTCAATCCGGCATGGAAGCAGGGCAAAGAGCTTTGGGAGCAAGGTCAATTTTAGCAGATCCCAGAAATACCGAATTAAGGGATAAGGTAAACTCAGTAATCAAATACAGGCAGCCTTGGAGGCCATTTTGCCCTTCTATGCTTGAGGAAGCAGTTTTGAAATATTTCGTTAAAACTGAAAAAATAAAATCAAACCTTCAATATCCGTTATTCAATTTTATGACATTAACACTTAAAGCTAATGACCAAGCAAAGATTGACATACCTGCTATTGTTCATATAGATAACACATCAAGGATTCAATTAGTAAAACCAGGTGTAAATTCAAGATACTTCAAATTACTTACTGAATTTAAAAATATTACCGGTGTGGGTGCTTTACTCAATACTTCCTTTAATATTAAAGGTGAACCGATAGTATGTACTCCAACAGATGCAATTAGGACATTTTTTGCTACAGGATTAGACATTTTAGTTTTAGGTAATTGTGTGGTAAAGAAGTAAATATCTACAGCATTTTAGTTATAATTAAATAATTAACCCAACCCAGCCGACACACAAGCACGGCTTATGCAGTGGCTAACCCACAAGGCAAACGCTGCCACTGCATCTATGGTGTTGCCGCCATTTTTAACTGTCATCCTTTTTGTGGCTATGCTCCCAACACTTTTGGCACATTGCCTGTTCCGCTTCGCCACACAGCCAAAGAGCCAAGCTACCCAGGCATAGTTACAAAAAGACGCTTCACTCCAACCACCACCACCTTTCTGCTTATGCCAGTGTAAGCACTCGCTAAACTACATCTTGTGAATCAGGTTTCCAGTTATGATGAATATTTCGGTACCAACTGTACCACCATCTCGGTTTGAACTGTACCAGTGATTCCGGTTTGAACTGTACCACTATTTTAGATAAAAATGATGCATTTGCTTTAATCTTTGGATTATGGCTAATAAACTTAAAAACATGCGTCAAGTACAAGAAATTTTCAGAAGGAAAGTTCAAGGAGAAAGTAAAAGAAGTATTTCAAGAAATACATGCTTTTCGAGGGGTACAATCATTGAGTATTTGAAAATAATATCAATTTGTGGTTATGATCCAAAACAAGCTTTATCGCTTCCTTAAGAAGAATTGTTAAGTTTAATTAAACAAACTCGTAAAGAGATTAACCCACTTAGTCCCAATCGGAGGGAGGAGATTAATCAACAAGTAGCCTCTTTATCAAAAGAATTGGGCAAAACAGGCGTAACGCGCCTACTGCTTTGGCAGGAATATATCAAGGAGCATCCTGATGGTTATAGCTACACACAGTTTTGTTATCATTTTAGCCAACATACAAATATTCAACAAGCAAGCATGCATTTTGTGCATCAACCTGGAGAATGTATGATGATTGATTTTGCAGGAGACTTGCTACATTATATTGATTTGGATACAGGTGAACGTGTTGCATGTCAGGTTTTAGTGGTTATTCTTCCATATAGTGGGTACATGTATGTGCAAGCAATGCATAGCCAAAAGCAGGAAGATTTAATACATGGGTTGAATAATGCCATATACTATTTTGGGGACTCTGCCCGCAATATGAAGA
>Ga0163151_10000957_pt1 | contig 50063 bp, 60 predicted proteins | sample OliLakLV19MP5IB2_FD_145596 | JGI IMG/M metagenome (GOLD analysis project Ga0163151, IMG submission 145596) | Freshwater microbial mat bacterial communities from Lake Vanda, McMurdo Dry Valleys, Antarctica - Oligotrophic Lake LV.19.MP5.IB-2 | ecosystem: Environmental > Aquatic > Freshwater >...
GCGCCATGAAATCAACATCGCTGTTCTCACCGGAACCCGCAAAGGGATGGATTCCCTGGGGAGCGCTGGCGCCGTTTCTCTTGATCTTCTTTGTGGCCGCTCCGGTGATTTTAACCGACGAACCGTTCATTCAATGGGGATTCGTAGACGATATTGGCAATCCGATAGGCGCGCACGGCCTTTATGCCTTCCTGCTAATCCCGTTCGCGATGACCGGAGCGTTGGTGCTTGCGTGGGTGCTGTTCGTCGAACGCCGCCCGCTCAGTACCATCGGCTTGACGCCGAGTGCCGGGGCGATGTCGTTTGCGCGCGGACTCGCCATAGGCATTGCGACCATCGGAGCGGTTGTCGCTGCGATCTGGGCGGCGGGAGGATATCAACCGGACGGATTCGCGAGCGCGTTCTTTGCGCCACGCGACTTGATCAGTATCGGCATTCTATTTCTGTGCTTTGTGGTTCAGGCTAGCGTCGAGGAGATCATCTTTCGCGGCTGGCTGATGTCGGCGCTTGCACGCAAGTTTAATGTCGCCCTAGCCGTCATACTGACGTGCGCTGTGTTCACCTTGCTGCACTACGGTCGAGGCCAGGAACTGCTGGTCACGGCCGGCGTATTTCTGTTTTCAGCCTTCGCGTGCCTTTGGGCGCTCAAGGCGCGAAATATCTGGGGTGTCATGGGATGGCACGTTGGGTGGAATTGGTTGCTGGCGACGGGGTTCGAATTGCCGGTAACCGGATTTGACGCGGGCGTGTCGGCGCTTCTGGTCAAGCTTGTGCCGCGGGGGCCAGATATCCTCACCGGCGGTTCGCAGGGGCCAGAGGGTAGCGTGGTTTGTCTGATATTCTTTGTCGGCGCGACCGCAACGCTGCTGTGGCGTCTACGGAAGCCCGCCAATCCACCGCAAAACGACGCAGGCTCGATTTGAAGCCTAGGGCCGCCCTCGGCGAAAAGCAGACTCTCGCTCGAAGGCCGGCTGCGCCCGTTCTGTTTGCGCCCGTAAACCTCATCCGTCCGCTCCGCGGACACCTTCTCCTTCACCAGGAGAAGGGACGCGGTGCTTGCTTCGGGCGGTGCGTGGCGTCGCGCTTCGACGGGCTCAGCATGACGCCATTTTTGGCGATGGTATCCGTGGGCGGGAGCGCGGGCCTCTGGCCCGCTTCGCGCATTTGCTTGAGGCGCTTGGAAGATGCGGGCCGGAGGCCCGCGCTCCAACTTGGTTTGATGCAGCGTGAATAGTGGGGACACCGCCCTTTCCCGCCGCAGCGGATTCGGCGTAGCAAGAGCTGCGGCTCATGCCAGATTCCCAATCTCCCCTGCCCGAAGGCGTGCACGCCGATAGCCGCGCGCCGATCGGGCGCAATCGGCAATTCCGGCTGTTGTTCATTTGCCTGCTGGTGATTGGCGCCGGCAATTCGATGCTGCTCGCGGTGGCGCCGCCTCTGGTGCGTGAACTTGGGTTGGCGGATTCGAGCGTTGGTTGGATCTTCTCACTCTCGGCTTTGCTCTGGGTGCTGATGAGCCCCGGCTGGGGCCGGCTTTCCGATCGCATAGGCCGCAAGCCCGTCGCCGCGTTGGGCCTTGGCGCTTACGCCGTCTCGATGGGGTCATTCGGCTTTGTCGTAATGCTCGGCCAGGCCGGCTGGCTGACCGGCTTTTGGCTGTTCACCTGGCTGATGCTGGCGCGGGCCATTTTTGGCGCGTTCGGCTCGGCGTCATCGCCAGCAGCGCAAGCCTACATAGCTGATCGCACCACGCGCATGGAGCGCACTGAACAACTCGCGGGGCTCACAGCGGCGTTCGCGATGGGCCAAGCGTTTGGCCCGGCAATCTGCGCGGCGCTCGCGGCAAAGTTCGGACTGGTGTTTCCAATCTGGCTGATTGCCGTGCTTGCAGCGTGCGCATCCTTCGCCATCTGGCGCTTTCTGCCTGAGAACACGCCGCCGAAAGCCGAGCGTGCGCGCGGCGAACGGAAGGCGTCGCTCTCGCTCGTCACCGACAAGCGCTTGAGCGCCTATCTGATTTACGCGTTTGCGCTTTCGGTTGTCGCTGGCGTCACCGTGCAGATTTTCGGGCTGTTCACGATGGACCGGCTGAACGCCTCAGGTGAGCAAGGCGCTGAACTCACTGCGGCGGGCTTTATGGTCAACGCGCTTGCGCTTCTGGCAACGCAAATGGCGATCCTGCCGCGCATCAGGCTCGGCCCGCGTGGATTGATGGCGTGGGGCGCTGGTTTGTTGGCGCTCGGCGTTGGCGTTCAGATCATCTCTGACACGCTGGCGGCATTGCTGGTCGCGCAAGCCGTGCAAGGGCTCGGCGCGGGCTTAGCGCGCCCAGGATTTGCAGGCGGCGCCTCAGTCGCGGTGCGGCCCGAGGAGCAAGGCAGCGCCGCAGGCTTGGTTGTCGCGGCCAACGGCGCGGGCTTTGTGTTCTCGCCGCTGATCGGCGGCGTTGTTTATGAAACCGTTGGCATGAACGCGCCGCTGATCATCATGCTCGTACTGCTTGTTGGCATGATGATTTTTGCACTGCGCAGCCGCCGCTTGCGTGATGCCGTCACCATCGATGCGCCGCCGACAGAGCCGATGCCGCCATCGTAATATGGAGCGCGGGCGTCTCGCCGGCCAGCGCCGGTGCATGCCGGCGGGACGCCGTCGGTCCATATTGCTCCATAATTAGCGCGCTGCCCGCGCACGCTCCAGCACGACGTCCGTAGCACGGCCACGCACTTCCATGCCCTGCGCACGCTCGAACGCCCGGATCGCATCGCGGGTGCGCGAACCGATCACGCCATCGGCCGTGCCTGCGCTGTAGCCTTGCCGATTGAGCAAACGTTGCAATTCGCGAATGCCGGTACGCTGCAAACCATGCGGCACGCGTGCGGGTTCGGGCGAACTGATGCCAGCGCTGGAACGCACGCGCGTCAACAGCGCGGCAGTCGGAAACCCATCGGCCGGCAAGCTCTGCGCTGACTGATAGTTGCGCACTGCGCGGCGCGTGCCTGAGCCAAACAAACCGTCAGGCGTGCCTGAATCGTAACCCAAGCCATTGAGCAGCGTTTGCAATTCGAGAATTTGCTCGCGATTGAGCGAACCAGCGGCGCGCGGCCAATCCGACACCAATCCGCCGTGGCCATCGAAGGCGCGCGCCAGCAACGCAACCACGAGCGCGTAGCGATCCGAGTTGTTGTAGCGGCGGATCACCCCGAAATTGTGATAGAGCATCAACGCTGGGCCGTTCGCGCCGGCGGGCAAGAAGAGCTGCGCCTGCAGCCCCCACTCTGCGCCCGGCCAAGCAACGTCATCGATACGGCGCACGCCGCGCTCGTTCCAATCGGCGATCGAGCGCATCGTGCCGTCGGCAAGCGCGTAATCAAAATTGTTCGGCAGGCGCACTTCTTCGAACACTGGCTCACCGCGGCGCCACCCGCGGTCTTGCAGATAATTGCCGATCGATGCAGCGACGTCGGCGCGATTATTCCAAATGTCTCGATGGCCATCGCCGTCCCAATCGACGGCCGTCGTGAGATAAACGTCCGGCATAAATTGCGGTTGGCCGAGCGCACCGGCCCATGACGAGCGCAGCTGACCCTGGCTCGCGAGATCGCGCTCGACCATTTCGGTGAGCGCCATCAGGTAGGCTTCGAACTGCTCGCGCCGGCGGCCTTCGTAGGCGAGTGTGGCGAGGGCGGCGGCAGCATCCCAGTTCAGCGCCGCCTCGCCGTAATTGCTCTCAAGGCCCCAAATGCCGAGGATGATCCCAGTCGGCACGCCGTAGCGCTGCTCGACAGCGTCTAGGGTGCTGCCGATTTCGGCCTTCAGGGCGCGGCCACCGCTAATCCGGTTCTCAGTGACGCGATTGGTGACGTAGTCCCAGACCGGGCTTACGAATTCCGGCTGGCGCTGATCCAGCTCGATCACCCGGTCGTCGGGGGTGATCCCGGCGAGGAGACGGCCCAGAACGGCAGGGTCACGGCCCCGCAACACCGCCCGGCGGGCGAATTCATCGCGCCATTCGTCAAATGCCCGGTTCCCGGTGGGCTGAAAGCTCGGCGGCTGGGGCGCCGGCTGGGCGCCAACCGAGGACGGCCCGCAGGCAATCGCCAGCGAAATCGCCGCGGCAAGAATAAAGGCTCGCGCCATCTGGTACCCCTTCGTCATCAGCCCTCAACGCCCTTAGGGTGCGTCGGGGGCCGCATCAACGTCCCCATGATTGACTTACGCGGAGCCCCCACCTAGAAGCCCCGCTTCCTTTTCGCCCCGGAAATACGGCCATGAAAGTTAAGTCGTCGCTCAAGTCACTCAAGACCCGTCACCGGGCTTGCAGAGTCGTGCGCCGCAAGGGCCGGGTCTATGTGATCAACAAAGTTGATCCCCGGTATAAGGCGAAGCAGGGCTGAATTAGGCCCCAATTGAAGCTCACAGGCGCCCGCGAAGCCCTCGCGGGCGTTGTGAATTTCAGGTAAGATGAATTCGATTCATCTCGTTATGCGCAATTTCATTTTCGCCATCGCCGCTACCCTGACGCTTGCCGCGTGCAACGCTGGCTCGTCTGCGCCGACGCGCGCCGATCCCCAACTCGACGCCCTCTTCGCTCAGTTGGAGCAAGCCGAGGACGCGCAAACCGCAACGCCAGTCGAACAAGCCATCTGGGCGCGCTGGGCCGATAGCGGCTCGCCGACCGTGAACATCTTGCTCGAACGCGCCAATGCCGCCGAGAGCGATGGTGACGCCGAGTTGGCCGAGCGCTTCCTGGATCAAGCTTCCGATCTCGCACCTGACTTTGCCGAGACCTGGAACCGCCGCGCCAATCTCTACTACTCGACCGACGACTATCCGGGCGCGATCGCCGCGATCCAGGAAACGTTGAAGCGCGAGCCACGTCACTTCGGCGCGCTCGCTGGCCTCGGCCTCATCTACGAAGAACTTGGCCAGCAACGCTCAGCACTCGAAGCCTTTCGCGCTGCGCTCGTGATCCACCCACATTACGAAGTGGCGCTCCAAGGCGTACGCCGCCTCGAACCGCGCGTCGACGGCCGCGACGCATGATCGTGTGGCTGGTTGCGGTCGCCGCCGCGATCGCGCTTAGCGGCTACGCGTTGGCGGCAAACGCACGCGCCTACGTTCGTCGCACGGAAGCACGCTTCCCGCCGACTGGGCGCTTCATTGATCTGGACCGCGTGCGCCTGCACGTACGCGAAGCGGTGCCGCTTGGACCGCCGGCGCCCTCGCCGGCAACTGTGCTTCAACATGAACAGGCGTTGCAGGCTGAGACACCGCGTGCTGGCGAGGGCGCCGGCGGTCCAAGAATTCTTCTCATTCACGGCGCGAGCTCCAATCTGCTCGAACTTTGGGGGCCGCTGGCTGACGAGTTTTCGCCGCTGCACCGCGTGATTGCTTACGATCGCCCGGGCATGGGCCATTCCGGCCGCGCCCGCCGCGACGCGCATACAATGGCCTCGCAAGCGCGGGCGGCCGCACGCGTGCTCGAAGAAACCGGCGACGGTCCTGCCATTGTCGTGGCGCATTCACTGGGCGCCGCAGTCGCGTTACGGCTCGCACTCGATCATCCGCGCTTGGTCAGCGGCCTCGTGCTGGTTGCGCCAGCGTGCAACCCCTATCCGTGGAAACCCGCCTGGTGGGCGCGGCTTTCGACCAAGCCAATCATCGGCGATCTCTTCTGCAATCTCATTATTCCGTGGCTTGGACCGCCGATGAGTCCTCAAAGCGTCGCCAACAATTTCTGGCCCGCGCCGACGCCTGTGAATTATTTCGAAGAGGCGGGCGTGCCGATGATCTTCCGCCCGCGCGCCTTCCGCGCCAGCGCGTTTGATGTTGTCGCCTCGAATGCGGAGTTCGGCGCACAGCAGCCACGCTACGGCGACTTATTCACACCCACGGTGATCATCACCGCGGAGAAGGACAAGATCGTCTCCCCGAAACGCCACGCCCGCGCACTGGCTGTGGATATGCCTGCGGCGGAACTCGTGATCGCCCCGGAAACCGGGCACATGCCACATCGCCTGAGGACAGATCTGGTCATCGCCGCGATTCGCCGTGTCAACGAGATGACGCCAGCGCGGGCAACCGACTAACCTCTGGTAACGATTCGATTCTCGAAACGAACAGGTGGGCAGATGGCGGACTTTGGTGGGACCGATAACGTCGTAGCGACGCAATCGCTGACGCAGACGGCGCAAGAAAAATTGCGCCAGCTGGTGGCGCGCATTGAGCGTCTTGAGGAAGAGAAAAAGTCGATCGGCGACGACATCAAGGAAAGCTACGCCGAAGCGAAGGCGACGGGCTTCGACTCGAAGGTGCTCCGCCAAGTGATCCGCTTCCGCAAGCAGGACCGCCAAGAGCGCGAAGAGCAAGAGCAAATCCGCGAGCTCTACCTGCACGCACTAGGCGAAATCTGATCGCTTTTGCGTTGACGCGCCTGCGAGCTTAAGCTCGCAGGCCTATGGCCCGAGAGGTCGATCCCAAGCAAACGCGCAAGGCGCTGCGGATCATCCGCAAGCTCGCCGCCCAAAGTGCTGCGCCGGAAACCGTCGATCCCGAGACTGGCGAAGTGAAGCCGGGCGAAGGCACGGTCGACTACTCGCAATGGGAAAGCGAGTTTCTGACCGAGGTCGACAAGCGCCTCGAAAAGTACGGCTCCGCCTTCAACGATCTCAGCAAAGGCCGCAAAGACGAGGCGCTCTCCTCACTGCAAACCGTGAAGCTGAAAGAGATCGCCGCCAAAGCCCGCGGCAAGAAGCGCAAAGGCATGACCACGAAGAAGCCGCTGGGTTGGAAAAACCGGCCGGTGCCGCGCGTGCGGGATGAGGATTAGGCTGTTATGGAGCGCCGGCGCCCTCGCCGGCGAGGTGGTTGGTGTATGCACCAGGGTTGGCGATCCCGTGGGTACCTGCCGCACTGCGACGAGCGTGGCCTCGTCCAGCATATCGTCTTCGGACTGCACGACGGCTTCCGCGCGCCGCCGCCCACCATTGAGGATGCCGCGGCTCGCGCGTTGTGGGCTGATCACGAGTTTGATCGCGGCCACGGCTCGCGCCTGCTCGCTCAAGCGCGGCATGCACATACGGTGGAGAATTGTCTGCTGCACGAAGATGGTCAGCGTTATGCGCTGGCGGCGTGGTGCATCATGCCGACGCACGTGCATGTCGTGATCGAGCAATTCGAAGGGTCGCGCTTATCTGACGTCATTCAACAATGGAAGTCGGTGAGCGCGCACGCGATCAACAAGGTTGAATCACAGAAAGGTGCGCTTTGGCAAAGTGAGTATTTCGATCGGCTTATGCGCTCGGCGGAGCAATTCGAGTGGACGGTCAACTACGTTGAGAACAATCCGGTGGCGGCTGGGCTGGTGGAGCGGCCGGAGGATTGGCGGTTCTCATCTGCTACTTGGCGGCGGAACGACGCCGGCGAGGGCGCCGGCGCTCCATAAAAGCGCGATCGCCGCCACCACGTTCACCAACGCCGCGCCCCACAACAGCGTACCGAAAGGTTGTTTCTTGGTTTTGTGCCGGAACACCTGTTGCCCCAACAGCGCGCCGAGTGCGCCACCGAGCAGCGCCAGCAACAGCAACGTGCGCTCAGGGATACGGGAATGATGCCGTTCGGCTTGGCGCTTGTCCCAGCCGAATGCGAGGAATGCGATGACGTTGATGCACAGCAGGACCAGCACCAACATCATCGCTTAATCCTCAGTTCTCGCCGACCGCCTTCTCTTCGAGGCCGTATTCGCGCAGCTTGCGATAGAGCGTCGAGCGGCCGATGCCGAGCCGGCGCGCGACTTCTGACATGTGACCTGCGTAGTGATCGATTGCGAGTTCGATCAAGTCACGCTCGATCTGTTCGAGCTGACGCAGATGGCCTTCGCCATCGAACACGGCGACCGGCTGAGAGGCCGCATCTTCCGCCGCCGCGACCACTGCCGTGTATGCAGCGTGCGCCGCAGTGGCATGGTGATCGTTCGCCGGCGCCGGGACTTCCATGGGCAGCGCATCGTTCGCGGCCATCAATGGCTTCAGGCCGGAAATTTGCGGGAAGTCTTCCGCATGCAGCGTATCGCCTTCGCAGAGGATCACGGCGCGGAAGACCGAGTTCTCGAGTTGACGGACGTTGCCCGGCCAATCGAAATCCATCAGCATCTGCATCGCCTGGGCGGAAACACCGCGAACGGTACGGCCCTCTTCTGCGTTGAAGCGAGCAACAAAGCGCTGAACCAAAGTCGGCAAATCTTCCTTGCGCTCGCGCAGCGGCGGCGCTTCGATCGGGAAGACATTCAAGCGATAATAGAGATCTTCGCGGAAGCGGTTGTCAGCGACGAGCTTCGCCAAATCCTTGTTGGTCGCGCTGATGATGCGTACGTCAACCTTCGTCGGGCGCTTGCCGCCGACCGGATCGACTTCGCCCTCTTGCAGCACGCGCAGCAGTTTCACCTGCATGTCGAGCGGCAGTTCACCAACCTCATCGAGGAACAGCGTGCCGCCGTGCGCTTCAACGAACTTACCAGCGTGGTTGTCCGTCGCGCCGGTGAAGCTGCCCTTCACGTGACCGAAGAGAATGCTCTCAACCAGGTTTTCCGGGATCGCGCCACAGTTCACCGTCACAAACGGACGGCCTGCGCGCTCGGAAGCGCCTTGGATCGCACGCGCCAGCAATTCCTTGCCGACGCCGCTTTCGCCTGTGATCAACACTGGGATGTTTGAACCCGCCGCGCGCTTGCCCATGCGCACCACAGGCGCCATCACCGGCGCGTTGGCGACCATGTCGTCGAACGAGAGATGACCGGCGACGCGCTTCTTCATGCGCACGACTTCGGTTTTCAGGTTCGACATTTCCAGCGCGTTGCGGATCGAAACCATGATCCGCTCCGGCGAGGCAGGCTTCACGAAAAAATCGCTCGCGCCAGCTTGCATCGCTTGCACGACCGTATCGATGCCGCCCGAAGCCGTCAGCACGATGCACGGCAGATCGCCGCGCCGCATGCGAATTTCCCTGAGCGCTTCTTGGCCCGTCATGCCGGGCATGACGAGATCCAACAAAACGATGTCGATGTCCGCGTGCTTATCTACGGCCTCAACCGCTTGGGCGCCGTTCTCAGCCGCACGTGTCAGGAAACCATTGCGCTCTACAGCCGCCTGCAACAGACGGCGCTGCGCCGGATCGTCATCAACGATCAGGATCGTCTTTCCCATGTACCACCACCAACTTATTGCCGCGTTTCTCTGATGGAAACGCTGGTCAAGTCCGGACAGTACGGAAAGGAAGTTCAGGTCGCGTTAAAATGGCACACCGAAACGCGATTTTCGTAAGGCCTCATAGGCATTAGATGAATGCAGTGTTCACCAAGTCGATCATCTCACCCACTCCCGGGGCTTCGCGCAGCGAAGAGCCCGGGACCCATAAACGCGATGGGTTGAAATTGCGCGCACACGGAAACAAGCGTGTTTATGGGTCCCGGACTGAATGCTGCGCATTCATCCGGGAATGGGTAGCAACGTGAACGACAAACCCGATCCAGAACGTAATCGCATCACGGCGCGCATCGGGCGCGTCGCGAGCGTTGGCGCAAATATCTCCGGCGCTGTCGGCGCGCGCATGATGGGCGCGGATCAACAAGCATTAGCGCGCGCGCTGCGTCAGGCTTTGGGTCGCTCCAAAGGCCCGTTGATGAAAGTCGCGCAATTGCTTTCAACAATTCCTGACCTCCTGCCCCAAGCCTATGCAGAAGAGTTCCGAAAACTCCAGGCGCACGCGCCGCCAATGGGCTGGCCGTTCGTGCAGCGGCGCATGCGCGCCGAGCTTGGTCAGGATTGGGAAACCAAGTTTGCGTCATTCGAGCGTGAAGCCGCCGCCGCCGCTTCGCTTGGTCAAGTGCACCGCGCCACCTCACACGATGGCCGCATGCTCGCGTGCAAGCTTCAATATCCAGACATGGCCAGCGCCGTTGAGGCTGATCTCGGCCAACTGAAAACGCTGCTCGGCCTGTTCAAGAGCATGGACGGCTCGATTGATTCATCTGAAGCCGTCCTCGAAGTCGGCGAACGTCTGCGCGAGGAACTCGATTACGGGCGCGAGCTGAAGCACATGCGCCTCTTCGCGCAAATCCTCGCGGATGAGCCGCGTATCAAAACGCCGGAGCCGCTCGAAGAGCTTTCCAGCAAGCGTTTGCTAACCATGACGTGGCTCGACGGCCGCGGGCTCATGCATTGGCTCGATGAGCCGCAAGAGACGCGCAACCGCATCGCCGAGCTTTTGTTCAAGGCCTGGTGGGGACCGATGACGCATTACGGAATCATCCACGGCGATCCACACCTCGGCAATTACGCGCTCACCGACAACGCCGAGCGCTTACATCTTTTGGACTTCGGCTGCGTGCGCATCTTTCCGGCGCGCTTCCTCGAAGGCGTCGTTGGCCTGTGGCGAGGGCTCAAGGCCGGCGACATGGCGCAAGTCGCGCACGCCTATGAAATTTGGGGCTTCAAAAATCTCAACAGGGAGCTGATCGAAGCACTGACTATGTGGGCGCGCTTTATCTATGGTCCGCTGCTCGAAGATCGCGTGCGCACGATTGCCGACGATGTGCCGCCGGCCGAGTACGGCCGCCGCGAAGCAATGGAGGTGCGAAAGCGCCTGAAGACACTCGGGCCGGTGCTGATCCCGCGCGAGTTCGTGTTCATGGACCGCGCCGCGATCGGCCTAGGCGCTGCGTTCCTTCACCTACGAGCCGAACTCAACTTCGGCGCCATGTTCGCTGAAAGCGTCGAAGGCTTCTCGCCGGAAGGTCTGGCGGAACGGCAGAAAGAAGCGACGGAGAGCGTGGGACTAAGCGCCGCCACGTGATCCACCCATTCCCGGATTGCGCGAAAGCGCAAGTCCGGGACCCATAGACGCGACGCTTCATCGCCAAAGCGCGGCATGCGCCGCGCCCAATTCTGATTCAATCGAGTTTAGGGGTCCCGGGCTCGACGCTTCGCATCGCCCCGGGAATGGGTGAGCGCCTAAGCCATAATCTGGTTCAGGCCGAGGAAGCCGATAATTGCGCACAGCGAGGCGGCTTCGCCGGAGAGCCGATACGCAGAACCCTGGGTGCGGCCCCAGCACGAGGCGAGCAGAACCATCGAAGCCAAAGTCGCAGCCGGCGCAATCCAAAATTGCGGCGCCGACATTGGGAGGACCATGGCCATCGCCGGCCAAGCCAACAGCGTGAACGCCACCATCGCTGCGGCGATTGAGCAACCGATGGCGCGGCGATCCACGGCGTCGCGGAAGGTCGCCACGGCGAGATAGGCGGCGATCATGAAAATCGGTGCGGCAACGATCACCGGCCACATGCCGGTGCGGCCCATGGACAAAGCGGCGCCAAATCCCGCTGCGATGCCAAACGCTGCGCCGCCAATGAGCACGGCAAATCGCTCGTCACGGCGGAAGCCGGCCGGCGCCACAGCCACGTTGGAATTCAGTGAAACGTCGTAAGCCATAACCATAAGCCCGTTGTCGGTCCCATCCGATGAGGAAAAAACGTGGCGCGCCCCGCGTTGTTCCTGCCGCCGCAGAAAATCGACTGCTCGCCTTGCGCGCGAGCGCCGCAGTGTGCGTTATGGATCACGGAGGGAGCGAAGCTGGAATGGAAGACAAGTATGCACTGATCACGACCCTGGTGGCCGCGATCGTGCTGGCGTTCGTTTTCGGCTTCGTCGCGTCTCGCCTTCGCCTGTCACCGATTGTCGGCTATTTGCTCGCTGGCCTCGCGGTGGGGCCGTACACACCCGGCTTCACCGGCAATACCGAATTCGCGCTCCAGCTCTCGGAAATCGGCGTCATCCTGTTGATGTTCGGCGTCGGGCTCAAAATCTCGATCGACGACATGTGGTCGGTCCGCTGGATCGCAGTTCCCGGCTCGCTCGTTCACACGCTCGCTGCCGGCGGCGTGGGCTACGTCACGGGATTGCTGCTCGGGATGTCCGGCGTGGAGAGCTTCGTGCTGGGAGCTTCGCTCTCTATCGCCAGCACCATCGTTTTCCTGCGCGCCCTCGAGGACAAGCGCGCACTGAAGACCGAGGAAGGCCGCATCGGCATTTCCTGGCTGCTGATCGAAGACCTCTTGATCGTGCTCGCGATCGTCGTCTTGCCGGCCATCGTCTCGGCCATGGCCGCCGAAGAGGCGAATGTCTCCTTGGGACCGCTGCTGATCGCGCTCGGCATCACCTTTGCCAAGATTGCAGTCTTCATCGCGCTGATGCTGGTTGTCGGTGGGCGGTTCTTTCCTTGGCTCATTGTTCAGATCGCGCACGCGAAGTCGCGTGAGCTTCTCTCGCTAGGTACGCTGTCGTTGGCGCTCGGCGTCGCCTGGGCCGCTTACTTCTGGTTTGGCGCCAGCTTCGCGCTTGGCGCTTTCCTCGGCGGATTGGCGCTCAACGGTTCGCGCTTCTCGCACAAGGTCGCCGAAGACTCGCTGCCGCTGCGCGACACGTTCGCGGTGCTGTTCTTCGTCGCTGTCGGCATGTTGTTCGATCCGTTCGTGCTTGTGCGCCATCCTTGGGGCGTCGCGGCGATCGTCGCGGTCGTGATCGTCGGAAAAGCGACGCTCGCATTCGTGCTGATGCGCATGATGAAGCAGCCGCCACAGGCAAGCGCACTGGTCGCGCTGGGCCTCGCGCAGATCGGGGAGTTCTCATTCGTGCTTGCGGGCCTTGGCCTGCAACTCGAGGTGATGTCGCGCGAGACTTACAATCTCATTCTCGCTGCCGCGCTGATCTCGATCGCAGTGAACCCGTTCCTGCTGCGGCTGGTGCCGGATTCCGCGCCGGCGAAAGCGCCTCCTCAAACGGCGCCAAGCTATCCACCCATTCCCGGGGCTTCGCGCAGCGAAGAGCCCGGGACCCATTAACTCATGGCGATGAAGTCGACGCACTGACCGAACGGCCGCTTCACATTCAAAGGTCTTCGTTGATGGGTCCCGGACTGCGCTGCGCGCATCCGGGAATGGGTGGAGATCTCAGCGCAGCGCCTTCCGGATCACCAGTTTCAGGCCCGACCAAACTTCATCCACCGCACACACCTTCACATCGACATAGCCCATCGGCAGCGCGACTTTGCGGATCGTGTCCTCGGTGATGTCGGTGTCGACCTTGGCGGCCTTCTTGGGCCACGACACCCACACCATCCCGTCAGGCGCCAGCTTGCCGCGCAAGCCCTCAAGCTCAGCCTCAAGCTTCGCTGCGCGCGTGTGAAAGATATGCGCCGCCGCCAGCGCTTTGGTGGGCCGCGCCAGATAGCGAGGGCCGGCCTCCTTATCGATCACCGTCTTGACCGAAGCCGGCATCCCCGAGGCCCACAGCGGCTCGCCCGGCTTGAAGCCCAACTTCTTCGCCAGCGGCGTTCCGGAATAGCCGGCGGCTGGCATTAGCGGTCCTTGAGCCGCGCTAGCAGCTGCGCCTCCTCGGCCTGGAGCCTGGCGCGCTCACGCCGCTCGGCGGCCTCCCGCTCGACCTTCTTGCGCTCCCCGCGCGCCCAACCGGCCACGGCCACCACCGCGGTCCCGCTCAAACCCGCCAAAATCAGCCACAACATTGCGCGCCCTTGCTCCCCGGTGACCTTTAGGCTATCAGCCCCGCTTCCAATTTTCTCGCCATTTTGCGGGCGCCCTAGGATTCCGGGTCATGAAAAGCGAAGGCCATCCCAACTACCACATGATCACGGTCACGATGACTGATGGTTCGACCTTCCAGACCCGTTCGACCTACGGCGAAGAAGGCGCGACGCTGGCGCTCGACATCGATCCGAAGTCGCACCCGGCCTGGACCGGCGGCAACCAAACCATGCTCGATCGCGGCGGCCGCGTTTCGCGCTTCAACGACAAGTTCGGCGGCTTCATCAAAAAGAAGGAAGGCTGATCGCCGGCAGATCGGCAATCGGCAGTCGGCATTAGGGCGCTGGTAGAGACCAGCGCCTTTTGCATGTCTGGAGGGTGGAGCGCTCCAATCTTAAATGGTTGGAGCGCGCGCTTCCAAGCGCGCATGAGCGTTCAGTCGCGCCAGCCCGCGGAACTAAAGCGCCAATCCATCGGTCGATCACACAGCCCCGCTGCGACCGGATTCGTCTCGATATATTGCTTGGCTGCGTCGAATTGCTTTTGATCGCGCATGTACCGGTCGAAGTAGTCGGCTGCCCACAAGGCCCCGCTTCGGTTCATCGCCTTATTGATCCAATTGGCGCTGAACTGTTTCCAGGAGCGCACTACCGCCCCCATTTCGAACTCTTGCCTCGTCGAAAGCAAAACGTGGACGTGGTTTGGCATCACGCACCACGCCGCGAGTTCGTAGCGCTGTCGGTCGTGAAACAGAAGCGATCGTGCAACGATGTCCGCGCAAGCTGAATCGCCAAGTAGTGCGCAGCCAAGCCCCTGATCGAAAATGTCGTCGCCCTCAATTGCGTCAGGAGGGACCGAATCGTGGAGTCGAAATACGACGTGTTGGGCGACGTCGTAACCATCGAAGTGCGGGAGATAGCCTCGCTCGTGCCAGCCCTTGCGACCCATTGCGCGAGTGTACCATGAGGCGGGGCGGTTTGCGAAAATGCGCGCTTGGAAGCGCGCGCTCCAACCTTCTATCGGGAGTTTTTACCGCCCGAACGCCTGGTGCAACATCGCCAGCTGGTTCGAGATGGCGTTGGCCGGTTCTTCGGCATCGCCGTCGTACATCGTCACGTCCAAGCGCCGTACGCGCTCATAGATCGCGCTGCCACGGATGATCAGGCTCTTCAAAGATTCCGGAAGCTCGTCGCTGCCAGCAAAGCTCGTCGTCGGTTGCGGCTCGCGGGAGATCAGGCGGTACTTCTCGCTCGAAGCTTCAACCAGCTGAATCTCGCCGTCACGCACCGCGCGCTGGACCAATAACCATGACGCCACCTGCATCAGGCGCGTCGTCAGGCGCATGCTTTCGCCGGCATAAGCGAGCGCCGCGGCGCGTGAGAGACGCTTGGACGCGGCCCGTCCGGGGCCATCCAAATACGCGGCGGTTTCCTCAACGAGCGCCATGCCTTCCTTGAAGGTGCGCTCGAAAAGCTCCGATCGGGCGAAATCGATCGCTCGTATAGCGTCGAAATTCGTCCTCTGAGGGGAAGTCTGGATCGTATCGGTCATGTGGCCATAAAGGTCGCAAGGCGCGGGCCGTCATAGGCCAAAGCCAGGCGCGATGGGTTAAGATGGCCGCGCGCCGAACACGAAATCCGCCGCTTCGCGCTGTGCACGCTTCTTCGAGATCGCATCTTCGCAGAGTGCAATCTCAGCCTTGAGCTTCTGAATGCGGAATTCGAGCTCGTCGATCGAGGCGAGTTCCAGCTGCTGCTCCAAGGGAACCGCCTTCTTCACAGGCGGCGCGAATGGATCGTCTTCGATCATGGGCCTATCACCTCTGAGCGAGTATACCCGCAAACGGACTTCATTTTAAGGGAGAGACGCGTGCTCAAACCGTCGACGATGCGCAGGGTCATGCATGGGCCGGATAAGCCGCTATCCCTGGGCAACGACGATGTGCCCAAGCCTGGCGACCACGAAATCCTCATCCGCGTCGAAGCGGCGGGCGTGAACCGGCCAGACCTGACGCAACGCGCCGGCCTCTACCCGCCCCCGCCCGGCGCATCTCAAACCCTTGGCCTCGAAGTCGCCGGTGAGATCGTTGAGGTCGGTCACGGCGTCACGCGCTGGCATGTCGGCGACAAGGTTGCCGCGCTCTTGGCTGGCGGCGGCTACGCCGAATACGCCACCGCGCACGAAGGCTCGGCGCTGCCGATCCCGGCGGGACTCTCGATGGTCGAGGCCGCAGCGCTGCCGGAAACGGTGATGACGGTTTGGGCCAACGTCTTCGAGGGCGGGGCGCTGAAGCAGCGCGAGACGCTGCTGGTTCACGGCGGCGCCTCCGGCATCGGCACCACCGCAATCCAAATGGCGAGGGCCTCGGGCGCGCGCGTTTACGCAACAGCGGGCGACGCCGCAAAAGTGAAGCTCTGCGAAAAGCTCGGCGCCGATCGCGGCATCAATTATCGAACCGAGGATTTTGAAGCCGTCGTCCGCGACCTAGGCGGGGCCGACGTTGTGCTCGACATGGTCGGCGGGCCGTACGTGCAAAAGAATCTCGATGTCCTGAAGGATCAGGGCCGCCTCGTGATGATCGCTTTCCTTCAGGGACCAACGGCGCAACTCAATCTGATGCGCATGATGTTGAAGCGCCTGACGATCACCGGCTCGACCCTCCGCTCACGTAGCAACGAGGAAAAGGCGCGCATCGCTGCTCAAGTAGAGCGCAATGTGTGGCCTTGGATCGAAGCCGGCCGCGTCAAGCCGGTGATCGACAGCACCTTCCCGCTCGCGGAAGCCGAGCAAGCGCACGCGCGCCTGCAAACCGGCGCGCACGCGGGCAAGATTGTGCTAACGAACTAATATGGACCGCCGGCGTCTCGCCGGCATGCACCGGAGCTGGCCGGCGAAACGCCGGCGGTCCATACGCTAAGGCTTAGCGTTCGGCGAACTCACCGGCTCGCCCCAGAACTAACGCAGCAGTCCGTAGAAGCTGAACAGAAACTCAAACGCGCTCATTCGGCAGCGCGACCCGTCCAGCCAGGCCCGCGCACGACCTGCCCCGGTGTGGCGCCAGTGTGCTCACCATTGCGCAACACTTGCTCGCCGTTGACGAACACGTCACGCACGCCGGTTGAATAGGCATGTGGATCGGCGAAGGTGGAGTGATCCGCAATCGTCGCGGGATCGAACACGACAACATCAGCAAAATAACCGACTTGCAGCGCGCCGCGTTCACGGATCGCGATCGATTGCGCCGGCAGCGTCGTCAACCGGCGGATCGCTTCTTCTAGCGGCATCACTTGGCGCTCTCGCACGTAGCGGCCGAGAAAGCGTGCGAAGTTTCCGTAGGCGCGTGGGTGGGGATTGAATTGCAGAAATGCGCCTCCGGTCGACATCGAGCCCGCGTCCGAACCGAGCATCGTGTATGGCCAGCGCAGATTGCGCTCGAGGTTCTCCTCGCTCATCAGCACGTACGCGGTCTCGACGCGCGAGTTATCCGCGATGACAAGATCAATGATCGTGTCTTCCGGGCTCGTGCCGCGCGCGGTGGAAACTTGCGCGAGAGTCTGCCCCGTGTAGCCACGCAAATCCGGATTGCGGAAGCCGATCAGGATCACGTCCTGCGGGCCACGCGTCAGCTGATAGAGGCTCTCCCAGCCTTGCGCTGGCGCGCGCATCTCGGCGAGCACGCGCGCGCGGATCGCCGGATCACGCAGACGCGCCACCCAAGCGTCGTGACCGCCCTCCTGCACCCAAGGCGGCATCGCCGCATCGAGACCAGTCGCGCCCGCGGTGTAAGTGTAAACGTTCGCCGTAACGTCCAGTCCCTCGGCGCGCGCTGCATTCAAGCGCGCGATCCCAGCTTCGGACAAATCCCAATTCGCCTCGCCCGCCGGCTTCAAGTGATAGACCTGCGCCCGCGCGCCAGTAGCGCGTGAGATCGCGATCAGTTCGTCCAGCGCTTCGAGATAGCGATCACCCTCTGAGCGAATGTGCGAAATGTAGCCGCCGTTAAATTCCTGCGCCGCCGCAACCAGCGCGATCAACTCATCCGTACGGGCGTAAAATGCCGGCGCATAAATGAGTGATGAGCCAACGCCCAAGGCGCCTTCGCGCATGGCCTGACGCACCAAGTCCTGCATGCGCGCCAACTCTTCCGGCGTCGGCGGCCGGTCAACTTCACCGACCTCATGGATGCGAACCGTGGTGGCGCCTACATAGCTGGCGATGTTCGTCGAGATGCCGCGCTCGACCATGTGATCCATATATTGACCGAGCGTGGTCCAGCTCGGGTCGAAGTGAATGTAGCTTTGCTGGCGGATCATTTCGGCGCGCATTGCCTCGTTGATCGGCCCCATCGACCAGCCCTCGCCCATCACTTCGAGCGTCACGCCCTGGCGAATGTCGCTCTGCGAGTGGCCATCCTCGATCAGAGATTCCGTGGCCCAGCTCAGCATGTTGATGAGGCCCGGTGAGACGGCCATGCCGCGCGCGTTGATGCGCCTGGCGGCGCTGGCGCCGGTAAGGTCGCCAATGGCCGCTATGCGCTCGCCCCGTATCGCGACATCGGCAACAACAGGCGCGGTGCCCGACCCGTCGTAAATCGTCCCGCCGGTGATGATGACGTCGTAGCGCTCAACGCTCTGCGTGGCGGCACAGGCCGCAAGCGATAGCGCGGCAAAAATAGCAAATATCGTCCGGCGCAGCATCTGATCCCCCGTGAAGCACCACGGGCGCACTCTAAGTGCGAAGCCTCACCTCTGTCACCCTAAGGTGTTCGGCGCCTATTGCACCGCTTGCTGCTGCATCTCAGCCAGGAACGCGCAGTCCTGAGCTTGCGCGAGTTCATAAAGGCGCTGCCCGCGCATCATTTGCGGCATGGATGCTTCCATGTTGCCCATCATGCTCGCGGTCTCGCGCATGCCGGCTTCGCCTTGCGCCTGCTGTTGACGCATCTGCTGTTGCATCAGCGCGCCTTGTGCATAGCCCGCAAATGGAACGAACGAACTGATCACGCCGCCGACAATACCCGTCGTCACAATGGCGCGCTGCTGGGCCTGCATTTGCTGAGAGCGTTCCTGCTGCGCCCGCGCGGTCGCGCCCATTTCATCCAACTCTGCCCGCATCGACGGATCGGTCATGGTCGTCGTGATTTCTGCTTGGATCGCGTCGCAGGTGAGTTGCTCGTCGCCGGGATGGATCGCGTCGGCTTGCGCCTGCGCCATGGCCTGTTCGAGCGAAGCGCCAGCAGTGGCCATGCCGTCCTGAGCAGACGCGGTTCCGGTGAGCATGAAAGCGAGCGCGGCGGCCAAAGGCATGAAGCGCATCGAAGATCCCTCCCTGGGGTGTCTCACTCTCCGCCCGCGTGACTGAATGCACAATGATTAATGGCCTCAGCCGCCATTTCGGCAGCGGCGGCGGCTTCCCTTTCCCCGGCGCCGACGCTATATCGCCTCCAACTGATTTACCGCGCCCGTGGTCGTCAGCCCGTTGCTCCATCTGGCCCCGCGCCTGGCGACGCCGCCGGGCGCGTTTGCGTATCTGGAGCCCTGAAATGACCTCGAACGTCCTCATGCCAAAGGCGACCGCCGTTTGGCTGATTGAAAACACCTCGCTCACTTTCGGCCAGGTCGCGGAATTCTGCGGTCTGCATCCGCTCGAAGTTCAAGGCATCGCCAACGAAGATGTGGCGAAGGGCATCCGCGGCGTCGATCCGATCGCTGGCGGCTTCCTGTCGCGCGAAGAGATCGCCAAGGGCGAAGCCCAGGAGACCTACACGCTCCAGGTCATCGAGCAGAAGCGCATCGACCTTCCGCAAGTGAAGAAGAAGGGCGCCCGCTACACCCCGATTGCGCGCCGCCAGGATCGCCCGGACGCCATCTCGTGGTTCCTGAAGAACCACCCGGAAGTGCCGGACTCCAAGATCGTGAAGCTGATCGGCACCACCAAGGCGACGATCGACCAGGTCCGCAACCGCGCGCACTGGAACTCAAGCCAGATCAAGCCGGTCGATCCGGTGACCATCGGCCTCTGCAGCCAAATCGAACTCGACGCCGTTGTGCAGGAAGCCGCCGCCGCCAAAGCCCGCGCCGATGTTCGCAACGCCAAGGCCCAGTCGAAAACGCTGAAGTCAGCACAGGAAACCGTGCCTGCGGAAACGTACGAGCAAGCGGAAGAGAGCTAAGTTTAATATGGACCGTCGGCGTCTCGCCGGCCAACGCTGGTGCATGCCGGCGGGACGCCGGCGGTCCATATTAGCGGCGCCAGACCTCGCGCAGGCGCGCATCGCGTCCGCAACCGGCGCGATACATCGCGTAGTGCGCAGGGTTTCGCCGCGCGTAGTCGCGGTGGTAGTCCTCCGCTTCCGTGAAAGCGCCGAGCGGCAAGATTGGCGTGATCAATTCGCCATTCACACTGCCACTTTCGACCACAGCGCGCTTGCTGGCCTCCGCATCGGCGCGCTGGTCCGGCGTCACGAAAATCGCAGGCCGATAGCTTGAGCCGCGATCGCAGAATTGGCCGCCATTGTCGGTGGGATCCGTCAGCCGCCAGTAGCGATCCACCAATTGGCGATAGCTGATCACATTCGGATCAAAGCGCACGCGCACCGCTTCGAAGTGGCCGGCATGATTTTCGTAAGTCGGGTTCGCGTTCCTGCCGCCAGTGTAGCCGCTCATGACCGCACTCACGCCCGCCAGCGCGCCCATATCGTGCTCCATGCACCAGAAGCACCCGCCAGCGAACACCGCCTCTTGCTGCCCAGCCGGCGCCTGGCGCGGTTGCTGCGCGGATGAGGGCTCGGCCGAACACGCGGCCACGAACAGAAGCAAACTGGCAATGAGGGTGCGGCGGATCATGCTCCATTGTACGTAACAGAAGCGCTGCCGGTTGCATCAAACCTGGAACCGCCGGCGCCCCTCGCCGGCGCTATTGGTCATTTCTAGGCGTAGCGTCATGCCGGCGAGGGCGCCGGCGGTCCGGGCGCTGCAACCAAGACAAGCGCTTGGCCGTATAAGTCTGCACTTCAGGAGCCCCCGCATGCGCCTCGTCCCTCTTATCGCCGTCGCCCTCCTCGCCCTCAGCGGCGGCGCCGGCGTTTACGCCTACGCCCAGCAACACAATGCACCCGCCCCGCGCGCGCAGACCGAGCGCTCCCCCTCCGCGTTCGAGCGGTTGCGGTCCATGGTCATGGACCGCAACGGCACCGAGCGCGCGTTCGACAACGAGTATTGGAACAACCACGAAGCCGGGCTCTACGTTGAAGCCCGCACCGGCGAGGCGCTGTTCGTTTCGACTGATAAGTTCGACAGCGGCTCCGGCTGGCCGAGCTTCACCCGCCCCGTCGATCCGAACGCCATCACAATGCGCGAGGACTACGCGATGGGCATGCGCCGCATCGAAATCCGCTCGCGCGACGGCGACCACCACTTGGGACACGTGTTTGATGACGGACCGCGCGGCTCAGGCGGTCAGCGCTTTTGCATCAATAGCTGCGCGATCCGCTTCATCCCGCGCGCGCAGATGGAAGCAGAAGGCTACGCACGCTACATCGCGCTAGTCGATGCATCGAACGGGCGCTAACCGTTTGGAGGTTGGAACACGGGCTTCCAAGCCCGCATCCCATCCTAAAGCGCTTGAAGCACGCGCGCTCGGAAGCGCGTGCTCCAACCTGCAACGAATGCGCGCCTGCCCGATAAAGTCGCGATACTTCGCGTCAGTGATCCGACCTATGTCGGAGCTCTTCGATTTCTTCTTTGAGTTTGAGTTTCTGGCGTTTCATCGCCGTCAGCCGCGACGCATCTACTGAGGGATGCTGGGCTTCACTCTTAATGATAATGTCGAGATCACGATGGCGCGCGTCAAGTTCGCGCAGCCGCTGCTCGATAGCCATAAAGGAGCCTCCTTTAGCTTTGGCGAGTCCGAGCATGCTCCGGTTTTTTTGTGTTGTCTCCTTACATCATCAACAAAAATAAAATTTCTCTTTCCCGCCTGATTCCAGTTCAGTTTTCGGGCGCGCGAGCGACTTTACAGCGCCTGACAGGCGTGTCTTAGCTCACATTTCGCGCGCACATGGGGCGGCGCGCGAAACCACGGACGCTAGTGCTCATGGATTCCGAAGACGGAACCGGCTTCGACATTAACGATACGCCGGAACGGCGCGCGCTTAAGGCGCGCCTCATGGAGTACCGTGAAGAACATCGCGCCCTCGACTCTGCCATTTTTGCCCTCCAGGAACAGAGCGGTGGGGATGCGCTGCAGCTCGCCAGGCTGAAGAAGCGCAAGCTCGTCTTGAGGGACCAGATCAAATGGATCGAGGATCGGCTGATGCCGGACATCATCGCCTGAAGTATTTGCTTGGTGGCGCGGCTCTAATCGCCGCGCTGTCGCCGGGTGCAGCATTCGCGCAGGACGCCAACGCCGCCGACAAGGGCGTGTTTTCTATCGCGGTGGAAAACGACAGCCTCTCCTCCGGCGCCGACCGCAACTACACGTCCGGCATCAAGCTGGCATATGTCAGCCAAGTCGATGAAGTGCCTGGATTTCTTTCCGGCACACGCGGGCTGACGCGCGCGCTTTCCGGCAGCGATCCCGATTTCTGGGGCATCGCGATCGGCCAATCGATCTTCACCCCTGAAAATATCACGGCCAACCCTGGTCCGCCGGATCAACACCCGTACGCGGGCTGGCTCTATATGCAGATCATGGTCGGCGCCGAAGAAGACCGGCCGGGCAATCTCGAGCCACGCTATCTCGACACATACGAACTTGAACTCGGCATCACCGGCCCGTCGGCCTTAGGTGAAGAAGCGCAACGCGGCATTCACCAAGCCCTCGGCGCACCGGACCCGCAAGGCTGGGACAGCCAACTCAACGACGAAGTTGCGTTCGCTGTGTCGTTCGATCGCCGCTGGCGCCCGCCGTGGGCGCAGCTCTCGACCGATATCGGTGGCTTGGAGTTTGATCTAACGCCCAGCGCCGGCGTCTCACTAGGAACGCTGCGCACCGAGGCACGCGCCGGCATTGCCGCACGCGTAGGGTGGCGGCTCGATAACGATTACGGTCCACCGCGCGTGCGGCCATCACTTGCTGGCGTCGAACACTTCAGCGGCGGGCCGTTCTCCTGGCAGGTCTTCGCCGGCGTTCAAGGACGCGCCGTCGCCCACAATCTCTTCCTCGATGGCAACACCTTCGAGGACAGCGCCTCAGTCGATCGCACGCCCCTCGTCGCCGATTTCCAAACGGGATTCTCGATCAGCGCCGGCGATTGGCGCCTTGCCTACACATACGTGTGGCGGACCGAGGAGTTCGACACGCAACCAACGCGCCAAGATTTCGGCGCACTGGCGATCAGCGTTAGGCTTTAAGCGCAATCTATCCAGCGGATACACCAACGCTTCCCGGCCAAACTCGCGCGCATCAAAGATGCGGGCGAGCGCAGAGCCGGGAGCTAGGAGCCTTTGAAACTCAGTGCGTTAGCCCGTGGGTCCCGGCTCGCGCGACGCGCGTCCGGGAAGCGTGAGAGATGAGGATAGGGTCAAATCAATCCGACCGCATTGTAACGCGCGTAAACTCCGCCCATCGCTTCACACGGAGAGCAGTTGGCCAGCTGTTTAGACCAAACGTGAAGCGCTGCGATTGAGCGTGATCCGCCGAAGCTCGCGAGAGTGACAGCGAGGAAGCCCACAGGGCAAACACTGTGGGAGGACAGACCGGGGACGGCGTTGAACAGCGCCGCCCGCACGCCGCCGGGGATCAGTCTCATGGAGTGAAAGACCTCTAACAGCTGACCCGTCGAAGCAAACCGCACCGGAGCGCGTGAGAAGCGCGGCGGCGCAAGCCGCATCTAGGCACTACCCATTGCGCGTCTCACGCGCTCCGGGCTCTCCACTTTCTCGGATCGCCAGCGCCCACGCTGGCGCAGGCGAAGCTATGCGCGTTCAGAACAAAACGCCGAGGACCGCCGGCTTCCAGCCGGCATTAGCGGCGGTTCAATTTCGACGTTGTTTTCGGGGTGAACGAAGTGCCGGCTGGAAGCCGGCGGTCCTCGGGAGCGCTGCAAAAATGCTAGAACCCAGCAAACGCCTGGGTCTGCGCACGGCGCGCGTGCTTTTCGGCGTACATTGCCTCATCCGCCCGCGCGATCGCGGTTTCAGGATCTTCGACCATGGCGATCGGGTGCACGCCGACGGACGCGCGAATGCGATGCGGCACGCCGGCATAGAGGATGGCGCTCGAATTGATCTTCTCGCTCAGCGACTGCGCTTTGGCCGAAGCCTCTTCCGCGGTCGCACGATTGAGGATGATGCCAAACTCGTCGCCGCCCAAGCGGCCCACGATGTCACTCTCGCGGACACTGTCCGCCAGGAGCAGCCCGACATGGCGCAGCACAGCATCGCCGGCCGAATGCCCATACTCGTCGTTCACGGCCTTGAAGCCATCGAGATCAATGTAGATGACGGCGGCGGGCGTCTTGTAGCGCTCGACCTCGGACATGGTCCGATGAAGTTCCCGCAGGAAAGCGCGGCGATTGAACACCGGCGCCAACGCATCGCGGTCCGCCAGGTCCTCAGCCTCGGAAAGCTTGGCTTTCAGCTCGGCCAACTCGGCAGTGAGTCGCTCGAGAACGGCCATTCCCGACGGAGAAACGTCGCGCGCAGACAGCCCCAGGCCTTGAAGGACTTGGGTCGTTTCGTTGGCGAGCTTTGTGCGTCTGAACAGCATACTTACCCACAGGGATGCGCGTTCTGGGTAAAGGCCGCCTTAACTGCGTGCGGGAGCGGGCTGGACGCCGCGCGCGGCTTCCATTACTGGCCCGTTTTTTAGGAGCAGCCGAAACATGGCTACACCCCCGGTGGGCCTCATCATGGGCTCAAAATCCGACTGGGACACGATGAAGGCCGCCGCCGAGGTGCTCGATGCACTGGGCGTGGCGTACGAAGCCAAGATCGTCTCCGCGCACCGGACTCCAAGACGCCTCTACGATTACGCCACTAACGCTAAGTCGCGCGGGCTAAAGGTCATCATCGCTGGCGCCGGCGGCGCAGCTCACCTTCCTGGCATGACCGCCTCGATGACGCCCCTTCCCGTGCTCGGCGTACCGGTGAAGAGCAAAGACCTGAAAGGCCTCGATAGCCTGCTCTCGATCGTGCAGATGCCGAAAGGCGTACCAGTCGGCACGCTTGCGATCGGCGAGGCGGGCGCCGCTAACGCCGGCATCATGGCCGCGCAAATCCTCGCGCTCAGCGACGAAGCGCTCGCAGCGCGCATTGATGCCTTCCGCAATGCACAAACTGAAGCGGTGGCCGAAAGCCCGCTATGACCGCGCTCCCCCCCGGCAGCACGATCGGCATTCTCGGCGGCGGCCAACTCGGACGCATGCTGGCGACCGCCGCCGCGCAGCTCGGGTTTGATGTCTGCGTCTTCACGGACGAGCCGGACAGTCCGGCCTCACGCGTGTCGGCAAAGACGTTCATCGGCAACTACCTCGATCACGCCGCGCTCGCCGATTTCGCGCGCCGGGTGGACGTGGTCACCACTGAGTTTGAGAACGTGCCCGCCGAAACCGCGGAAGCATTAATCACCGCCGGCGCGCGCGTCGCGCCAACACCCGCCGCGCTCGCCATCGCGCAAGATCGCTTCGATGAGAAAAGCTATTTCCTAAGCGCCGGTATCCAAACGCCGCCGTTCAAGGCCATCTCCTCACAGGAAGACATCGACGCCGCCATTGCTGAAATCGGCGTTCCCGCAATCTTAAAAACCCGCCGCCTCGGCTATGACGGCCGCGGCCAAATCCGCATCAAAACCGCGGCGGACGCGAAAGGCGCCTACGAAAAACTCGGCGCGCCTGGAGTCCTTGAAGGATTTTGCGCCTTTGAGCGCGAAGTCTCAATCATTGCGGCGCGCGCCATCGATGGCTCAGTTGCCTTCTACGATCTCAACGAAAATGAGCACGCGGGCGGCATCCTCTCACGCACGACATTGCCGGCGAATGTCAGCGCGCAAACCGTAGTCGACGCACAGAAAGCCGCGCGAAGCGTGCTCGAAGCCTTCGACTATGTCGGCGTACTGACGATCGAATTTTTCGTGATGCCTGACGGTTCGCTCATCGCCAACGAAATGGCGCCGCGCGTGCACAACTCAGGTCACTGGACCATCGAAGGCGCCCTCACCTCGCAGTTCGAACAGCATATTCGCGCTATCGCAGGCTGGCCGCTCGGACCAACAACGCGCATCGCCGACATCGAAATGCTCAATCTGATCGGTGAAGACGCGAACGCGTGGCCGCAGCTCGCCGCCGATCCCACTGCGCGGCTTCACCTCTACGGCAAACGCAACGCTCGCGCCGGCCGCAAGATGGGTCACGTGACGAAGCTCAGCTCGCGCTAACGCGGAAACGCTTCATCGCGCGCTGTGAACATCCACAAGCCGGCCACATAGAGCACCGGCGTCACGAGCCAAAGCACGCCAACGATCGCGCCCGGCGTGCGGCGTACGAACGTCACCAGCGCACTGCCGTCATCGACTGATCCACCAACGGCGGTGATCACCGGATTGGCGAGCACAATCAGCGCAATGAAGCAGAGCCAAAATGCCACCGCCGACGCGACAATGGGACTGGTCCGCTCGACGTAATCGTCAGCAGAATGATCTTCGAGATGAGACAGAGAGGTCCAAATCGTCAGCGGCCAGGCCGCTGCGTTTAAGAACCGTACCGGAGCAGCAGCCATGAGCGCCTCCACACGGATCGTGTGCAGCGATTATACGCACATACCGCCGCCGCGACAGCAGATGAAGGAAATTTGCGTAACGCGCGTTTCAGCGCCCGTAGCGAAAGCGCGCCGCAAGCCCGACAGCGCTTTGCACGCCTTCGCTCAGCGGCTTCAGCCGCGCTTTGAGCTTTTCGAACTGCATCACGTTCTCAATGCGCGCATCAAGGAACGCCCAGGTCGCTTCATTGTCCTCGCTCTCGTCGCTAAACCAACGCGCATAGGTGCTGGCGAGGACACCGGAAAGAATGGCGCGCTTGGAGTAGAAGTTCTCGTCGGTCGATGTATCGCCCAGAGCGCGCCAGATGTGATCAGCCGTGCGCCAGAGCAAACGCGCCGCTTCCGGCGCCCGGTCCGGCCGGGCCAGCGCCCGCGTCATGGCGCGAGCTGCCTCTTTGTAGGGCTGCTGAGCCTCCAAGCGCACCTGCACCGCCGCGCGCACGCGCTGGCGAATTTTCATGGCGCCGAGGTCGAGCCCATCCAGGCGCTCCAGCATCGCAGCGTCCGCCCGGGCGGCAAAAGCATCAAAAAGGTCGAATACCCCCTTCCGGCAGGCCAGCTCCGCTTCCCCCTGGCTAAGGCCCGCCTCCGCGATCGCCGCCCTAAAAGCAGCATCGGTCCAGCCCTCCCGGGCGGCGTGGGCCGGGAAAACCTCCAAAATCCTGGTGCGGAAGCGATCTGAGGGGGTATCAGTCATGATGAAAAGCTAAGCCTCAGCGGCTCCGCCAGCAATGGACAGCGCCGCGGCCTTTTGCTATCAGCCCGCCTTCGCTTCAGAACGGAGCCGTGGCGCGACACGCGCACGCGGCCTGTTGGGTTTGGTATTCGGTTACGGGAGACGGGTCCTGGTACAGATTTTCGTCCGCGATAACAACGTCGATCAGGCGTTGAAGGCGCTCAAAAAGAAGATGCAGCGGGAAGGCACTTTCCGCGAAATGAAGCGTCGCAATCACTACGAAAAGCCGTCGGAAAAGCGCGCTCGCGAGCGTGCTGAAGCCGTCCGCCGTGCTCGTAAGTTGGCCCGCAAGCGCGCGCAGCGTGAAGGCCTTCTGCCGCGTCCGCCGCCGAAGCCACGGTAAGAACCAAACCGTGAAGCGATAGAATTCAAAACGCCGCCCTTCACCGGGCGGCGTTTTTCATTTGGAGCGCCGGCGCCCTCGCCGGCATTTTGCGACGGCGGGCCCGCTTCTGCTTCGACAAGCTCAGCATAGTGGGATGGCGCATGTCCCTGCATTGGCGTCACCCCGAGCTTGTCGAAGGGCGGTGCCACGCATGAACGGAAGATGCCGGCGAGGGCGCCGGCGGTCCAAGTGTCGGCGTCTAGTCCGACGCCACGCGCATCATCAACGCCGCCGCGTCCGCAAGCTGCGCGCGCTCTTCGCGGGTGAATTTAGCGAGACGCTTCTGCAGCAACGCCAAGCGGCGCTTGCGCCCCTCTTCCATCAGCGCACGGCCCTTCGCCGTCACCTCGATCCGCACGCCGCGTTTGTCCTCGCGATCGACGCGCTTGGCGACCAGCCCCTCGCTTTCAAGATCGCTGACCAGCTTTGACATCGTCGCCGCCGTCACTTGCTCGGCTTTAGCCAATGCAGAGAGGCTCGACGGCCCGCCGAAGGTGAGCACCGAAAGCGCCGAGAGTTTCGGCGCGGATACGCCTGTCTCATCATCCGCCACGCGCACCGCCCGCAGCAATCGTATCGCGGCGCGATGCAATGCGGCGGCGACCTCCAGCGAATCCGTCCGAGCCATGCGCCAAGCCTCGCTTGACTTATTTAGTTAGTCAAACTAATTATATTGCCAAGTTCTCAGGGAGGCTCATGTGAACACCGCGCCGCCGCTGCTTTCCAGCATCTGCCAAGTCGCACTTGCCGCCGCCGATCCGGCAGCGCTCGTCGCATTCTATCGCGACACCTTGGGGCTCCCAGTGCTGTTCGAAACCAATGGGATGACGTTCTTCCAATCCGGCAGCACGCGCCTAATGATCGGGGCAGCGCAACCGGGCCAGCAGATCGGCGGCGATGCCGTGCTCTATTTCGAACCGCGCGATTGGAGCGCCGCTGAAAGCGCTTTTGAGGCCAAAGGTATCGCCTTCGTGCATCCAGCGCAGAAGCTACAGGAAGCGCCAGGGCGAGAGTTGATGCTGCGCGCGTTTAAGGACCCTGAGGGTCATACGCTGGCAATTATGGGATGGCGCGCTGTCTAGCGTGGGTTCTGCCGATTTGCGAAAACTCAGTGGAGCGCGCTGCTAAACACGATCGGCCACGCCGCAGAAAGCACGAGCAAGGCGATGCCGGCCAGCCACTGCGCCCAGCGGGCAGAGACGAAGATCGCCAGGAAGCTAATGAGGAAATATGGCACGTTGCCGAGCGCCTGCTGCAACGCCAGGTCCCGGTCTGGCGTCACGAGCGTCATCGCCAAGAAGGTGGCCAACAAGAGAACATAAAGGCCATAAAAGAGGCGATGGTTCTTCTCGTAGAATGCCTCCATGTCGATCGACTGGTCGGCCGGCGCCTCAGGCGCGACGGCTGCGCACATCAAGAAAAGCACGATCGATGAGACGAAGAAGAGCGTGATCGTATAGAGATCCCACGCGCCAACGGCGCGAAATTCCCAGATCGCCAGCCAATCAATGTACACCTGAGCAACGGCGTTGACGATCGCGAGCGTTAGCAAACCTGAGAACCGCACACGCTCGCGCGCCACAAGCAAGCCGCCGACGCGTTGCAGCAAGTGCCCGAGCGCCAGCGCGTAGACGAACGAGAGCAGGATCAAAACAAAGTCGAAGCTGCCCATCGCGGACTCCGGGCGGGCAGAGCCCGAGGTTGTCAGGCTATATGCAGTGTTAGAAGGACGGGGCAATCATAATTTGTCCCCACTCCGTCGCGCCAAGGCAACGACGCCCCGAGCAGCCACCGGGACCTAGTTGGCCTTTAGTCTTCGCCGAGAGCGGTCATTGCGCTCCGCCCATTGCGCCTGCGGTCCATACAAAGCTCCAAAAGAAAATGGCCGCCGGGAAGTAAGTGGCAATGAGCTTTTGCGCGAGTGTGTTGCGGATCGCGGCTGCCACAAGCGCCAGCACCACGAAATGAGAGACGACAGGCAAATAGCTCGCTGGTTGCAGCAGCGCGCCATGTAGCGCGGTTTGCACGATGTCGAGCGCTGCGGTCGCCGCGACCGCGACTAGAACGACACGGCGGTGCATCTCAAAACCTTCTTTGCCGAGTTCTCCCGGCGGATAGACCGCAACGCAAACGACAAACATCGCGAGCGACCACAGCGCAAGCACTAGAAACTGGATCAAGCTCCCAGCGCCGGCGTCCTTCCATGCGAAGAGCCCCCACAGTTCAGCACGATCAGCAGCAGCGCCAGCAACGCGTAGCAAGACTGCACATAGTCGATCTGACGGCGATACACCTGCTGGATAGCGCCGGTGAGCAAATGCGCGAGGCCGAGGCCCATGATGATGGACGCAAAGACGGAGATGAACTCGAATTGCGTCATGCGAGACCTAGCCCTTAGTCTTCCGCCCGCGCCAGCTCGACAGGCTCACCTGATCCACAACGCCAGCTTTGAAGACGAGCGACGCCAGGTACAAGATCACCACCACAGTCGCGAACATCAGCGCGCTCTGCCCTGCGATCTCCGTCCACGCCAATCCAGAAGGTGCGCGGATTAGCATTAGGAACGGCGTGAAGATCGGGATCCAGCTTGCCGCCTCGATGATCGGCGCGTTGGGATTATCGAGGGCCGGTGTGATCAGCATCATCGGCATCGCTAGCACGAGCGCGACTGGCCCCAGCAATGTTTGCGCGTCCTGCACGGACTCGCATAGCGATCCCAACGCCAGGAATATCGCGCCATACATGAGATAGCCTGCGACAAAGCCGATAAAGAACGCAACCAACAGACGCGGATCGAGGAACGCCTCAGCAATCTGGCCGAAAATGTTATCGCTGGCGCGTTCCGCCGCGATGGTGAGCAACGTGCCGCCCAGCGCGCCCCAGAACAAAAACAAAGTCGCACTGACGGCCGCGACACCCAACAACTTGCCGATCAGTATCTGCATCGGGCTGACGCTGGTCAGCAGCGTATCGAGAATTTTGTTCGACTTCTCCTCAATCACGCCATTCAGCAGCATGTTCGCCACCGAGAACACGATGCTCCACAAGATGAACGCCAACGCCAGCGCTGCAAAGAACGGCGCTCGCTCGCGCAGCGTCACGCCCTGGCTGCCCGACGAGCGCGGGTCGAACTGAACGATCTGCGGGTCGAAAGCTTGCAGCCGCTCTGCTTCGCTGGGCGCCAAACCCTGTGCCGCAAGCGCCTCGCGCTGCATCTCAAGCCGCATGGCCCGATGCGCCACATTGGTCGGTTCGTCGTGATTGAGCGCGGTGCTCCAATATTCGATCACTGGCGCGCCCGCAGCGTCGCGGCGCAAATGCAGCGCACCATAAATCGAGCGACCGTCCGGCAACGTCCGCGTACCATCCAGGTAAGGCCGCATCGCCTCAATCTGCGCCGCTGGCGGATCGACGATCTGATAACGCGGCGACAGCGAAGGATAAGCCGTCAGCACATTCGGTGCACGCTCAGTCACGACCGCGCGCGCTGCTGCAATCGCCGCCTCGCGATTGGGCGCCGCATCAAACGCGGCAATCGCTTCCGCCTGCACCTGCGGGGCCGCGGCCCCGAGATAAGCCGAGATTCCGCCCCGGGCGTCGCGCAACGCGCTTGCCTCGAACGCCGCCCTCACAGCGTCAGCATCGGTGGATCGTTCAGCGACGATGGTGAGCACGCGCGGCGGCTCAGCGCGCGCCAGCAAAATAGGGCCGAATAGAAGCACGCCGATGATGAGCGGCGCCGTCAGCAGCGAGAGCCAAAAGCCCCATGCGCCCATGTAAGCAAAGTAGTCGCGCCGGGCGACGAGAAGGATGGGAGACATCAGCTGCGCCCTCCCTTGGACCGCCGGCGTCTCGCCGGCGGGGGCGCCGGCGGTCCAAGAAAGAACGCGCTCATTCTGCTGCACTCACGGCGACTTTGTCGCCAACCAAAGCCACGAACGCTTCGTGCAAGCTCGCACGCGCGGGCTCGAACAGAGAAAGCGGTGCGCTGGCCTCGACACACGCTTGCAGCAATTGCCGCGAACCGTGGCCGTTCTCTAACCGCACGCGCCAACGCCGGTTGCCATGTTCGCCGAGCTCTTCGGTCCATTGGAAGCCAAGCGGCGCAAGCACCGGACCCAGATCATAATCGCCATCGGTTTCAAGCACGGCGAGGCTAGGCGCTAGCGCCAGCGCATCGCGCACGGTGCCTTCAAACGCCGCCTTGCCCTGCGCGATGAGAAGGATGCGGTCGCAGAGACGTTCCGCGTGCTCCATCACATGCGTGGAGAAAAGGATCGTGCGCCCTGCCGCCGCTTGCGCGCGGATGGTCTCTTCGAGAACGCGCTGGTTGACTGGATCGAGGCCCGAGAATGGCTCGTCGAAAATGATCAGCTCCGGCTCGTGTGCAAGCGCGGCCAGCACCTGAACCTTCTGCGCCATGCCCTTCGACATGGTCTTGATCTTCTTGCGCCGCACCTTGCCGAGGCCGTGATCGGTCAGCAGTTTGTCGGCGCGCTTGAACGCTACATTTCCCGGCGTGCCCTTGAGCCGCGCCAGATAGGCGATCGCCGAACGGGCGCTCATGCCACGATAGAGCCCGCGCTCCTCCGGCAAATAGCCAACGCGCTTCATGGTTTCGCGATTGGCGGGGCCGCCCAGAACTGAGATGCGCCCGGCGGTCGGCCGCAATACGCCCACAAGCATGCGCAGCGTCGACGACTTGCCCGCGCCATTTGGCCCAAGCACGCCGTAGATCGATCCCGCGGGCACGCGGAAACTCAGGTCCTGCACAGCGGTTCGCTGACCGTAGCGCTTGACCAACCCTTCTGCTTCAAGCGCTGCGTCCATGCGCGTTGAGGTTTAACCGGCGGCCATGCGAGATCAAGCGCACGCCCCCAGCATTCGTTGACGCATCGCCTCAGACGCGCCAAATGACGCCGCCGTCCGCCCGTGAAGTTTGCGAAATCTGACGCAAGCCGCTTGAAGTGACGAAATTGTAGGCGTTAGCTCTGACCTTCCTTTGAGGGAGGCTTTTAGATGAAAACGCCCGATCCCGACAAACTCAACGCTTTTCTTGGAAAACTGGTGGGCGACCTGGGCGCTGCCACCGGCGCTGCGCTCGTGCTGTTGGGCGATCGCCTCGGCATCTACAAAGCCATGGCCGACGGCAAAGCCGTGACGCCGGAAGAACTCGCCGAAAAAACCAAACTCAACGCACGCTATTTGCGCGAATGGCTCTCGGCCCAAGCCGCCGCCGGGTACATCGACTACAATTCCAAAAGCAAGAAGTTCAAACTCAATCCAGAGCAAGCCTGCGCCTTCGCCGACGAGGGCGGGCCTGCGTTTTTCGCGGGCGCTTTTGAGCTGGCGCAATCGATGTGGCTGGACGAACCCAAGGTCGCTGAAGCGTTTAAGAGCGGCAAGGGCGTTGGCTGGCACGAACACTCCGCCTGCCTCTTCCGCGGCACCGAACGCTTCTTCCGGCCTGGCTACAATCGCCACCTGGTTTCCGAATGGATTCCGGCCCTGCGCGGCGCGAAGGAGAAGCTTGAGCGAGGCGCCAGCGTCGCCGATGTCGGCTGCGGTCACGGCGCGTCCACCGTCCTCATGGCGCTCGCCTATCCCAAGTCGAAATTCTACGGCTACGATTATCACACCCCGTCGATCGAACGCGCGCAACAACTTGCGAAGGAAGCCGGCGTCGCCAAGCGCGTCAAGTTCGAGCAAGCGAGCGCGAAGGATTACCCGGCGCTCGGCTACGATCTCATCGCCTTCTTCGATTGCCTCCACGACATGGGCGATCCGGTGGGCGCCGGAAAACACGTGAAAGAGGCGCTCGCCGATGATGGCGCCTGGATGATCGTGGAACCCTTCGCGCACGACGATCTGGCCGACAATCTGAACCCGGTTGGCCGCGTCTTCTATGCGGCCTCGACCATGATCTGCACGCCTGCTTCGCTGAGTCAGGAGGTTGGCCTAGGGTTAGGCGCACAAGCAGGCGAAGCGCGCCTCAAAAGGGTGGTCAAGGACGCTGGCTTCAGTAAATTCCGGCGCGCCGCCGAGACGCCCTTCAATCTGGTGTTCGAGGCGCGCGCCTGAACACTGGGTGGAGCTGAATGGCGTATTGGTTGATCAAGAGCGAGCCGGACACGTGGTCCTGGGAACAGCACGTCAAGAAAGGCGCCGATTCCTGGACTGGCGTGCGCAACCACCAGGCCAAGGTGCACCTTCAAACTATGAAGACGGGCGACAAGGCGTTCTTCTATCATTCGAACGAAGGCAAAGAGATTGTCGGCGTCAGTGAAGTCGTCAAAGAGGCCTATGTTGATCCAACCGATAAAGCGAACGCGTTCTACGCGGTCGATTTCAAAGCCGTGGAGCCGCTGAAGATTCCGGTGAAGCTAGCGACACTGAAGGCGGATAAGAATTTCGCAGACATGGTGCTCGTGAAGAACTCGCGCCTCTCCGTACAGCCGGTGACGGCAGATGAGTGGAAGGCGATACGAAAGATGGGTGGTCTGAAATAGTCCACAGGAAACGCCAGCGACCCAAAGCGAAACGAACACAATATATGGATCAATTCGCTCTCGTTTCGGTGACGCTATTGGTAACGCCGCCGCCTGCTACATCTTGTGGTCGCCACCAAATGCAGTGACGCTACCCATGGAGCTGAAGGAAAAGGGCGGGCCATGGCGCGCGAAACATTGAAAGCGAGTCTGATGAGAATCTTGAGCGTGGAGGCCGAAGGCACACGCCCCGTCACACACGTGATTTTTGTGATGTGGGCGATGCTAGCGGTAGTCACGTTGACATTGTTGGTGCCTACGCTGCTGACGGCATTCGGAGTCCGTTGATGTATCTCGATCCAAAAGTCTTCACTGACGCCACCATCCCCGACGAAACCAAACAGTTAAACGCCGGCATCATCGCGCTCACTAAAGACATGGCGAACTGGTGGGACGTCGGCGCGCAAGTTGTGCGCGACGCGCGCGCCAAAGGCGAAGGCGTATTCCCAGCGCCGGTAAAATCGGATCGCGCAAAGTGGATCGAAATCGACGGCCGCGCGGGTAAAATCAAACTGCGCGTTGTTGCGCCGGAGAAATCGCGCGGCGTGTATCTCCACATTCATGGCGGCGGCCACGTGCTGGGCGCGGCGGATCAACAGGATCGCTTGCTCGAACGTATCGCGGATGGCGCGCAGCTGACCGCCATCAGCGTCGAATATCGCCTCGCGCCCGAGCACCCCTATCCGGCTGGCCCTGACGACTGCGAGGCGGCCGCGCTCTGGGTTCACGATAACCTCCGCGACTTCGGCGGTGATGCGCTCGCCATCGGCGGCGAAAGCGCCGGCGCGCACCTGTCAGCGATCACGATCCTGCGCCTGCGCGACAAGCACGGCCGCACGCCATTCAAAGCGGCGAACCTCGTGTTCGGCGTCTTCGATCTCGGCATGACGCCAAGCGCCCGCGCCTTCGGCGATGAGCGTCTGGTACTGCGCACGATCGACATCCTAAAGTTCGGCGACGCATTCCTGCCGGGGCTCAACGACGAGCAAAAGCGGTCACCCGAACTCTCGCCGCTCTTTGCTGACCTAAAGAGCCTCTGCCCCGCTTTCTTCACAATCGGCACCAAAGACGCGCTACTCGACGACACATTATTCATGCACGCGCGCTGGATCGCGGCGGGCAACAAAGCTGAACTCGATATCTATCCAGGCGGCTGCCACGGCTTCATCGCGTTTCCGTCAGCGCAGACCAGTCAGTCGATTAAAGCGCAAACGGACTTCCTGAATTCCGTTCTCGGGTAACGCGAGCTTGCGTTCGCCGCATACGCGCGACGTCTCGTCTCTCCGCAATTGAAACACGCGCGCGATCGCGCATTCATATGCATGCCTGCTGCAACGCACCGCAAATGTGTTGAGCTCTGGCGGCACGCACCCCCGTCGCCGTCAGTCGCAAGGCCTCCGACCTCGCCCTCATGAGCAAGGAGGTTGGGACGCTGGCGCCGGTTCCGAGTGCCGGTAGCTGGCGTCCCTCACTTGTTGGAGGCAGGCGTGCTAGCGCCCTTCGATCTCCGCGACCAAGGCGTGCATCCCATACACATCCGAGAGCGCCGTGTGGATGATCGTTGATGTCACCGTCACCGAACGATTGAGCGCGCCGTCGTAGAAATATTCGCCGCCAAGCAAATGCACGTTTCCGTCGAACACCGCGCCGACAACATCGCCTTCACGATCAAGCAGCGGCCCGCCGGAATTGCCGCCGATCACGTCTGTCGAAGTCGCGACATTGAAAATGCCGCGTGGATCAAGGCGGCCACGCGCGTCCGCCCAACGCTCGCTCAGCACGAAAGGCGACGTGCCGGTGCTGCGTTCGTAGAGCCCTTCAGTATGCGCGAACGGGCCAACGACGCGCCCGCCCGGCTCCGACCAGCCGGTCACGCGTCCATACGTGATCCGCGGACTAAAGGTGGCGTCCGGGTATTGCGTATCGCCGAACGCACGAAAACGAGCCCGCGCAATGCGCTCCTGCGCCAACGCTACAGGCCCCTCGACTTGCGACACGTATCGCTCGCGCACGGCGCGCGCCTCGCCATCCCAGTTGCGGACAAACACGATCATCGGATCATCCGACTGCGCGATCGCCGCGGCACCGCCCTGCCACAACTGCATCCGGTAGGCCGGATCGCTGAGGCGTGACTGCGACAAACGGTGCGCCAAGGCTTCCGGGCTCTCAGTCCCAAGAATTTGACGCACGGCCTGATTGTTCGCAGGCAGACGTTCACGCACCTCCGAAAGCCAGAACGCCAAGTGCAATTCTTCAAAGGACGGCGCGATCGAACGGTTTGCCCGCAGACCTTGCGTGATCGCAGGCACGCGCGCGTCTGTGTAGCGGGCCAAGCGCTCAGCATCCGGCCGGTCCCGCTCGGTGGCGCCGCGCACAAGATCACGCGCCCATGCAAAGAGCAGCGAACGGTCGCCCGCGCGTTGTTCGAGATACTGGTACTCGTAGAACATGCCGCGATACGCGGTCTGCGCACGCTCAATCTCACCCCACGCATCGGCGACCTCACGCGTAGCCATGCGATTGCGGCGGACGCGCTGCTGCAAATCCGCCTGTCGCTCCGCAACATGCGCGAGCCCAGCCGGATCTGCCAACGCTTGCCGGCGGCCGGCGAGGCCCTTGAAAGAATTCTGCACGGTTTGCAGCGTGCTCGACGCGATGCGCTCCTGCTCTGGACCCAGCGCCGAATAGGCGGTCAGGCGATCACGCAAATCGCCGAGCGTTTCGATCTGCCACGGCAGATTGACGTCCCGCTCGAATTCCAACTCCGCCGTCGTCCGCAAACGCGACGTGCGTCCAGGATTGCCGGAGATGAGAACGATCTCATCGTCGGTAAGCGGCGTGAAGCGCATGTCGAGATGGTTCGGCGTCGCCGCGGGCCGGCCTGCCGAATAGAGACGCAAGAATGAAAAATCGAGGCAGTAGCGCGGGAAGTTGAAATTGTCGGTGTCGCCGCCAAACGCGGCCATGCTGTGCTCGGGCGCGAACACCAGGCGCACATCGCTGAAGGTGCGATACTCGTAAAGCCCGTAGCGGCCACCCTGATAGAGCGTGACCACCTCGCAGCGCGTTCCCGCGCGCGCGCAGTCACTCACGAGCCGCGCAAATTCCGCATCACGCGCGCGCGCGAAGTCTTCAGGCGCGACACCCGCCGTCGCCGTCTCGATGTCCGCCGTCACGTCTCGGATCGAGGTCAGCACATCGAGCGTCAAATTGGGGCAGCGCAGCTCTTCTTCGCGCGTCTGCGCCATGAAGCCATGTTCGAGATAATTGTTCTCCGCCGTCGACAGCGAAGTGACGCATGCAACGACGCAGTGATGGTTGGTCAGCACCAACCCCGCTTCACTAACGTTGGACGCTGAGCATCCCGGCAAGCGCGCCGTCGCCGACATCACCCGATCGAGCCACGGCTGATCCGGCGCCCACCCCATTTGAGCTTGCATACGTTCGGCGGGAAAATTGTCGAACGTCCACATGCCCTCTTCGGCAAGCGCTGCCGGCGCCGCCACGAGACCGAACGTTCCAACGACTGCAGCAGCCGCGCGCAACTTCTGGCGCATCTTTTCCCCCGACTCAGTACGCCGGAGGAAACGCGATGCTCAGCTTTGGGGCAAGCGAGCCAGCTGCGTGGGAACTCAGTTCAGACCAATCGCCGCAAGCATCTGCGTTTTCACCTCAGCCGAAACGTCTTCGGCGTCGTTGATGAAATCGCGTGCATCTTCTTCTGTCGCACCGGTAATGCGCACATTGGCGCGGTCGTCGTTTTCGCCCGGGCCGCCATCTTCGGCGTCCACATGCACGGAGCGTCCGCCAGCGTTAACGCGCACCGTTGCGCTTTCGCTGTTGGGATCGCTCTCGTCGGCCGCAACCGAAATATCCACGCCAGGAAAACGCATCGCGAACACTTCCGGATGCGCTTCGTCGCTCAACGGCTCCATGGCGCCCAAGCCCTGGATCGCGTCGCCGTCGAGCAGCGCCGAGGCGCCTTCCGCGACACGAGATCCAGTGCTGCGCCCATCCGGCGCGGTGACCACGAAAGTTTGCACGCCTTCAACAGCCCGCACCTCAAGCGTGTAGCCACCTGCGGGCTCCTGGTCGGCGCTGTCGGTTGAGTACGAGCCATCGCAAGCCGCCAGAATGAGTGGCGCGGCTAAGGCCAGCAGCAATCTCATGTCCATTATTCCCTCCGCTCGCGCCGGTTTTGCTCGACGCGATCATAGCACTCGCCGCGCTGACCGGCGCTGGTGGTCCGGTCGCACTCGTGGCGCGCGCGGCTGTCATAACCGCTTTCAAGCATGGAGATGCAGCCGCCGAGTGTCGCGGATGCAATCAGAGCAAATAAAAACCGGCGCACGAGACCCCTCCCTATCTGGAGGCGGCCATGGATCACCGTCATCGCGGCGATTTTCGGGCGCCGCGCCTAGCGCGTGCGCTCGAAGCGGACGACCTTTTGTTCGCGGTCCAGGTAGGCGACCCGATAGCCGGCCTTCATCCAGGCTCGCGCGTGGCTATGATGATCTTGATTATCGTTGGCCCAGAACGAACGATGCTTCATCGCGCTTTCAGGCAACGGCTTGCCGATAATCTCTTCGATATCCTCGAAGGAGAGCATCTCCGGACGACCATTGCGCCGGCTTAGGTGAGAGTGCAGCGCCGCGTATTTGCGCATCTTGTTTTTCTCCCGCACTGCATCGCGAGCGGATCGCCACCGCAACGATGCCAACGGTGGATAAAGCTGAACTGATTTGCTCGTTGTGCACAGTGCCTGCGGAACGAGTTTCTGCAGTTGCCTCGTCCTTGCGGATGATTGGCTCGTTAGCGAAATAAATGCACACTGCGCCAGCAGGAGTTCGCCATGAGAGACGTCGCCATTGTCAGCTATTGCCGCACCGGAATCGCCAAAGCCCAACGCGGCGCGCTGAACCAGACCCACGGCATCGCCATGACGGCGCACGTCATCAGGGAAGCGGTCACGCGCGCGAAAATCGAAGCGCACGAAATTGAAGACGTCGTCTTGGGCTGCGGCCTGCCCGAAGGCGCGACCGGCCACAACGTAGCGCGCAACGCCGCCCTATTCGCGGGTCTCGGCGTCGGCGTGCCTGGCATCACTGTGAACCGCTATTGCGGCTCTGGATTAACCGCTGCCTCTTATGTCGCCAACGCGATCGCGCGCGGCGAAATCAGCTGTGGCATCGCCGGCGGGGTCGAGAGCATTTCGCTGGTGCAGTTCAATTTGAACTTGAACGGCTTCTTCTATGAGCCGCTCCAGCAAATCATGCCCGCGGTCTGGTGGACGATGAATCAAACCGCTGACTTCGTCGCCGCGAAATACGGCATCACCCGCCAAGACCTCGATGAGTACGTGGTTAAAAGCCAAAAGCGCGTAGCGGAAGCAAGCGCCGCCGGCAAATACGCAGAAGAGATCACGCCGTTCACGACCAAGATGAAGGTCGCCGACAAAGCCACCGGCGCCAGCAGCCTCGCCGATGTCACGCTCGACCACGACGAAGGCCCGCGTCCTGATACGACTTACGAAAAGCTAGCCTCACTTAAACCCGTCTTCGAAGGCGGCACGACGACAGCCGGCAACGCGTCGCAACTCTCCGATGGCGCCGCTGCCGTCGTGATGATGGACGCCGATCTCGCTGCGCAGCGCGGCCTGCCGATTCTCGGTTACTGGCGCGCGTTTGCTTTGGGTTCGGTGCACCCGGAAGAGATGAGCATCGCCATCACGCCGGCGATCAACAAGCTCATGCAGAAGAGCGCCGTCAATGCGGGCGACGTCGATCTCTGGGAACTGCACGAAGCGTACGCGGTGACGACGCTTTACAATCAGCGCCAATTGCAAACGCCGTGGGAGCACACCAACGTCAATGGCGGCGCCGTAGCGCTCGGTCATCCCTACGGCATGAGCGGCATCCGCTATTTGGGTTCGACGCTGCTCGAACTCGGCCGCCGCAACGCCAAACGCGCTATCGTCGGCGTCTGCACCGCAGGCGGCATGGCGACCGCCGCACTGCTGGAGCGCTGAGCGAAGGCTGGCTTTCGCCGACGTTCGCTTTAGGCTGCAGCACTCACACGAGGACCTCATGCGTAAACTCCTGCTCGCTGCACTTCTCGCGCTCGGCGCGTGCGCCACCGTTGGCGAAGCCGGGCCCTCGTTGCGCTACGCAGACGCAGCCAGCCGCGGCGCGTGGGCCGCGCTGCTCGCGGGCAGCCCGAGCCAGGCGCAAGTCGACCGCACCACGGAAACTTGGTCGCGCGCTTTGGGCGATAGTTTTTCGTGCCGCGTGCCGATGCGCGACGTCCTCAATGCGGGCCTCACCGGCGCGCTCGAAATCGGCGCAATGAACGCGGCCGCAAGCCGCGGCGGCGAACGCGAAGTGCGCGACGGCGTTGCGCGCTACATTGGCACCATCGCCACGCTCGCACTGGAGCGCCGCGAACGGCCTACGGCCGAACGTTGTGACGCCATGGCCGCATGGGCGCCGCGCGTTGCAGCTGACGGACGCGAAGCCGTCGAGCGCGCACGGCGCAACGGTTTGATGGACGATGATTACGGCCTGCTCATGGGCCTGCTCGCACGCTGACGCGCCAGCGTCCGCATTGTGCCCGCGGTCACAGCAAAAACTACAACGCAGCTTTACGCGAGCCGCTCACTTGAGCCGCAGCACAGCCGCGCAACATCCCGCGCGGGTTGAGGAACCTACTACCATTTAGAGCGTTTCGGGATGCGAGTTCCCTGTTTGCACAATTCCGAGGAGACGAATGTGAGCGAAGATCCGAACCACGGCGCCACGACAATCCGCGCCTCAAAAGGCGGCGGCGGTGGCGGCAAGTTGTTGCTCGGCGCAGTCGCAGCGGCAATCCTCGTCGGCGGCGGCTATTTCGTCTGGAAGAATTACAGCGGCGCCCAAGACGGCGCGCAAACAGCCTACAATGACGGCTACAACTCAGAATCCTATGCCGACGATCCGCTCCGCGCCGGCCCGGCCGATCCAAGCGACGACGCAATCGCCGAAAGCGCATCGACGGACGATAGCGTCGCGCCTGCGAGTTCAGCGCGCTCAACGCCAGCGCACAGCCAAGCCGCGCGAGCTGACTCCGTGCCGGAAGAAACCATTGGCATCACGCCAGTCAACGCGACTTCAACTGAAGCCGCTGACGGCGAAGATATCGTCGTGACCGCGAACCCCCGTCCCATCTGGGTGCGCACGCCGACGCAGCGCCGCCTCTCCGCGCTTTATCCAGAACGCGCGCTTGAGCGTGGCCGTGAAGGCGAAGCGCGCCTGCACTGCACCGTGCAAGACGATGGCGGCCTCGCTTGCGCCCGCGTTGAAGAAACTCCGGGCGGCTTCGGTCCGGCAGCGCTGCGCGTCGCCCGCACGCTCCGCCACGCGCCGCGACTGGCTGACGGCAGCGACGCCGCCGGCTCGCCGGTAAATCTCCGCGTCGTCTTCCGCATCCCGGAAGATTCGCGCCGCGGGTAATTGGAACTCAGGCGATTGACGGCCGCGCGGCGAAAACTGCGCGGCCGTTTGTTTGGCTAGCGCCACGCTTTGCCGCTTTCCGCTTGACCGCGAACGCTCATCCGCTTTCATCCCCTCACGCTTTTGGGGGATACCATGTCGCTTCACCGTCGCGCCTTACTGACATCGGGCGCCGCAACGCTTGCACTTCAAGCCGCGCCAGCAGACGCACAGACGCCGGACGCGGCGGCCGATCGGCTTCTGTCGCGCATCACAGAACAATTGCTGAGCGATTACCCGGAAAGCGCCACCGGCGCCGGCGTTGATAGAGACGCGCGTGCGAGATTGCGGTCGCGGTTATCGAGCCATTCAGCGTCTGGACAAGGTGTCGTCCGAGGCCATGTGCGCTCGACGCTCTCACAATTGCGGCGACTGAATACGGATGCGTTGAGCGCCGAAAAGCGACTCGACGTCGATGTCGTGAAGACTGTCTATGAGCTTGCGGCGGACGGCTTCGAGTTTCCGTACGGCGATGTTGCGATCCTCAATAACAACTGGTCCTACCGCAACACGCCTTATGTGGTGGCGCAGAATGTCGGCGCTTTCGTCGAGATCCCCTCCTTCCTCGACTCCAGCCATTCAATCAATACTGCCGCGGACGCCGACGCCTATCTCGCACGCATGGATTCCTACGCCCGCCAGCTCGACGGCGAAACCGTGCGCGTGCGCACAGATGCAGCGCGCGGCGTGGTGCTGCCTGATTTCTTGCTGGCGAAGACTTTGCAGCAGCTCCGCACCAGCCGCGCTGCGCCCGTCGCGCAATGGGGCGTGGTCACATCGCTTGCGACACGCGCCGCGCGCGCAAGCCTCAATCCGCGCTATGCAACAGATGCAGCACACATCGCCGAGCAGCGCATCGCACCGGCGCTAGATCGCCAGATCGCGATGTTGGACTCATTGCAAGCGCGCGCGACCAGTGATGCCGGTGTTTGGAAGCTGCCGCGCGGCGAAGACTATTACGCCTGGGCGCTGCGGGCGGGCACAACGACGACGATGACGCCCGACGAAGTCCACCAAATGGGCCTTGACGATTTGCGCACCTTGCACGGACGCATGGACCCAATCCTGCGCTCGATCGGCTATACTGAGGGCAGCGTTGGCGCGCGGATGACGGCGCTTGCGAGCGACCGCCGCTATCAATTCTCGGACGGCGACACTGGCCGCGCCGAGATCATGGCGTTCATCCAGGACAAGCTCACCGACATTCGCGCGCGCATACCGCGTGCGTTTCTCAACCCGGTGCGCGGCTATCTCGAAGTGGTGCGCATTTCGCCAGACGTCGAAGCTGGCGCCCCCGGCGCTTATGGCGGCGCGGGCACGATCGACGGCAGCGAGCCCGGACACTTCTGGATCAATCTGCGTACGCCGGCGCTGCACACGAAATTCGATCTCGCCGACCTCACCTATCACGAGGCAATCCCCGGCCACGTTTGGCAAGGCGAATACACATTCCGTCAGCCGCTGATCCGTTCACTGCTCGGCTTCAACGCCTACTCCGAAGGTTGGGCGCTTTATGCGCAGCAGATCGCCGATGAACTCGGCGTCTATGACGACTTCCCTGTTGGGCGCCTCGGCTATCTACAATCGCTTGCCTTCCGCGCTTGCCGGCTTGTCGTCGACACCGGCATCCATTCGAAGCGCTGGACGCGCGAACAAGGCGTCGATTTCTTCGTCCGCGAAAACGGCTCGAACCCGCAGGAAGTGCAAAGCGAAGTCGATCGCTATTGCTCATGGCCCGGCCAAGCCTGCGGCTACAAAGTCGGCCACAACACCATCAACCAGTTGCGCGATAGCGCACAAAGCACGCTCGGCGCGCGGTATGATTTTGCTGGGTTCAACGATGCAGTCGTAGGCGGCGGAAATGTGCCGATGACGGTGCTGGGGCGGGTGATTGATGGGTATGTGGCTGGAGTGCGCGGCTAACACAGCAAGCGAATTTTCAACGCACGCGCGACGGAGTAATACACCACAATGCAAGCTCCTCAGTTCGCCCGTGATATAGTCGCCAAGCTTCAATCACCTAGTTGGTCATTCACCAAGGTGATCACGCTGGTCGGTATGCTCTGGGCAGCATTGCTGATCGTGTTCCACGAAGGTCGAATGTGCTACCCTTGGCGGACCGAATGCCAGAAACAATTCTTCACCACAATTGGAGATGCCGTTTGGCTTCGCGGCTTCGAAGACTGGCAGACCCTAGTGGCAGGCTTGATTGCAATCGTCGCCGCCATCGTTGGCGGACGATACATAAACAAGCAAATACAACAAACTGAAGAGACTGAGCGAGAGCGACGCAATCGCGAGTTCGAAGCTGCGCGAGCGATGATGCCGATCTATCTTGACGCTTTAATTGAGTACATCGAAACCTGCGGCAAACGCCTGAAGTCGCTAGAAATGATGGCCAGTGTCGGTGAGCGGCAGACGCCGGCGTTTCCACCACTTCCAATGGACGTAGCAACTTTTTTCCGCGACCTCATTCTAAGGTCGCCCGCCGACCTGCGCATTCCCGTGATTGAAATCCTCTCGGAGCTACAGGTTTTCAACGCGAGATTGTCTTCCTTCGCCTACCGGCTGTCGCGCGGCACCTCGACAAACGCGATCGAGGATTATGTAGTTCAAGCAGCGGATTTGTATGGCCGATGCATCGCGCTGCTACCATTCGCACGCAACAAATCTAACGACATCCCAAACGCCGCAATGGCGCGCAGTCACTACATGACCGCGCTTTCAATAATGGGCTTCGACGACCAACAGCACGGTGGGCTTATCGCTAGAATGGGACGGATCGTTGCGGGTGTCGAAACTACCGCCCAAACTTCTGAAACTTGATCCGGCTCGGAATAATCTCCGTCACGCCCAGTCTCCGCATCTTGTCTTCTTCATAGCTATCGAAATCGCCTTCGAACCATTCGACATGGCTGTCGCCTTCGAACGCCAGGATGTGCGTGGCCAAGCGGTTTAGGAACCAGCGATCGTGGCTGATCACCACGGCGCAGCCGGCGAAATCTTCGAGTGCGGCTTCCAGAGATTGCAGCGTTTCGACGTCGAGGTCGTTCGTCGGTTCGTCGAGTAGCAGCACGTTTGCGCCGGTGAGCAGCGTCTTGGCCAAGTGCACGCGATTGCGTTCACCGCCTGAGAGCTGGCCGACTTTCTTCTGCTGATCGGCGCCCTTGAAGTTGAAGCTCGACACGTAAGCGCGAGACGGCACTTCCCGGTTGCCGACATAGAGAATGTCGAGCCCGCCCGACACTTCTTCCCAAATGTTCTTCTTATCATCCAGGGCATCGCGCGACTGATCGACGAAGCCGAGTTTCACCGAGTCACCGATCGTGATCGTGCCTTCATCCGGCTTTTCCTGACCACTGATCATCTTGAACAAGGTCGATTTACCCGCGCCGTTCGGGCCGATAATGCCGACGATGCCGCCCGGCGGCAGCTTGAAGCTCAAGCCATCGATCAGCAGCTTATCGCCGAACGCCTTCTTCAGCCCGTCAAACTCGATAACGTTCTGACCCAAGCGCGGCCCGGGCGGAATTTGGATCTGCGCAAACGTTTGCTTTTCGCGCTCCGCCTCCGCCGCCATTTCATCATAGCGCGTGAGGCGCGCCTTCGACTTGGCTTGGCGGGCCTTGGGAGACTGCCGCACCCATTCGAGTTCGCGATTGAGCGCCTTCCTGCGGCTATCGCTTTCAGACGATTCCTGCTCGGAGCGCTTCGCCTTGATTTCAAGCCAAGCTGAGTAATTGCCCTCGTGCGGATGGCCGCGGCCACGATCGAGTTCAAGCGTCCACTTCGTCACTTGATTGAGGAAGTAGCGATCATGGGTCACGAGAATGACGCAACCGGTGAAGGCTTCGAGATGGTGCTGCAGCCACGCGACGCTTTCGGCGTCGAGGTGGTTGGTCGGTTCGTCGAGCAGCAGCATGTCCGGCTTCGCCAGAAGCAGACGACAGAGCGCGACGCGGCGGCGTTCACCGCCCGAAAGTTTTTCGACACCGCTATCGTCCGGCGGACAACGCAGCGCATCCATCGCCATATCGATCTTAGAATCGATGTCCCACGCATCCGAAGCATCGATCTGCTCTTGGAGCTTGGTCATCTCCTCCATCAGCTCGTCGGAGTAATCTTCACCGAGCTTCATCGAGACGTCATTGAAGCGCACGACCAATTGCTTTTCGGCGCACCAGCTCTCGACGTTCTCGCGCACATTCAGCGCGTCGTTGAGCTGCGGCTCCTGCTCAAGGTAGCCCATCTTGGTGTTCGCCATCGCAAAGGCTTCACCGGTGAAATCCTTGTCGAGACCAGCCATGATTTTCAGCAGCGTCGACTTACCCGAGCCGTTGGCGCCTACGACGCCAATCTTCGCATCCGGAAAGAACGACAGCCAGATGTTCTCGAACACCTTCTTGCCGCCCGGATAGGCCTTGGTCAGGCCCTGCATCGTGAAAATGTATTGTGCGGGTTGAGCCGCCATGGGTCGCGTCCGTTCTGTGGAAAATCGAAGCGCGGATATAGCGATGCTCTCGGCCCCAGTCGAGCGACCCGAAGCGCCTCTTCCTCGGTAACCACTGCAAATTGCGCGGGGAAAGCAGACAATGCGGCCGCGGAGAGCCGTTTTGCTTCTGGCGGCAGCCGTCCACCCTGTTCAATGCGCGCGACGGAATGCAGGCCCGCCCGCGTTTGTAGCTCCGAGGGGCATTTAAGGAGCTTGGCTATGAAACGGATTTTGGCACTCTGCGCCGTGATAGCGGTGACCGCGTTCGCTGCACCGTCAGCGCATGCACGCAATTGGGACCGGATCGAAAATCGCTTCGATCGAGCGGAGAACCGGGCGGATCGTCGCGAAGACCGCCGGGATCTGCGCGAAGATCGCCGCGATGTGCGTGAAGACGTTCGCGATGCACAGCACCAAGGCGGATGGCGTGACCGCGCCGAAGATGTGCGCGATGCTCGTGAAGATGTACGCGACCTCCGCGAAGACCGCTGGGATCGCCATGAAGATCGACGGGACCGCCGCGAGAACCGCTGGGATCGCCGCCACTAGGGTGCGAGTAACTCGCAAGAGGAACTAGCCGTCATGTGCGTTGTTCTTTTGGGCAATCTCAAAGGAGCAACGACATGGCTGCTACCGAATCTCGATCCAATGCGCGCAAGAGCAAAGCGCCAGCCCGCGCCGCAGGGCCAGACGCAATCAAGCTTTTGAAGGATGATCACAGGCAGGTTGAGGCGTGGTTCGACGAATTCCAAGACACCAATGGTGCTTCGAAGAAGAACAAGCTCGCCACGCAAATCTGCCTCGCGCTCCGCGTCCATACCCTCATTGAAGAGGAGATCTTTTATCCTGCATGCCGTGAGGCGGGCATTGAAGAAGACATGATGGATGAGGCTGACGTCGAACATGATGGCGCGAAGAAGCTGATCGAGGAAATCGAAGCCGGCGCCTCAGGCGACGATCACTGGGACGCCAAGGTCAAAGTGCTCGGCGAAATGATCAAGCATCACGTCAAAGAAGAAGAGCAACGCGACGGCATGTTTGCCGAGGCGAAAAAGGCCGATCTCGATCTCAAGGAACTCGGCGCCGAGATGAAAGCGCGCAAGGACCAGCTCACGAAAGAAATGAAGCGGCGCAACTAAAAGCCGCGTCCGCTCATTCCGTGATTTCGTGGCAGGTCGTCTCTGCCGCGCCTGGCCGCGTCCAACGAGCTTCGTTGGAGCGGCCGCGGAATTCCGCGCCATTGTTGTTGTAGCGATACCCTGAACCCGTCACGCGTGCTGGCAGGTCAACCACGATGTAGCCTTCCTGCGCGATACGGGCAGAATCCGGGTTTCGCGTGAACGTCACACTCAGAAGTGAACCATCCTCACAGCGAAACGATGTGTTGATCGGCCCCGTTACGGGGTCGGGACAAGGCGTCTGGCAGGCGCCGAGAAGGACCAGCACGGAAAGAATGGCGGCTGCACGCATCAAGAATTCTCCAACTGGGCGCCTTTCTAGCGCCCTTCCCCCCTTAGACAAACACTCTGTCGGGCTTTGCTTGCCCGGCGTGCTCGCGGCGCCCCATAAATGGCGCCCCAGGGGGAGAAGATATGTCGAACGGATATTTGCTGGCCGCTGACGCAGACCTGCCGGGTCTGCAGGACGTCGCCAGCGGCTTCGGGCTCGACCCCGTCAGCACCCACGCGCTGGGATCACTCGATGTTACCGCCACGGCGATGCAAGGCGCCGCCAATGTCGGTATTGTATTGAGCCACGCCGCCACGCGCGACGCATCGTTCGTTGCTTTGTTGCACGTCTTGGCCCGTTCGCTTCGCAGCGCGCAACTTATCCTCGTTGAACCAGACGCACGCGCAGGCTTCGGTTTCCTCCCAGAAATCTGGCCAGCAATGGCGCTCAGCGACGCCGTCGCCCGCGCAACTGATCTGTTGCGCCGCCGCGCCGAAAGCGAAGCCAGCGCCGACGAAACGCCGCGCGCGCATCCGCTGCCGCCCGTGGAACAGGAAGCGCCCGCGCCCGAACCGGAGCCTGAGTTCATTCCAACTCCGGAGCCTGAGCCTGAGCCTGAGCTTGAACCCGAACCAGAGCCTGACTTCCAAGGTGGCGTTTCAAACGAGACGCCGGGCGATACCGAAACCGCAGCGCCGGATCTCAGCGAAGATATCATCGTCGGCGCACCACCAGCTGCTGAGTCAGATGACGGCGCGCTCTCTGATGCATTCGGCGCCGGACGCGGCGGAGCTGAAGAACCAGCTACCGAAGAAGAAGCCCCGCCATATGCAGCGCCCGAACCCGCTGCGGCGCCGCCGCTTTCCGCAGAGCCGCCGCCGCCAGCCGCGTCCGTACCCGCGCCCGCACCGCAAACGGTTGAACCGCCGCGCCAGCGCTCACCGCTCGGCGCCAGCGATGAAAGCGCACCCGCCGACGCCACCGCTTTCGCACCGAAGAAACTGCGCCGTGGCACGCCGGAACTGGTGCGCATTGTCATCCACCAGCCGAAAGACCTGAAAGAGGTCATCAAAGCTGCGCGCCAAATCGATCCACGCACCGAAGCTGCGCCAAGCGGAATGAAAGTCGGCAATGTCGCGCTTGGTTCGAGCGTTGGCGTGTCGCTTGAGGTGCGCGGCGCCGAGTGCGATGGCGCAATCCAGCGCCGCGTCTGGCAAGGCGAACCGATCGACTTCAATTTCTCCGCCGACGCCGATGGCGACGTGAAGCAGGTCGTCTTTTTGGCGCGCGTCTTCATCGACGATGCCCAGATCGGCGTGCTGGCCTTCACGCGACCTGTTGGTGGGCCAAAGAAGAGCGCAGCCTCCGCAGATCGCGTGCGTCTCAAGCGCCACAAGCGCGTCTTCCTCTCCTATTCCAGCAAAGATCGCGAAACCGTCTCCGCCATCGCCACCGCGTACGAAGCAGCCGGCGTTCAACATTTCTTCGACCGCATCTCGCTGAAGTCCGGCGAAGAATGGAGCCCGCGCCTGCGCCAGGAAATCGATCGCGCCGATCTTTTCCACCTGTGCTGGTCGAAATCGGCGTCCGAATCCGAGTGGGTGGTGACCGAAGCACAGCACGCACTCACGCGCCGGCGCCGCTCCAACGGCAAGAAGCCCGACATAACTGTGCAAATGCTCGACGGCCCGCCCTGGGCCAAACACCCCGACAGCCTCGACAGCATCAATTTCGATGATTTTGTCCGCGCCGCGATCGTTGGCTACGCCCGAGGCGACGGCCAGGCTTGACCGCCGCGTTGCGGACAAGCACATGCCGCTCCGGTTCGGGCGCGTAGCTCAATGGTTAGAGCCGGCCGCTCATAACGGTCTGGTTGCAGGTTCGAGTCCTGCCTGAGACACATGTTTGACCGGGACTTTTGAAACACCCGTTTTGGCGTCATTTTGCTGATTTTTTGAGCGATTTCTCGATGTCGCCTCAGCGCGTTTCACCTCAAAATCCGTGACATTTTTGCCGATGAAACGGGACTCATCTTCAATTGCGAGCAGCAGAATTGTCGCTAAAGCGCCGAGGCCCATCCGCACCAGTTCACGAATTCGGTTTCTGAGAGCGGCTCGAAGCGTCGGCTCCAGGCCTCGTCCGATCGATTGAATACGATAGAGCTTGCCGGCCTTCAGCTCAGCGGCGAGCAGCTGATCGAGGCGCGTGGTCCTCTCGGCCCTGGTCTCCCGATCAAGCGCCAGCCGTTCGTCGTCCCGACCCCGGTCGCCAAGCATCTGGGTGGCGACATCGCGCGCCGCGTGGCGAAGGCCCCGAGTGGCGTAGTCGCGCGGGATGATCAGATCAGGACCATCCCGGCGGCGGCCCCGCAAAATCACATGCACATGGGGGTTGTCGGTGTTGTGGTGATCGACCGCGTGTGCGCGCCGGTGCAAAACTACATCACTTAAGCGGCGTCGTTTTGTCGTCCGCGGGCGGAGTAAAAATACCTCGCCATTAATCCTTTCGGCCGGTTTTGCGGTTCGAGAGGCCGGGGATGTACAAGGTGTTAAGCTACGAAGCCGTGCGCCGGGCC